>Ga0307445_10001631_pt1 | contig 12596 bp, 9 predicted proteins | sample SalMarSW160330MG_FD_202147 | JGI IMG/M metagenome (GOLD analysis project Ga0307445, IMG submission 202147) | Salt marsh sediment microbial communities from the Plum Island Ecosystem LTER, Massachusetts, United States - SW1603-30 | ecosystem: Environmental > Aquatic > Marine > Intertidal zone >...
ATTGCAAGTAGGGCTGTTTTTCCAAATATTTGCCAGTGGGCTTTATTCTTAATAGTTGTGCCGAACTTTTCATTATCATAGGTGACACCAAGATCATATAGTGTTATACTACCTCTCTCCTTCCTATTGAAAATGATGTACCATAAACTTACCAGAAAAACAGCAGCAGCAGCAGTCGTAAGATAAAATCCTGCCCAGTTATTCATCATACCCATATGCCAAGGAGCTCCCCATGTGCCTGAGTCATCTATAGACCAGTGTACATCTGCGTGTGTAAACAAGCCGAAAAATAACGCAGCAATTACAGTATTGACTGAAGCAAAAATCCACCACAATTTCTTACTTTTCGTAACCACACGTTCAGGCATTGGTTGTTTGACTTCTTCGAAAAATTTGGTTTTCAATAGCAATAGGCTCAAGAAAATAACAGAAACAAAGCTAAACAGTAACGCTAATCCACCAAAAAGTTCTACTCCTAAATATGTCTGTCCCGTAATTGCAGCAATATTCCAGGCATCAGCTTCGCTTTTACCCTTCAAACCTTGTAACATCCATGCCACGATCTCAGCAGTAACCTTTTGATCCATAGTTTGACCCGGATGTGTTAACCCTACAGCGTAATGCTCTCGATAAGCATTCCCCGTACCAAAATTTCCATAATTTGTGTCCACGGCACCAGTACCTGGAGCTACACCCGCATTTGTTTCAAGAATTGACATCCCTTGTGTTTTAACTTGCGCTACTGTCCAATCTGATGAATACAACGGAGTAGGCAAAGTACCAGTAATGTAAGCAAAAGGAAGATCATACCACTCCTCATATTCTGACCAGATATGTAATACATTATGAAGTACAGCAAAATTATACAAAAAGGGAGGAAAAGTTTCAAATACGCAAGCATCATGGCCAGGATTCATTGCTGCTACTATTGAACCTAGTATATACCCCATAGAATGACCAAAAAGGCCCATTTTAGTTTCACCTTTGACGGTAGATCCATTAACAAATGGTAAACCTTCCAACCATTTATATGCAGCATTGAGGCATCCAACAAGATATTCTGTATCTCCTTCAGAATCTCCATGAGCAGCTCTATCAATTGCTAAAACTACAAAACCAGCTTTAGCTAACTCCAATGAAGCAGGTCTCTGAACATCTTTATCATTATTATAACCATGTATCCCCAGAATTCCAGGTGCTGGATTACTAGCGCTTACACCTATAGGGCGGTATAATTTTGCTACAATTTTATTCCCAAGATCATCTACTATAGCAACTTCTTGTACATCTATTCTACCAAAATTATTTTGAAACGCAGCAGACATTCCACCAGAAAAAAATATAATTATCGCTGATATTAAAAAACATAGTTTGATTCGTTTGTCTTTTTCCATATAAAACAAACCTCTCAATTATTTTTTTTTTAAATTTATTTTTGCTTAATAGGCATTGTATATTTGATCGTAATTCTTTATAAAATTTTTTTTTTCTGGATACAAAAGAGTATAAAAATAATGATTTTCTAAGTATCAGTTTCTAAATAAGTCATCATTAATTATATAATTCTTTAAACATAAACAAGAAATGTGAATTGAGGTACTTTTATGAATGATTGGAGAGAACAATATAAGAATTATGTTGTTTCCCGTTGAAAAAGCAATTATTATTATAGAATCTGGAAATCGATTAGTAGTTGGGCACGCTGTTGATGAGCCGATAGTTTTATTAATTAATTATCAATTAACATTAATAACATCATTTTAAAATCATAAAAAAAAAAATAAGTGTTAATTATGAACATGCTAATAGCTTTTTATTCAAGAACAGATAATACCAAGAAAATTGCTGAATTAATTTCAAACAGTTTAAATTGTGAATATGAAGAAATTATTGATGTTAAGAAAAGAACAGGATTTATCATAGGATTTTTTAGGTGTGGATACGCTGCAACAAGAGAAAAACTAACTACAATCAAAGAAGGACAAAAAAATCCAGAATTATATGATTTAGTTATATTAGGAACACCTATATGGAACAAAAGGATGACACCTGCAATTAGAACATACATCTCTGATAACAAAGGTAAATTCAAAAAGGTTGCATTTTTCTGTACCGAAGGTGAAAAAGGAGGTTCCGAAACCTTTGAAAGCATGGCTAACTTATGCGATAATGAGCCATTATCCACATTAGAAATTACAAAGAAAGAAATTAAGAAAGGTTATCATATTGATAAAATCAATTCTTTTATCCGAGAAATAAAAAACGATTAAAAATTCACATTTTACATAATCGAGAATTATCCATTCACTCCTCTAAAATTATAAATTTTGAATTTTCGTTATAGTATCACAGAATCGATGAGCTTCTAAAATTATAAAAACAATGAAACTATTATATGATTGCGGGGATATAGGTAAATATAAATTAAGAACAAAATTTTTTAATTATTGTTATCGATTTTAAAGAACGTAAAAAAGAGATATTGGAAATAGATGGTATATTTTCAAATTAGTCCAGTTGGATTTGATTGTGGATTAGAGAAACAAAATTGCAATAGATATCCAGATTTCTGTAAAGAATGTGTAAAAGTTAAACTTGAGAAATTGGGTTTAAATCTTACTCATAACATTAAATTCACGGTAATTGATTCTGAAGAGAAACGTATTGAGATGTTTCAAGAGTTAATATGGCAGAAATTTCTGGATGTTTTAAACATAAAACACATTTTATTAATGGCTAAAGAATCTGGATTAGCTCTAGTTGATTATCCGATCTCAGGATCAGGGATAAATACGGAATTACTTACGGGGTTTATCCAAGCTAATGTAACATTTTCAGAATCGAGTACTACCTCAGATGAGAATGGGACATACGGAAAGAACTATCAAATTTATGAATTTCAATATGAAAAATTCAATATTTTACTTCAAAATGGCCAATTTATTAGAATCTGTTTGGTTTTAGATCATAACGCTTCTGATAGTTTGAAAACTCTTGTAAATGAGTTCTTAAATGATTATGAGAGTATATATCTTGATAAAATTGGAGAGCATATAAGAAAAGGGAAAATGCATTTCGAAGATACTATTGATTTTATAATGGATACTTTTAATGTAAAATTAGTGTTCCCAATGGTTTTAACCCACACATTATTACCAGATGAATTAGAATTAATTCAAAAGAATACTATTAAAAAAGCTATAATTGACTTTGCAAAAGAATTACTTGCTTCAAAAACATTCTTTTTTATTATTAATTTAATTGATGAAGTCCAAAAAGTCGTTCATATTGACGCAAATAAAATTCTTTACGAAGTTTATAATCTTATAGAAAAAAATATCATCCTCCCTACTACTATTGAAACTGCTGAAGACGCAATTAGTAATTTTCAAGAGACACGAGCAGTTAGAATCGATCGTAATGAATTAATTTCCTCAATAATAGCTAATGAAGATGAAATAAGTGAATTAAAAGAAAAAGCAAAGTATATGAATGAAGAAGAAGTTAGATCCTCTATAAATTCTTATCTTAGAAAAGCCGAAACTGCTGAAAAAGGATTAGCTTATAAAGAAGCACAAAAAGAATATGAGATGGCACTTTATTTGGCATCTGGTTTTGATTTTAAGGATGAAGTCGGGAGAATCTCATTCATGGTTTTAGAACTCGATAAAAAGATTAAAGATTTAGAACTAGAATACGCTTTAAAAGTAGGTGAAAAAGCTGAGAAAAGGAAAGATTACATCAAAGCTATTAATTATTATAAACAAGGATTGCAAATTTTAAAGAACGTCCAAGACTTAAATGGATTTGAATCTCAAATTAAAAAGTTAGAAAAGAAGATTTCAAACCTCCAAAAACATTTATAAGTTAAATGCTTCATTAAATGCATTTAAATTCATTTCTAAAGCTTTCCCTGAGAAATTCTGTTTTATTGATTCCTCAATAATAGATTGATTTAATGGTAGAAATTTAAGGATGTAGCCTAATATCGCAATATTCATGTTTTTTAGATTTCTCGTATGTTTTAAGGCAATTTCCATAGCCGGAATAAAGTAAATATTGTCTGAATTTTCATATAGAATATTTAACAGATAATCTAAAGAAGGATATTCATTACTGATATCATGTTTCTCATAGGTAGATATGATCAATTTAGTAGTTTTGTCAGATTTAGTATATTTTAACAGATCTATTATACTACTTTCCTCTAAAGCAATTATCATATCAGCTGTTCCTATCATTGGTATTGGAGCATACAATTTATTTCCAAAGCGAAGGAAACATGTCACTTTACCTCCTCTTTGACTAAGACCATGGGTTTCAGAGGTTATTACTTTATACCCTTGATTCACCAAGGCGTTTCCTAAAATCTGTAATAAACGAATTAGACCCTGTCCACCCAAACCTGTAATTACAATAGTATAATTATCGAAAGTCATAATTCTTCCTCCTTTTTAATAGCATTATTTGGGCAAATTTCTTCACATATACCACAACCTAAGCATAAATTTGAATCTATAAAAGCAGAATTATCTTTTTCATCAATAGCAGGACATAAAAATTGACTATAACATATACCACAGTTATTACAGAGTTCAAGGTCAATATATCTTATTATTATTGGTTGTCTTTTCACAGTTTTTTGAATGCATTCATCCTTTATAAGAATGACATGTAAGGACTTATTTTCTAATACATCACATCCTTTTTCATAAATGAGATTTCTTAATTGTGAAGTATATCCCTCATCTTTATTTTCATTATGCTTAATTACAGTAACATTAGCTCCCGTACCTAGTAAAAACTGTTCTAAATCTATACTTTTCTTAAAAGATCCCTCATTATAATAGCGAGTGTCACTTCCAGGATGAGGTTGTTGCCCCGTCATTCCAATCCATCCATTATCTAATATCAGAACTAAAATTGGGGCTTTATTATAGATTCCATTTAAGAGTGCAGGAATTCCAGAATGAAAAAAAGTACCATCTCCTATGATTGCAATATTCAAACTCTCACTTGTTTGGGCAACTCCTTGAGCCAATGCTATACTTGATCCCATACAATACTTAACATTAGCAAAAGAGAAAGGAGGGAGTGCTAAGAGAGTGTAGCATCCAATATCTTGGTAAAAATAGATATCTTTTCCAGATTTTGATTTAATTTTTTTAACTGCTTTTTGTAATGCATATCCTGTTGTTCTATGGGGACACCCCGCACACATTATTGGTTTTCTTTCCATTGTGTTATATTTCCTTTTATTAATTTCGTTTAAATCCACTTTAGGTTTTAAACCAGTTATCTTTATCAATGCTAAAGCAACTGTAGTAGGATTTAACTCTCCTACAAAGGGTAACAGTGAATTTTCTTTAGAATAAGAGAATGGATCCTTCCCATGAATCTTCACTTTAAGACTATTCATTTGAGCAATAGCAAGAACCTGAGTTTCAAGAAAGGTATCGTTTTCTTCTACAACAAATACTTGGTCACATCTCTCAAGAAAAGATGTTAGTTTTTTCACTGGAAGGGGGTTTATGAAGCCAATTTTGAAAAGTGGTACATTTAATTCAAGAAAATCTAGTGCTTCGAGTACATAGCTGTATGATACACCACTAGTTATGATTCCTATCTTAAATTCGTTTATTGCATCCCCATTTTCAATTCTATTTAATGTACGGTTTTCAGACATTTCTAATGCTTGCTTCATTCTATTATATATATGATTTTCCTTCATCTCTAAAAAGTAAAGCCTAAGGGCTACATTAACTTCCTTTGATAAATCAAAATCATCTTCAAGTTTTGATCTTTTTATTTCTCCAATAATTACATTACTCCTAGCATGAGAGACCATCGTAACTGTCCTTAATATTACGGGAAGCTTTAATTTTCTAGATATTTTAAATGCTTCTTTAGTGAATTCTAGGCATTCCTGAGGATTACTGGGCTCTAATGCGGGTATTTTAAAAAGTTTTAAATAATTTCGAGAATCCATTTCTACAGCACTCGAATGTTGTTGTGGATCATCAGCAACTAAAATAACCAATGCTGAATTATTATTTTTTGGACGTGTTGTAGCGAGAGCAAATAAAGGATCAGAAGCAACGTTCAACCCAACGTTTTTCATACCGACCATTGCAGTGGCTCCTCTGGCGTACGCAGCCCCAGCAACTTCTATTGCTACTTTTTCGTTAATACTGCATTCTACCCATTTCATTCCTGCTTTCTTGAAAATATCCATAAAAATCTCTCCAACTTCAGAGCTGGGGGTGCCAGGATAATATGTATAAATATCAATGCCGCTTTCCAAAGCACCACGAACAATCGATTCGTTCCCTAAAAGGAACTTTTCATCTCCAAGTTTTCCTCCAACAATTTTATCATAACTCATTGTCTTAAGAAATTAAAATCCTAATTTATTTCTATAATTTTAATAAATAATTTACTTCAAATTTTTTTATCATTAATTCCTTATTAAGATACTTTCTCCTTAAAGTATGTATTATTCATTATTTCAACATAAACGTTTAAAATGAGAGTTACTTAATTCCTCTATATTATCCAAAAAACTTTAAATTAAAAATCTAAAAATTAAAGAGTAGATTATAGTGGGAAAAGGTGGAACTGTTTTAGGATTAATAGGAGTACTCTTAGGTGCTGGAGGACTTGGATTTGCATTTATAATTTGGAATACTCAAAATATCCTCAAATCACAGATTATTGGAGTAACACCACAAGATATTTGGTACTTATACAATGATGATACGTTCGATGTTGACTTGCCTTTAACCTATATGCCAATTCCAAATATGTCAAAAAGCATTGATTTAACAACTCAAACTTCGATTTACCTTTTATTTACATGTACAGCCTTAATAACAGGAAATCTGGGCAGATCAGATGTAATGATTTATTATTATATTGATGAAACTATTATAAGTTATCCAATAGCTCGAGTTGGGGGTAATGCAGGAAACCATTCATCTTACATTCATTCGGTTTCGCTACAACATTATATTGAGGGATGGTCTGTTGGATCTCATAATATATCCATGTTTGCACGTTCTACTGTCGATACGAATTCTCTTCAATATTGTAGATTAACAATACAAAGCTTTCGTGTTTAACAAAAAAAAAATTATAAAACACTAACTTCTTTTTTTTTGAATTCACTATAAATTAAAAGTTGATAAACTACAACTAATAGCAATAATCAGGTGCTAAGGAGTAAGGATATATGAGTTGTAAATATTTCCTCAATTCATAACATAGATGACATTCATTAACAAACTTTTGGTTTTGCTGAAATCCATGTTCTTTAGCAAGTTTTAATAGTCCTATAGGTCCTTCTTTCGAAACAATTGATAAAATGGGATGTTTATCGACATTGTAATTTTTTAAAATTTTAGTTAGAGATTTGATGTTAGTATTCCCTATACAGATTCCAGGACAAAGCGTAACATTACCTTCGCAATCGATTTCAATAGTTTCAGGATTTTGGAGATCCCCTTCAATCCAAAATGGCATAGGACATTTTCCTGATGGTAGCTCTTCATTTAGTTTCATATATCGTGCTAACTCTGCACCTCCCCCCTCTAAGCTCATTACCATATGATGGTAATTTACTCCTTCTATTTCACCCAATTTTTGTAAATTTTCTTTTGTTATTCGATTAAAACTATTGTCCGAATCTAAATCTTCTACAAAATAGCTGTCTACGTAAATTGATTCAAAACCAACACTTACAGCAGATTTAAGAGCAATTTTAACGTATTCTATAGGTATGAATTCTTGGTGAAAATAATCAAAACTGAAAGTTAACTTCAGCAATCCCGCTTCATTTAATTTTTCTAACTTTTTCAATGCCTTATTCTCATTTCTCGCCCAAAAACTATTAGTAATAAGCCCCCTATCAGGAATATCTCTGTTTTTTGCTTCTTTTAAAATATGCTCCAAATAATTAAAATATAAAAATGGTTCACCCCCATGAATCCAGACAGATTGTAATGGATGCATCTTTGTTAATTCTTCTAAATAATTCGAAGATTCTTTTGGACTAATAAAACCAATTCGTTCTGGTCCGGCTTTATAACTACAATGCTGACATTTCGCTGGACATTTGAATGTAAGAAGAAAATCAACATTTTTAACTTTCAAAAGAGAATCACCCTTGTTTAAAAAGAAATTATGAATATATTAAATTTTTGAATTTGTTGAATGATTATTAATGTAAATAAGTTAATAATACTATCATAAATGGTTCAGCCTAGTTGTTTTTCCATTTGGAGGTGTTTTTTCGATGATTGGTTTTGTACTGCTATTATCAGCGTCCATCTTTTCTTTTATTTGAGATATTTAAATAACTTTTAATAAGAGGAGAAATAATCCAAATTTTTAAAATTTCTTAACGATTTTTAAAAGTAATCAAATAATTGAAGAGAGAAATAAAAACTAATGACAATTTTATTAAATCCTAAAAAGCATGATCGCTATTATCCCGATGAGAAGTCTAAGGAGATTATGCTTAAAACTATTGATTTTTTTGAAAAAAAGGGGAAAGCAAAACTAAAAGAAGATTATCACGAAAGGGTTTGGTATTCTGATTTTATTGAGTTTCAAAAAAACAACAAAATTTTTGCACAGCTTCTAACACCCACTCCATATGGTACTGATGAGAATTATCGTTGGGATACATGGCGTATTTGCGAATTTAACGAAATTCTTGCGTTTTATGGTCTTAATTATTGGTATACTTGGCAAGTCTCCATTCTAGGACTTGGACCCATATGGATGAGTAAAAACGAAATAATGAAGAAGAAGGCAGCTCATTTACTTAACGAAGGAGCTATATTTGCGTTTGGCCTTTCAGAAAAAGCGCACGGAGCAGATATCTATGGAACTGAGATGAAGCTTACACTACAAGAAGATGAAACTTATTTGGCTAATGGAGAGAAGTATTATATTGGTAACGGTAACGAAGCGGAAATGGTTTCAAACTTTGGCAAACTCACGGATATCGATGGAAATATCCCTCCTTATGATATGAAAAATAAAGAGCAATACGTATTTTTTGTAGCAAATTATAAACACAAAAATTATGAATTGAAAAAAAATGTATGCGATAGCCAAAATTATGTAGCAAACTTTGCTCTTCATGATTATCCCATTACAGAAGAGGAAATTCTTTCTAAAGGAGAGGATGCGTGGAATGCCTCACTTAATACTGTAAATGTTGGTAAATATAATCTAGGTTGGGCTTCAATTGGCATTTGTACACACGCATTTTATGAAGCCATTCATCATGCAGCATATCGTAAATTATATAATATGTATGTAACTGATTTTCAACACGTTAAACAAAATTTTGTGGATGCTTATACCCGGTTAGTCGCTATGAAATTATTTGGATTAAGAACTGCTGATTACATGCGCGTAGCTTCTAAAAAGGATCGTCGCTACCTACTTTATGCTCCTGTAATGAAAATGAAAACTACAACACAAGGAGAGGCAGTTATCAATCTCTTATGGGATGTTATTGCGGCAAAAGGTTTTGAGAAAGATATGTATTTTGAGAACGCAGCTATGGATATTCGTGCTCTTCCGAAACTCGAAGGCACGGTTCATGTTAATATTGCCTTAATTTTGAAATTTATGCTAAGCTTCTTTATGAATCATAAAGATTATGAGGAAGTTCCGCGACAGGATAATATTAAAAATGATGATTTTCTTTTTAATCAAGGACCCACTCGAGGATTGGGAAGAGTTCGCCTTCATGATTGGAAACCTGCTTTCGAGAAATATCCTTTACCCAATGTTAATATTTTCTTAGAACAAATTAAACTATTCAACCTTTTTGGAACAAAAGCAACTCCCAGTCCAGAACAACAAAAGGATATGGATTTTATGCTCTCTGGAATTGGTCAAATTTTTGCTCTTATAGTATATGCTCATCTTATCATTGAAAATGCTCCTATCTACAACATTGATGATGATACTGTTGACCAAATTTTTGACTTTCTGGTAAGAGATTTCTCAAAATATGCATTGAATCTGTATCATAAACCTAGTACTACACCTGAGCAAATGGAATGGTGCTTAAAGATGATTAAAAAACCTAACGTAGATCAGGAGAGATTTAACAAAGTCTGGAACATCGTACACGGCTTAAAGGACGCATATCAAATGAATGATTAATTGTATACTTATCTAATAAAAAAAGGAGAAATTTTTTATTCATATCTTAGAATTTTAAAATTCTTAACCTTTTAATTCTAATTTTTCCATAAACAATTAATTATGAATAGTTTTGATAGAATCTGGATGGCATTAAATCTTGAAAAACCAGATAGAATTCCAACTCATACTATTAACATTGATGGAAACGTTGCTGATATTATTCTAGGAAAACCAGAAAGAACTGCATTTGATATCTTTGATGAGATGGAACAGAAATATCCCGATGAATGGGTTGATAAAATTAACCAAATTCTCGATGATATTGAAATTGGTGTCTTTGCAAAAACAGTTCGAGCTGGTTATGAACTAGGATTTGATGGTGTTGGTGTTCAATATATTCCATTTATCCTTGAAAGCCAAACTGAGATGACAGATATTTTTGGAAAAAGACATAAAGTAAGAAATATAGATGGAAACCCATACCCAGATTATTATGGCGGATATATTAAAAATCGAGAAGATTGGGAAGCATACCCTAAACCAGATTTAAAAGAAGAATACAGAAAGGCTAAAAAATTTTACAAAGGAGTTGTTAGAAAGTGCCGTGATATTAAAGATGATATCTGTATTTTTGCTCAAAACGCCCTAACTTCAGTCTTTCCACCCGTGTGGCAAGGAATGGGAATGACTTATTTCGTTAGAGCTTTGAAAAATGATACTAAATTAATTGAGGAACGTTTTAGATACACTACTGACTTCGTTTTAACTGTATTTAAAGCATACTCAGATTGTGGTGCCAAAATTTTTCTAGAGGGTGGAGATATTGCACATAGTGGAGGGCCAATGATAAATCCAAAATACTTTAATAAATATTTATTACCTTGTTATCAAGAAGTAGCAGAAGCAATTCATGAGTGGGGTGGAAAATATATCTTACATACGGACGGAGATATTACCAGTCTTTTAGATTTTATAGTTGAATCTGGTTTTGATGGACTCCAATGCTTAGAACCTCCATTAGTAGATCCTTATTTAGTCAAAAAGAAAGTTGGAGATAAATTGTGTTTATCTGGAAATATTGATACTAGATATATCTTGGTAAAAGCCCAAAAAAATGAAGTTATTCAAGCTGTGAAAGAGGCAATCAAAGCAATGGGCTTTGGAGGCGGATTTATGTTATCTCCTGCTAATTTTCACCCTGAGATATCTGTTGAACGCTTAAAATGGATGATTGAAGCTACTTTAGAATATGGGAAATATCCTCTACAAATTTAAAAATTTGGAGTTAGCATAGTTATTATTTTAAAATTAACTTTACATATTTAATAAAAAAATAGTCTTATGTGAAAATAAAATGGCTAGACCTAAAGTAATTTTACCCGAAAATGGAATTTCTGAAGCTGATCTATTAAAGGATATGGAAAATATACGTAAAGAGGATATAAACTGGAGAAATGGCAAAGTATGGAGTTTGGTATATCACGCTTCAGATGAGCATACTGAGATGCTCAAAAAAGCTTATACAATGTTTTTTTCTAAGAATGCTTTAAGCCCTATAGCATTTCCAAGTTTAAAGAAGTTTGAAACCGAAGTAATTTCCATGGCTGTTGACTTATTTAACGGAGATAAACGATGTTGTGGAAGTATGACTTCAGGAGGCACTGAAAGTATTTTAATGGCTATAAAAACTTATAGAGATTGGGCAGAAGAAAAATTTCCAAACATTAAAGAGCCAGAAATGGTCTTACCTAGCTCTGCACATCCTGCGTTTGATAAGGGGGCGGATTATTTTAAAGTAAAATCCGTGCGAGTACCAGTAGACAACGAAACTCATCGAGCAGATGTAAAAGCTATGAAAAATGCAATTACCGAGAATACTATTTTTTTAGTTGGTTCCGCGTGTGATTACCCTAGAGGGGTTGTAGATCCTATCTCTGAATTGGGAATTATTGCTCAAGAACGTGGGATTGGTTTACATGTTGATGCATGTCTTGGAGGATTCATGTTACCTTTTGTTAAGAAACTTGGTTATGAAGTTCCTGAGTTTGATTTCTCTGTACCCGGTGTAACATCTATTAGTGCTGATGTTCATAAATATGGTTATGGTGCGAAAGGAGCATCCACAATTCTCTATAGAAGAGAAAGAGTTTGGAAACATCAGTTTTCTGTATATACTGATTGGACAGGTGGGATATATATATCCCCCTCTATGAGAGGAACACGTCCAGGAGGAGCAATCGCAGCGGCATGGGCTGCTATGAATCATTTAGGAGTGAATGGATATTTAAATTTAGCAAAAATTGTTATGGATGCTTCAAAAAAGCTAATTGATGGGATCAACCAAATACCTAAGCTATATATTATTGGAAAACCAGTGATGAGCGTTTTTTCTTTTACATCTGATAATATCGATATTTATTATTTAG
>Ga0307445_10001632_pt1 | contig 12590 bp, 10 predicted proteins | sample SalMarSW160330MG_FD_202147 | JGI IMG/M metagenome (GOLD analysis project Ga0307445, IMG submission 202147) | Salt marsh sediment microbial communities from the Plum Island Ecosystem LTER, Massachusetts, United States - SW1603-30 | ecosystem: Environmental > Aquatic > Marine > Intertidal zone >...
ACCAGTTTCAAGTTTTTTATCAAGATCTTTGAGTTCATCTTGAATATTATTCAATTGTTGTTTTAGTTCGTCGAAGGATTTTCGTAGCGAAACCCATTCTACGCTATACTGCGCAAGCACTTCTTTTGGATCTACAAAGAAATCATCCTGTGGAGTAGAACCTTCCCGGTGACTCATATTCAAGCACTCCTTGTATCTAAAACGACCATAGATTTGGATTGATTTAAGACATTCCATTTCGTTATTCAACTCTTCTACTCACAGAAATATGGCAGCTAGACAAACCTATCCTCTTAAGAGGCGGAATTGTTTTCATTAAATTACGGTGAGATTTATGAAAATCAACATGAATCTTGTTTCATCCGACAACCGGAAACCAAAACCTACCGATGTCTTGAAGATACCTTTTGGAACCGAATTCACAGACCATATGTTTTCGATGAAGTATAGTGAGGGTAGTTGGAAAGGTGCGACAATTCATCCCTTTGAGAATTTGTCACTAAGTCCAGCTGCACTCTGTTTGCATTATGGTCAAGGCATTTTTGAAGGAATGAAAGCATACCGTCGAGGAAACAGAACTCTTCTATTTCGTCCCGAGCGAAATTTCTTCCGATTCAATGAGTCTGCCACACGAATGGTGATGCCCGAAGTTGATGTTGAGTTTGCGCTCAACGCTCTGAAACAATTGCTAATAGTAGAACGAGAATGGGTGCCTGAGGTTAAAGGAAGTTCCCTCTATATCCGTCCCACAATGATTGGTACTCAAGCTAAGTTGGGTGTAAGACCATCTGACGAATATCTCTTCTTCGTCATTCTAAGTCCAGTAGGTCCATACTTTAAGGAGGGATTCAGTCCGGTAAAGATTTTCCTCAGTACGGAACACGTAAGAGCTGTGCGAGGTGGAGTAGGAGCCGCAAAGACAATGGGTAATTATGCCGCAAGCCTTCTTGCTGGGACAAAAGCGGCGGACGTTGGATATTCTCAGGTACTCTGGTTGGACGCTCTGGATAGGACGTATCTAGAAGAGGTAGGAACGATGAACATCTTTGTTAAATTCGATGATGAGCTGACAACTCCTCTTCTATCTGGTTCAATTCTTCCTGGGATAACTCGAGATTCAGTATTGACTCTCACTCGAGATATGGGACTTAACGTCACAGAAAGACCAGTATCAATCGATGAAGTGATTGAGGGAATAGAATCTGGAAAAGTAACAGAGATGTTTGGGTGTGGAACAGCCGCTATAATAGCTCCTGTTGGATCTCTTTGGTACAAGGGTAAGAGTTACACTACTTCAGACGGAACGATAGGTAAACTCACTCAACACTTGTTTGATGAGCTCACAGGTATCCAATCTGGAGAAAGACCAGATCCATATGGTTGGGTCGTCGAAGTCAACTAGTGTTTCACAAGTCGAATTCTTCTCTCTCTGCATCTGATATCTTGGGCTCTTCGGTTTCTAGAGAATCCCATGCGGGTGGAGGATCTAGATTCGGTTCTGTATCTCCTACAGGAAGTGGAATTTGTTCTTCATCCTCCTCTATGTCATCTAGGGTGTCTAGGGGAAAGTCTTGTTCTCTCTCTTCCTCTTCTTCTTCCTCCTCGTCATCTTGTAATCTGAATTCAGCTACAAGCTTCCCTTCTTCGATTTTCTCTAGAAGCAGTCTGAACATACGTTCAACAACAACGCTTCTTCCTTTTGCTTCGAACTCGATATTTCCAATTTCGAATTCAACTTCAGCGTAATCGGATTTCTTCTTGCTTTTGCCGTCAGTTTCTTCATCTGCCATTGTACACAACCTGGCCTGTCTAATGATTCAAACCTTAATAAACCGTACAGGCGGTATTCATGCAAAGGATTTTAGAGTGGTAATGTGTGATATAGTAGGCCACGAGGTGGTTTATCTGCCATCACAATTGATCGTTGATTTCAACAAATGTACTGGGTGTCGCATCTGTGAGCTGGCGTGTTCAGCTAAACATGAAGGCAAGTTTCAACCAAGTCTAGCTCGATTGAAGATTGTTCGCTATGATGATTTAGGATTAGATATTCCAAACGTTTGTGGACCTTGTGAAACTGCACCTTGCGTTGATATCTGCCCTGTCTTTGCAATGCGGAGAGACCCTATCACAAAGATGACTTTCCTTGATGAAGACAAATGCATTCTCTGCAAATCATGTGTTGGAGCTTGTGTGAATGGCGTTATTCTTCTTGACACTGTTAAGATGAGGATTATCAAGTGTGATCATTGTGGCGGAGATCCTGAATGTGCGCGAGTGTGCCCCACTGGCGCAATTACATATGGCCCTGATTCATCCAGTGCTACTGTAGATAAACATGGGAAGATTATGAGTTATTTGAAAGAGATTGAACGAACAGACAAAGTATACAGTACCGGAGCTGAGTGATTGTGGCTGGCGGCTATACGGGTAAAATACTTCGTGCCAATCTGACCGATGAGAAGTTCAAGATTGAACCACTTCCAAAAGAATGGATAAAACCTTACATTGGTGGTGACGGCTTTGGTGCCAAACTCCTTTTTACGGAACTAGCTGCTGGAACCGATCCACTCGGTGAACAAAATAAATTGATTATTGGCACAGGTCCAATAACTGGGACAATGTGGCCAATGAGTGGAAGAACTGTCCTTATCTCAAAAGCTCCATTAACTGGAATATGGGGTGAGTCACACGTGGGAGGTTTTCTTGGAGCTGAACTCAAGTATGCAGGTTATGATATGCTTGTTATAGAAGGAAAATCCGAAAAGCCTGTCTACATCGATATTCATGATTCAGATTTAGCCTTGCGAGATGCGAAGAGTAAATGGGGTCTTACAACCGACAAGGTAACAACTGCCATCAAGAAAGATAAGCACGACCCCGATGTTCAGATTGCCGCAATAGGCCCTGCTGGTGAGAAACAAGTTCGATTTGCCTCTGTAATGGTAAATCTTGCACGTGCTGCTGGAAGAACAGGAATGGGTGCTGTTCTTGGGAGTAAGAATGTCAAAGCAGTTGCGGTAAGAGGTCATGGAGCAGTAGAAGTTCATGACCTTGATGGTTTCTTAGAATTTGCAAATGCTGCACACATGCGGGTACGAAATAATCCGATTGCCCAAGGAATGAGTAAGGCTGGTACATGGGGGCTCGTTGCTGTTAAACAAGAGATTGGTGAGTTTCCAACTTATAATCATCAGACCGGAGTCTTTGAAGGTTGGGAAAAACTAAGCGCAGATTATATTCGTCCCAGATTCACTATTGGAGATAGAGCCTGTTTTGGTTGCAGCCTTGGGTGTAAGAAGGTAAATTACGTCAAAGAGGGGCCATTTGCTGGAACCCTAGAGGAAGGACCAGAATATGAGGGTCTCATGGCTTTCGGAAGTCTAATTGGAATTGACGATTATGCCACTACTCTGAAAGGAAACCAGATTTGTAATAGATATGGATTGGATATCATCTCTGCAGGTTCAACTATAGCATTTGCAATCGAGGCTTTCGTTAAGGGAGCTATCAACGAGGAAGATACTGGTGGACTCAAACTTGAATGGGGTAATCGCGAGCAGGTTATCAAATTGCTTGAGATGATTGGGAAACGGGAAGGATTTGGTGCGATTCTAGCTGAGGGAAGCAAAAGAGCTGCAGAAAAACTTGGTAAAGGCACCGAGAAGTTTGCAATTCATGTAAAAGGAATGGAAGTATCCGGTCAAGATGGTCGTACACATCGGAGCATTGCTTTGGGTCACGCAACCGGTGCTAGAGGTGCTGACCACCTTAGAAGCCTTGTAGTCGTTGACCAACTCGGGTATGAGGATGTTGCAGCGAAACGATGGGGTGCAGACAAACTTCCAGAGATTATAGATCCCTATACAGAGAAGTACAAAGCAAATGCAGTATTTGAGTCTGAAAATGCTTACTGCATCCGAGATACTTTGATTGTTTGTTGGTATACAGTCTCTTGGCCGCCAATTTTCTGGATGGATGATTTTACGACAATTCTTCCCTTAGCGACGGGCGAGAAGCACTTTAGCAAAGTCGAGAACCTTGTTGAGATTGCAGAACGGCAGGTGACCCTTAAGCGGCTATTCAATGCACGTGAAGGAATCACAAAGAAGGATGATATTTTACCTGACAGATTCGTAAAGGACCCAATGCCCGATGGACCTGGCAAGGGTCAGGTTGTTGATCTCGAACCAATGTTACGTGATTATTACTCACTTCGCGGTTGGGATTTGGAAACTGGTCTTCCTACTGAAGAAACATTGAAGAGATTATCATTGGAGTGGACAAAAAGCCATTCCTAGATATTTCTCAATCGATTTCTGCAGTAAAATTAGCCTTGCATTTGTCTTGGGATTGAAAGATACAGCACATCTTCAAATCCAAGTATTCCGTGTCCACTTGGATTCACGAGTTTTACATAATCGTCGAAGACGTCTTCAACCCTGACATTTGGAATCTTTGCAAGTGTATCTTTCTGTGTATATCTAAGATATACAGTAAAAGTCTGTCCCGTAGTTTTTAGTTCTTGGAAAATGATTTTCCAGTTTGGCAAGCTGTGAATTCCTCCTTTCACTACATCATTTCTGTTGTGCATTTAATACTTGCTGCTTAGGTAGTCTATCTAGAGATGACCATCGTTAGATATCTTTGGCACCAATAGCAGGTCTGTGAATACCTTTTGTATTTTCTTTTCGAGACCACTCTTTATCTTTGATTGATAAAGATGGGTCCAACATTTCTTTCTGCAGTCTGATGCTCCAAATCCTTCTGGGCCTGGGAATATGTTATTCATCTGTCTAATAGCCTTAGCAATATCACATTCTATTTGAACCGAACTTTCGGCCCAAATTGCCGAGCGAATTTTCGAGTGTGATTTCAAAAGGTGGTCTATATGCCAATGGACTGTCTTCTCTGAACGAAAGTGTCTTCCAATACGGTTCTCAAGACTCGTTGATCCTCCTCCCATTGCAGAACCGACGTATATCCATGTGCCTTTTTTAAAGGATAAATCTCCAAGAGATTTCAGGTGTAATTCTAGATCCTCTTCAAGATCAATTATCAGTGTGTACGCGCCTCTCATCTAGGTTACTCCTGTAAGATATCTTTGATGTATTCAAGACTCTGCCCTGTTGTTAGGATTCCTGCTTCTAATTCTCTAAGAACTCGAAAGATTGAGGGTCCTACATTTTTCCATCCTTTTGAATGACTCTTTGCGACTAGATTACAACCGAACTTTCTTCTGAATAGTTTTTTACCACTCTTTTCAGCTATTGTTTCAGTCCTGTGTTTTGACAACGATAGTGCGGCTGGAAGATGAATTATTAAAAGCCCCTCTTCAAGTATGATGGATTGTCTTCCAGTGGGGAGTAATTCCCCTGTTACAAGAACATCGTATTTGCTCTTGACGATGCATTCTCTAACTCTTTCCATGATTTGATTATGGCACTCTCCGCATGGGTGAATTCTTCCCTCATCTACTCTTTCAAGTAAATCGCCATTTCCACCCGTAACATCAATTCTCACTAGGTTCACATATTGCTGCATGCACCAATCTTCTGCGAGTTTGATATCTTTTGGATTTTGAAATTGATGTCCTAAATCAACTAGAATTGCATCAACTCTGAAACCGGATTCCTTCAGAATTTCCACTGATGCGGTACTATCAGTCCCACCCGAAAATGCAAGGGCAATTTTAAGATTATTTCCCAATGATGAATTGTACTGAATCTGTTTCTTGGGGTATAATAATTCATGTTCGATAAGCTGCTTCAGACAAATTACTACTTTCTTCTGAGAATCTGATAGCTCTGGCATAACTTCCTCTATACGAGACATTGTTAATTGCAATCTATGTCTTCGAAGTAGAATCTTATCTGATCCATAAATTGTGATTTTCCTTCCAATTCGCTTTGCCAGCTCCGCTGTAACACGACCACCTGGTCCTAAGAGCAGGCTCTTTTCAGCTCTATCCGGGGTAACGAGATGTAAACTACCATCATCGTGTTCATACACATTTTCTATTCTAGGCATAACTCCACGAGTCAGATTCAATTCTCCACGTATCGTATTTACAAGGTCGGAAATTTGATTGAGTATCATCGAAATAACTCACACATTTGTATCTGATAAGCATCACTTATCGTCGATATTGTCATAAGGACTCGGATAATTAAAGAAATGTAGAAAATGGCTTCAACTGAAATTATTCCTGGCGTTCATGTCATTCGAGGCAAATTTGTAGGAGAATTTGGATTCATTGCAAGTTATTTGATTATTAGTGAAGGTGAAGCTTTAATCATCGATCCTGGAACCGCAGGTGACCCTGGTGACGATATAGAGATAACTCTGAAGCGATTTGGATTAATTCCCAAGAATGACCTAATAGGAATACTCTGTACTCATGGTCACCCTGATCATGCTGGCGGTGCCGGTCGTCTACGAAAATCAACTGATGCTCCAATCTTGATTCATAGAGAAGATGCTGAGTTATTGAGAAACCCCTCTTCATTCCTGAATGAGCGTCTTCTAATGGATAGAGCTCAACGACTATCGATGAAATTGGACAAGAGTCCACTTCGGGTTAATTATAGAGGTATTGAACCCAATCGTCTTCTTTCTCACGGTCAGCAGATTGAGATTGGCAACTTATCACTTCGAGTAATTCATACAGGTGGCCACTCTGCCGGCCACTGCGTCTTTTATGAACCGTCACAGAAGATCCTATTCTCAGGTGATGAAGTTAATAATTTCCCAAATGACCCTCGTAAATTCTATGTGGATCTTAGTGGGAGTATTGTGGCAAAATTAGCAGCTTTGGATTCCTTATCAAAATTAGGAATAGATTATCTTTTACCAGCTCATGATGTTCCTGCAATGTTTGGGGATATCCGGTTACAATTTGAAGGAGTCCGAGATGGCATAATCCATCTTCAGGACACCATTCTCTCACATCTTGAAGCAAGAGGAGAGGCTGACATTGAGCAAATTGAGTTTGATATACATCAGTCTCGGAGTGTCCCAATTCCCACGACTCTGGACGCACTTCTTGCCACGACGATTCTGGTCACACTTGAGGGACTTGCTGAAGCTGGACTAGTTAAAGACCTAGGGAAGGGAATCTGGGTCACAATTTGAATAATTGGTTACAAGCACACTAGATTCAAATGATACAGCAGTGCCCTTGATACAACCTTAGGTCTTAATCTCTCACCAATTAAATCACGGAGGAAACACAATGAGTGGAACGAGTCGAAAAGAAGTTCAAACTACGAGTACTGTAGAAGCAATTAGAATGGCATCAGCATCTGTGTTTGGTTCGACAACAGGTCTTGGCTATCCTATCGGTAGTGCAATAGGTACAGGAAGTATGCTTGAGCAGAACTCACAGACTGTGTCAATGAATATTGCACCACTCATCTTCACAATCCGTGATACTCTGATGTTATCAGAGGGGCTTGAACTACTTGCCATTGAATGGAATCTTGAACGCACACCAGGTCCTGGTGTACTCCCAGAACAGCTTGTAGTTGCAGGGGGTTCTGAAGGTGGTGTTGGCTCTCATGTCTGTGTCTTAAGCTGGGAACGTGGAGTAGTAGATCCATTCAAGATTGATAGCTATGTGAAAAACTTGGCAAAGAAAATTGGCGATATTGAAACTGCGATTATCAATAATGAGATGAATTATGAACTAGAGGGTCTTGCTGTTATTCGGAAATTTGCAGACCGATTAAACAGTGTTTTATTTGTTGATATGATTGATCGACGTTTTCAGGGATCTTGGGATTCATTTCAGGTTAAGACAGATCATATCGATGTTGATGTAGTAGCTAAGATGGATGTTTATGATGATTTCACCTTACTTCCTCCTTCTATGAAAATATCAAGTCGGAGGAGTCTTGATTTCAAAGTACCAAGCTCTGGTGCAAATGTTGAACATTTCAAACATCGAGTCTTAACTCCAAGTGCAATAGAAATGTTAACCAAAATTGTCCCAGAAACAGGCCGCGACATTCTCATTGAGTTGAATATGTATGCTTATGCTATGGAGGAAGCTGATGTAGCAGCTTCTGTAATCAAAATACTAAAAGAATACCTCCAACGTGACTCTATCTCTCTGTCTGACCTAGGCTCTCTTAAAGGAAAGATTGAAGAATTTGCAAAATATTTTGATGAAACAGTTGAATCACTAGATTTTCTTGTGGAACAACATCTCAGCTCTGGAAAGAATTTTGATATTAAGGGACATAAGAGTGCCCTTCTTTCAGATATTGAAAGTAATGTTGATAGATTTTCAGGAATAAAAAAGAGACTTGCCGATGAAATTGTAAATTGCTTCATCCAATCTCTTGAGCGTGAGGTTATTGGTTCTGAAGAGATGCATGCTTGGCAACTAAAAGGAACTCTGAGTTATGCTGTAGCAAATGCGAAGAAAGTGGCACAATACTTCTCCAAGGAGCTTGACCAGTATCTAGTGGTTTCTGCGGCACGAGAAGCTTTCTTTTCTGCGCTGCGAGATTTTCGCCAAGAAGCTCTGACTGAGGGAATGGAATCCACCGATAGCATGCTTTTTGAGAAATTCTATGCAGAGGTTCAATCGCAACTCAATGCCGCATTTTCAAAGAAATCCTATACAGGTACAGAGTACAGGGATTACATCCAATTGATGGATGTCATAACACGAGAAATGATTGAAACCTTCAAACGTATTGATGTTTGGAATTTGATTGGCTTTTCTGATGTAGCTGAAATCGCTCGCTCAGAGATACAGAAAAAATACTCTGTTCCACAACCTGATGGGCCTCTTAATGAAAAAGGACGAGCAATCATGGAGATTTTAGATACTTTCCAAAGTACTGTTAAAGATGTGATTCCAAATGTTGCTGATACTATTCTATCCAAACAATTCATACGTAAGATGATTGAACAGTCCGACTCCCAAGGGACAACAATTGTATCAGAACTTGCAAATGCAGTTGAGAGTGCTGGTGAAAAATCCGAAGCATGGCTGGAGGAAGCACGTTCTTGGGTTGAAGGATTTAAAGAGAGTATAGATAGTTCCAAACCAAGTTCCGAGATTCTTCTAGACTTATTGGAATTTGTTCACGAAGTCCTTGGTCAGGCTATATCTGCAACTTCTATGTCTGATCGTGTTAAATCTGAAGCTGATGCTAAAGAAGCAATTTACAAAGCTGAATTTGCAGAATGGGAAGCCGAGTGTAAGGAAATTGAGAGTGAAAATGAAAGTATACGTCAAAGAAAGCAAAATCGCGAGAATTTGATAGCCGATGCGACCCGACAATTTGAAACTGAAACTGCAACCTATGCTCAAGCGCTCCGAGAGTATCAGGAAAAATTGGAACAAAGAAAGATTGCTATGGATTCTATAGTCCCTGATGAAACGGGATATGTTCCTCAACCTCCACCTGCGCCTCTTGAACCTGAGCGACCTTCACCGCTTGAACCACGAATTGAGGTAATTAGAAGAGAATATCCTGTCGAACAAGAGAAATCGTTTCCGCCAGAACCTCAACCAGAGCCAACCCTCCATTACTATGTTGAGTTGCGCGACCTAATCTATGGTAAATTGTCGGAGATGAAGGAACGTGAAACAAGAATGGAAGAGACCTTTGCAAGACGAATTCTGAGACTACAGTCAGAAGGAATCGGAGCAGTTAATTCAATCAGTCTCAATATTGGGGATGACTTCTTAGAATATCTAATGGAATCTCGAATACGTGCACTTGGCCGACTACTACCGCGGATATCCCGTGTGTATCTAAGAGATCCCAAAAATTCTGACTTGCTCTATCTTGTAACATACGAATACTATGCTGATAGCTTGACCGTTTCTATAGGGAGCACTTTTCTGAGGTGATATGGATGGCAAGTTCGTGGGTACTAAAAACCAGACAAGGTAGCGAAGCTGGAAAAGAAATTCTACTCAGAGAGGCTTTAGCAACTCATATGAGAAGCACACGGGATAGACAGCTCTTTTCCGAAATTCTTTCTGAAACGCAACCTCTAGAGGATGTATTTTCTTTCTTTGCATCATTCTATCTTCACAGTTACCAAGGAATTCGTCTTCTCGAGGCATCAGACTCTCCCGAACATACACCCGAAGAGGGTAAGGATCAACTTGGGCAAGAAGAGCGTCGCCAACTTGAACTTGAAGTTCGTCAGTTGTTTGCGGACAAACAACGTGAAGAAATTGATACTTCCCGTATCTTGAGTGAATTGACAATTCGTTTATGCAATGACCTTGCAGGAACTGACAGTTCAGCACATGATATCAAAGAGAAGATAATTGGAATGGTGAAGGAATATTTGCGAAAGATTCCTGCTGGATATACTCCGAATCATGATATTGACCTCATTTTGGAAGTTACTGGATGGGGTCCTCAATGGCGTGATGAACTCTATACAAAAGCATCAGGGCTCAAGGAGAGTGCAATGACACTAAGAGAAGAGCTCCTGCGTGAACATCCATCCGAAGTACCAGAAACAACTATCCTAAAGATGGGTCTTGAAAAAATTTATGGGCGAATTGAGTATGCTAAAGGGCGGCTAGTTGAATCTTTAATACCACCTAGAAGTTGGGATTCGATTGCTGATGCAATCTCTAAGAAGTTCTGCAAACCAGAAGATGATTTGAAAGGTATCAGGATTGCTCATAAAATAAGACTTGGACTTCTTGAAGTCATAGAAGAGGACTTCGATACTCCAACAACTATAGAAAATTACGAAAATCAACTTGGGAACTATGTTACTGGACCTCTCTCTGATATTTTTGCATCGGAACCTGAATCCGTTTTAGAAATTCTCTCAAATCTCCTCCAAATCAGCGAGGATGATATTAGAGCGCAACTTCGCAGAAAAGGAATATCTGATGTTTCTATTATTGCGGAAGGTTTCAAGTTATTGAATGAAATCAAGGATGAATCTCCCTCTGGTCCGCAGGTGAGTAAGGAAGAGATGGAGATGCTCGAACGCTCCTTGAAGACTTTGGAAAAACTCGAGATTACTATGAATCGCCCAGTCAAGGGTATGCTCAAATCCAGAGGTCTCAATGCCGCTGAGTTGGATAAAATCACATTGGATGTACTGATAAAAGATCGAAAAACTCTGGTTGGTATGGAAATCGAAGTTCTGGAGGAACTGAAGAAGAAGATGAGAGTTCCGCCACCTGAAGAGATGGTTCGGCTAATGGAAATCCGTGAACAGGTTCAGAGTGGTGCTTTGAGCAATTTAGGTATCTCATCAGCAAAAGATTTCAGTCAGGCGAGAGTAGAAGAAGAAACAACTGCATCTATTAAGTTAGATATTATCTGGCACTTCACTACGAGTATCCTGACTAACTTAACAAGGGTAGTTGAATCATATATTCGTTCAAAACAAGATTTACTTAGAATCAAGGCACTTCTGAAAAGTATCTATGAGGATACTGATGTCACTCTCCAATTTCTAAGAGAGGAGATTTTGATAGATTTAGCATCAATGAGAATTTACGAGATGAAAATCATGCATCCAGAATTGGATGCTACAAGTATTTGCACTTGGATGCATGCAAGATTTTCAAGTAAGGATATGATGGCAGCTGGAAAGGATCTTGAGAATACTCCAAGTCCTGTCTTTGAAGGAATCATCGATAAGCCTCTCAATATGGAGAACTTAGAATTTGATAATTACGCAATTGCCTATGACGTTATGCAGCGATTTTTGAGGCAGGAACGTCTTGAAAAGCTATCCAAGGAAGAATATGCATTCGAGGTAAAAGAGAAGGAAGCACGGGCAATTGAATCAAAGAAAATCGGAATAGATGTCCTAATGTATCTACAAAATAAAGGTGCAACTGTATTCCGTGCAATAAGCAGAGTTGGCACAAAGGGACTCGAATGGACTCAGAGTGATACCGTAAAGTGTTCAAATCTACTTAGCTATTATATCAAGACAAACAGAGGTCGATTAATTTGTACGGCATGTGGTACAGTGACACCAGATGGTCAATGTCCTCAACACAAGAAATCTTTCATCAAAGAAGCAAATGATTCTGAGAACCTGTCTATTTTCATTATGCGAGCACTCTTTGAAATAAAGGATGGTTTGATTGGTGCTGGAAAAGGCGCAGAACCGATGGCATGGGATAAAGCAAAGTCTACAATTGATCGTGAGATTGCTACTCTCAAGAGACAAGGTAAGTTGACTTCAAAAACAAATATCAAAGAGCTTCTCCCAGGAGAAATTAACTACGTGATTGGTCCAGCGCTAAGCGCGATTGTTGGCAAGTACTTCAATGAGTCACTGGTATATGCGGCAAGAAGAGCAGATATTGCGTAGGTCAACTTGAATCCTTAATATTCTCTGATATCCAATTGAGGTAGTTAGCTGAGCCCCACTTAATTGGAAGAATCACGAATTCTGGTACATCGTATGGATGCATCTTCTTGATAGATTCCCAGAGGATTTCTTTGTAGTCTTCTTGTGTCTTCATAATCAGGAGTGATTCTTCATCAGTAACAATCTCATCTTTCCAGTGATAGATACTCTTCACACTTGAAACAATATTTACGCAAGCGCAAACACGCTCATCAACT
>Ga0307445_10001640_pt1 | contig 12556 bp, 12 predicted proteins | sample SalMarSW160330MG_FD_202147 | JGI IMG/M metagenome (GOLD analysis project Ga0307445, IMG submission 202147) | Salt marsh sediment microbial communities from the Plum Island Ecosystem LTER, Massachusetts, United States - SW1603-30 | ecosystem: Environmental > Aquatic > Marine > Intertidal zone >...
ATGGCGTTGAGCCTCGTGACCGCTTCCTGGATGCTTTTGAAAGTTACAAGGCAAATAATGACGGCAGCTATATAGAAACAATTCAGGGCCTGCCTGACTCTGTTTCGCAAGAAGGCACACGATGGCTTGACACGATCGTGGAAGGGCTTTGCAATAAGGCGGGAAAGCTCTTACCATCATTGCTTACGTTTAAGACGTGATTATCTGATTGTATAAATCTAAAGGAAAAAATACATGGGTAAATTATTCGGTACAGACGGCATCAGGGGGGAAGCCAATCGTCATCCGATGGATGCCGCGATGGCTTTTTCCGTGGGTCAAGCGATTACCTATTTGCTGAAAAAAGAAAAGCACCCTACCCGGGTGATTATAGGAAAAGACACCAGAATTTCAGGTTACATGCTGGAAAGCTCCCTTGAATCGGGTATAACTTCGATGGGGGGCAATCCCTATTTGGTGGGTGTGTTGACAACTCCCGGAATTGCTTTTATCACTCAAAGCATGCGCGCAGACGCGGGCATAGTTATTTCCGCCTCCCATAACCCCTACCAAGATAACGGTATAAAGATTTTTTCTGGTAGTGGTTATAAATTGTCAGACGAAGAGGAAGAGGTTATTGAAAAGCTCATACTGGAGGGTAAATTGCCTGATATGGTCCCACCTCCCAAGGAGATGGGCCGTGCAAAACGCATTGAAGATGTCCTCGGCCGGTACATTGTTTTTTTGAAAAACACATTTCCACGCGATTTGTCAATGGAAGGCATGAAGATCGTCATAGATGCGGCCAACGGAGCTGCGTATAAGGCGGCCCCGGAGACCTTCATCGAACTCGGTGCCGATGTTGAGGTCATTCACAATAAACCGGACGGAATAAACATCAACGACAATTGTGGATCGCAATATACCCAAGACCTCAGGAAATGCGTGGTGGAAAGCGGCGCTGATATTGGACTGGCCTTTGATGGCGATGCCGATCGTTTGATCGCAGTGGATGATAAGGGACATGAGGTTAGCGGAGATCAGGTTCTGGTTATCTGTGCCAATGTGCTCAAAAACCAAGGCAAGCTGGAAAACGACCTGTTGGTCAGCACCGTGATGAGCAATCTCGGCCTGAGCATTGCCTGTAAAAAATATGGGATTAATCACTATGCGTCCAAAGTAGGAGACCGATATGTTTTGGAGGATATGAAAAGATTGGGTGCTGTAATAGGTGGAGAGGACTCCGGGCATATAATTTTCTTGGATCTCCACACCACAGGTGACGGAATACTTACAGCTATTCAATTGATTTCCTCAATGATTATAGAGGATAAGCGGCTGCACGAATTGGCGGCCATGATGGATATCTATCCACAAGAACTTATTAACGTGGCTGTCAAGAGCAAACCGGAGATTTCATCGGTGCCTCGGATGGTAGAGGCAATCAGACAGGTGGAAATGGAACTGGGTGACCAAGGCCGTGTGCTGGTGCGCTATTCAGGCACTCAAAATGTATGTCGTGTCATGGTCGAGGGGCCCAGTGATGATCTGACCGAAAAGTACTGCAGGCAGATTGCTGAGGCGGTAAAGACCGCTCTTGGCTGATTTTGCAGTTTGGTAATACAAAGCAAAATTTTGCACAGCCCTAAGGAGATTTGGAGTGACTATCAAGGCTGTTTTGAAAAGGGATTTCAGGCACATGAGCAGAGTGGGAGCTGACATTGTCAAGAAGGATATCATTCGAACCCTAAAACAGAAAAAGGAGTTCGTGCTGGGTTTGGCTACGGGAAATTCACTAAAAGGTATAAGAGTTGAAGGCCTTTTTTCAGAGAGAGCCTGAGCATATTTAGATTTTGACGCCTATGGAAAATGCTTTCAATGCATCCACGCCCTCTAAAAAAGAAAGGCTGAGGATTGCCGTACTGATCCGCCGGTTCGTCCGCACAGGAGGAGCTGAGAGATATGCCGTAGAAGTAACACGCCGTTTGGCCCGTGAGCACGATGTTTCAGTCTTTGCACAGGAATGGTCTTTTGAAGGAAAAGAGAAGATTACATTTCATAAAATTCCGAGGTTTTTTAGAAGACCTAATTTTTTGAATCAGCTTCTTTTTTCTTTTTTTACCCGCCGGTCTTTGGATAATTCTTTTGACATTGTCCATACGCACGAACGTGTTTGTCAGTTTGATGTGCTGACAGTACATTGTCCTTGTTTTCGTTCGATCATAACCCGTCACAAGAGTCCGCTGAAAAGGTTTTTCGTCTGGCTTTCAGTGGTCTTTAGTCCACGCAAACTGGCATATCTCTGGCTTGAGAAAAGACAGTTTGCACAAAACAGGGAAAGATTGTGGATTGCCGTATCTGAGAATGTAAAGAAAAATATCCAGACCAATTATCCACTGCCGGATGAATGTTTTGGAATTGTTTATCCAGGTGTGGATAGTAATCTGACGACAGAGGAAGATATTGCTGAGAACCGAAAGAAGCTGAGGTCCAAACTGGGAATTGATAAGGATGATCTGGTTATCCTGTTTGTAGGGACCGAGTTTAAGAGAAAAGGTCTTGATTCGCTGCTTAAAGGGTTTGCACTTTTACCCCCATCAAACATGAAACTCGTCATCGCGGGTGAGGGAAGACCGGATCGCTATCTATCGGCTGCAAAAGGTCTGGGGATTGAAAGGGATGTCATCTTCCTCGGACTGGTTGAGAACATCGAGGAAGCATATGCGATTTCAGATGTCTATATTTTACCCACCCTCTCCGATCCAGCGGGTATGGCGCCTTTGGAAGCAATGGTGTGCGGTGTTGCAACAGTGATAAGTTGCGATAGATATGCCGGTATTGCAGAATGCATGAAGGATCAGGAAGCAATTATTCTCAATGATCCCAATGATCCTGAAGAAATAGCAGGTTCTTTGCGCAGGCTGGTGGATAAAGACTACCGAGGGGAATTAGGAAAGAAGGGACGTCTTTTGGCAGAAAAAATGACCTGGGAAAAGACAACAGCGGATACGCTATCTATCTATCATAAGGTGTTGGAATTAAAAGGGGGTAATAGATAATATTTGGAATTTGCAATGCAGACGTTTGAAAAAAGCCTTGTGAAGGAATTCATGATTTCCTGGAAGAATTGCAGGGAAACGGAAGATCTTGACCAAATCGCTCAGAGCAAGACAACGTTTACCGAAGACGGGCAGAGGGTTGAGCTTACATGGCAGATCAATTTCAGGTATGGAAGATTCTTGTTTGTTCTCGTGAAGATGTTTGAGCCAGCGACTATTTTAGAAGTGGGGATGGCCAACGGCATCAGTTCAGCCTATATGGCAAAAGCACAGAACAGCTATTTAAGGGAGAAAAATGCACATGTGATTATCGATCCCTTTCAATCTACACAGTGGTTTAATGCAGGAATAGCTCTTTTAAAAAGATTAGGTCTTTATGAAAACGTCAAGTTTGTTGAGGATTATTCTTCAAGCGCTATTCCCCAGCTCGAGAAAGACGGACACAGATTCGACTTTGTGTTTATAGACGGGAGTCACTGTTTGGATCATACGCTGAGTGATCTTGTTACGGCAGACAGGGTTTTGAATATTGGTGGCCTGATTGTGTTTGATGATTCTGCAGATTTTGGAGTGAAATATGCAGTTAAATATATCGATAAATACAGATATAACCTGAGAAGAATCAAATTCGACAACAACTTTGTCCACGGTCTCAGGGAGATGACAAACAACAGAAGGCGTCTAACTGTCTATCAAAAACTTGCCGTTGATGATCGTGGGGCAGACGGGGTTTGATGCAGGATTGATAAGGAAGTTGCTTATTTTTGTTCCAAAGAATGGCCATACACTTTTGCCTCTCTGAGTTTGGCGTATTTCATAAATGACCCCCCTCCATTTAGAATAGATATGATGAACCCGTCAAAGCCCTCAAGCACCCCCAATTCCAGAATGTATGTTCGAAGGAACATCCAGGTTCCGTGGGAAAGTGGTGAGAGGGCCCCTGCGTGCTTTCCGTCTCTCAACATATCCTGCGCAGCCAAAGTCGAATATGTCTCCAGCTTGTGTATCAAATCAGAGTAATTCCGGAAACTTCGATGTTCGATGGTTACGCGGAGGTCCTTGACACTACCTTCGGAAATCCAGCTTTCGTGAACAAGATGATCGTTGAAGCGACCTCTCCTGCGGTCCACCAACCGCACGATGCGGTCCGGCCACCAGCCGCAATGACGAACCCACCGATTATGGAAGAAGTTCTTTCTCAAAAAACTGCATGCTGTGAAATCACGTTTAGGGGAGGCTAAGAGTTCCTTTATTTTCATGGCTGTCTTTTCGGGAATTCTCTCGTCTGAATCCAGTATCAACACCCAATCATTTTCACAACTGTCAACTGCAAACTGCTTCTGCTTGGCATAGCCTCGCCATGTTTCCGTAAGGACTTTACACCCAAAAGACCTGGCGATGCCGATCGTATTATCTCGACTCCCAGAATCAACGACAACAACCTCATCTGCAAAAGATACACTCTCAAGACAATCGGGAAGGCGGTCTTCTTCATCTTGTGTTATAATGGCTACTGATAATGGCATATCTAAATCGAGTTCAAATCATTAGGCCTTTTGTTTTCTCAAATATACTCTCATTTCATGTCCTTTGCCACACAGGGCCGCGGGAGTATTAAGCAGGTCTGAAACAATCTTTATCAAGCGGTAATGTATAAATGGGATTTCGTCCTTTTCATAAAAGCAGACACGATGCGTTTTAATATCCGCTACCATGAAACCGGAACGGTCGGCAAGTTTTCGCATCGAGATCGGATTAAAGAAACTAATGTGTCCGCCATGTTCCCTGATACTAAAATACTTCCAGCGGCCTTTCATATATTTAGCGGTCCAGCTGTCTGTATTACCTGTCCGGATAACCAGAAGGCCACTTGAGCACAAAATACGATGACATTCTTTAAACAGGCTCAATGGGTCCCTCAGGTGTTCCAAGACTTCGAACAGGGTAATCACATCAAATGATTCTTCAGGGAGATGGATATCATTGAGATAGCCCTGGTAAACTTTTAGCCCCGCTTGTATTGCAGTTCTTGCCGGTCCTGATGAAGGCTCCACGCCTTCCGCTTCTACTCCTAAGTTCCTGGCGGCAAGGATGAATGGGCCACTGGAACATCCGACGTCGAGTAAATGGAGCGCGCTCTTTTTCTTTCCAGAAAAACGCTCAATTTCGTCTAAAATCCTTTTTGTGTGCCTTGAGAGGCGGTAAGCGGCTTTCCCTGTTGGCTGGGTTCCTTTGGGGTCATCGAATTCTTTCATGGAGTTCCAATATAGTTCTTCACTACATTGGCTCACAAGTTGCCCGCAGTTTTTACATCTTCTTAGCAGGCCTTCCGGAAACACTATATCAGAATTGTGAAAGCCGGACTCACAACCAATGGGGCATGAATCAACATAACTCTGGCCTGTGTTGGACATAATAAAACGGCTAAAAAAGTGTATAATTATTGGAAATCATTGAGTTATTCTGGACATTTTGTTTATATGCCACCCCAACGGAAAAATGGAATGACGTGGTTAAATATTTTGATTCTTCCCCAATATTCCAATGTTCCAACCCGCCTGCCGGACGGCTGGCAGGTTGTGAGCGACCAGTCCTCCGCAGTAGCCTGCTACGGAGGACGGGCACCAGAGGTTGGAAGCGAACAAAAACAGTACGCTGTGCGCATTTAAAACATAACAAATGGTGGAGGATAATTCAACCGGGAGGATTGGGAACCTGGATTATGCCTTTTTCTGTGCGACAAGAGTGATATAGTCTGAAAGTGCGAGTTTTTGGGTTATGGAAATCATAATGTCTGGGAAAAAACCTTTTGTTCCGTTTTTTAAAAGATGCGACCAGAATTCAAAGAGGATTGGTTCAAATCCGCAGGCACGCATTAGGAATGAAAGACTTTTTTTGTTAAAAGAATATATGTGCCATGGAAATCCGAAGTGTTTAAAGTCATCTTTCTTAAATCCCATGCGGCACATAAAGGTCTTGAAGCGATTGGATATGCCCCGGTAATTGGGAACATCAATAAACAGGTACCCGTCTTTTTCCAGCAGGTAACCGCACCTGTTCACCAGATTAATCAGATCGTAAACGTGTTCGAGAACGGCCCAGACAACAATACCCTTATATTGGTAACCAGGATCGAAATCCTCAAGCAGTCCGTGATGAAGCTGTATCTTGAATGTCTTACGTCCTATATCGATGAGCATTTTACTCGGATCGATTCCCTCCACGTTCAGCCCCTGCCTGGAAGCTTCGAGACAAAAAAGGCCGGTTCCGCAGCCGACATCAAGTATCCTATCCGTTTTTTTTAGAAAACGTTTTATGAGCCTGATCTTAAGCTGTTGAGAAATATAGGATCTTCCTTTATTTTCTCTCTTCCATTTTTCGTAAGACCACTGGTCATAAAAGGATGGGTCTAGGAAGGCGTCGCTTTCATAGATCTGGGAAAGGGATTTTTCTGTGAAGCGTGGAGAGGCGTACATTATGGTGCATTTGGGGCACAGCCAAATACCGATTCCGTTGGATGATTTGAAGATCAGTTTCGGGACCGGAGGAGAATCGCAGATGGGACAGGCTACATTCTCTATGTCGCCCGAGAATTTACCACATGTGATATGTTTCGGGAAACCTTTATTTTTCGGCATATTTAGCCAATCCGTTCTGAAGGCCCGTCGCGACAGCGAGTAGAAATGCAGGACCGGAATCCAATATATGTGTGTCCACTAATCCACTAACAAAAATAACAAGGGCGGTTGATAGAATGAAATAGCCTAATGGCGTATGTCTTTCACCCCAGGCATTCCTGATGATTTCCCAGAAAAACCAAGAGAGGGCAAAAATTCCGATGACACCATAGCTGACTGCCATGTGCAAAAAATTATTATGGGGATGGGCAATGAAAGGCCATTCCGGCTTCCCCCTTTTTTTAAGGACAGTCGCATAACCGCCTGTTCCAACCCCAACAAGCGGGTTCTCTAAAAAGATATTTACAGCGCCGTACCACATATAAAATCTGTCCTGATGTTCTGTATATTCTTTGCCCCAGGCATGGTTTGGGTCTGCAGCTAAATGATGCCTTAGCTGGTCTATTGAAAATGAGACCCTCTGCCTGACAATCGGGGAAAGAAATGTGATTCCTAACAACAATACATAGACCAATGAAATCTTAAAGGCATTACATTCCTTAAAGAGATTGCGGACCATAAAAGGGGATAGGATTGCAAAGGTAAAAAAACCAACCCTGCCAAGTAGAATAACCATATGAAAGATATACCCTGCCATGAGTAAAAAAAAGAAAATACGTGTCTTTTTTTCCGTTGATGCCTTGAAATAATAGGAGGCCGTGAGCATACCTACTATCAGGAAGGCTGATTGAGTGCTGTACCCAAGGCCGAATCCGAGATACTGATTGTTGCCGTAAGTATCCACAGCGGGTACTAATCCCGCTAACTGCAAGATGGCCACAAGGGAGTTAACGGCCAGTCCGAAAAGAAACGCCTTTATCAATTTTTGAGGGGAATAAATTGGTAGGGCGATAGAGGCCACTGCCATGCAGTAAATCCAGTAGTGTGTTTTCTTGGCAAATTTAATGCCAAGGCCAGTCAGGTCAGGCGTGTAAAGGAGCCCTATCCAGGGCAGGAAAATAAGAAGCAAAACCGGCCAAAACCAGCTTCGTCTCAGGCAGGTGTCTACTGTTTTAATTGCCTTGCCTGAAAAAACCCAAATAGCAGAGGCCAATACACCGCATATAATTGGCGGTGAAGTGCCTATTGGCATGCTGAAGAAGGCACCTACGAATAGATAGAATAGCAGGTCATTGGGACTGATTTTCGCGCTTTTGTACCAGGCCATTGGAACAAAAATGCTCCTTGGATTGCATTGTTTTATTTAAGAGTTGATCATTTGTGATTAGTTGTGTCCTGTCATGTTCCTCATGCCATAGATGAAAGCATATGGCCAGGAAAAGGTGCTCCTTTCTTTGTAGTCCATAATGGTACAGCCTGACAGCGAGTTCTGAGTCCTCCCGTCCCCACCCTTCGAAATCCTGATTAAACCCGTTAACCGCCACGATATCCTTTTTGAAAAAACCCATGTTGCAGCTCTTTATCCCACTCAACCGCTTCGAGGAAAAAGCTGGAAATATGGGGAGCCTAACAAGATGATGTACATTGGAGATATCACCTGACAATAGAAACCTGAAGAGTTTCAACATGGAGTTTGCGTCTTTATAAGAAAAATCAGGAGAAAGCCTTTTGCTTACCAGCACCCTTTTCCCTTGAATGAAGAAGCCATCCTCGGCCAGGATGAGATGGTCTTCAACAAAACTGCGATGGGGAACACAGTCTCCATCAAGAAGGATGATGTATTCACCGGTTGCTTTTCTAATAGCCTTGTTTCTTATCCGTGCCGCCCTGAAACCGCGGTCTTCCTGCCAAACGTGACTTATCATGTAAGGGGGATCAGATGAAAAAGTTGCTATCTTCTCAGACGTTTCAGGCCCTGAACCGTCATCCGCTATGATAAGTTCGTCGGGCAACCGGGTCTGGTTTTCTAAGGCCTCCAGGATCCTACCCAGGGCGTCAGGTCGGTTGTACGTGGTTACAATTAATGATGTCTTCATGTTTCAAGGGTTTCGAGTTATAAGAACAGGTCAATGCTTAATAACTGATAGAAATAATTATCAATTATTAATAAATAGAAATATGCAAAAAGGTCTTCCATGTCAAGGTCAAAGCAGGCCGGTTATTAATCTTGAAGCCACTCTAATTTAAAGGGAGTGTCTTGAAATCGGCTGGTTTTTCTAGGTTGTATATGGCTTCGGGGATGGGTTTATTGAAGACCATTTGTTTCAGATTAATTGATAGATCGTTTGCAGACTCGGGATCACTCAGTCTTATTTCCCGGGCATAACAAATGTTGTTTTCTTTTTGGTAGTTTGAAAAGTATATCTTTGTACTTCGTTCGGGAAAAGTGATCAGACGGGGCAGATTGCTCTGCGGAAAGAAATCTATGATCTGAACAATTTCTGCATCTTGGTTTAGTAACATTATTTGATTTCCTTTCAGAGAAACAGCTTGGTCATTTTTGCGGAGAATCGGAAACCCCCGCAAAAGTGACCATAACTGATCCGGTTCCAGGCTGTTTGGAAAAAGCCTTGAGGGAACTGAATTGCCTAACGATCCAACATAATAACGTTTTTCAGGAAAAGAAAGGATATGAAGGTTGGTTTCGTTGGCCAGAATGTGAAGGATGGGCCTGCCCCAGGGGTGTGTGACTTCGATTTTGACCCTGAAGGGAGAATGAGACCCAACTATGAGAATATCTGACTCGGACTCCGGTGCTTCGCCCTTAATCATCAATTTGCCGGTGGAAAAAAAGGTATCAGCTTTGTTTTCCTGTTCTCTGATTTCGGAAAGGATTTGGGCGATTTTTTGAGGACTGAAGGGGGGGGGAGGAGGTTGAACTGGGATACCGGCACAGCCCGGGAAGAAGATAAGGCACGCTATTGCTATTAAAGCTCGGATATTGAATCTCCCTGCCCCAAGACACATAAAGTCCTGGTTGAGCATTTTCAGTTTTCCTGTTTTAAAAGCCGTTCCACCTCAGTTATTTTCTTTTTCAGTTTTTCCTTGTCGGGATGCTCTAAGGACATGGCCTTTTTGTAATAATGGAGGGCCTTGTTGTATTTGTTTTTTTTGCTGTAGGCATCCCCAAGATGTTCGTTGATAGTAGGATCGTCAGATGTCAGTTTTGCCGCTTTGTCAAGGTACTGGATCGCTTCATCGTATAAGCCCTTCTGGAAGTAGACCCAACCAAGGCTGTCTAATATGTAGCCACTTTCAGGCTTCAATGATGCGGCTTTTTTGATAAAGGCCATGGCTTCGTCAAGCTTAATTCCCTGTTCAGCATATGTATATCCGATGTAATTTAAGGCTTCGGCATGATCCGGATTTATTTCAAGGATTTTTTTCATCTGCTCAATACATGAATCCTTGTCACCACTTTTGTCCAGGATAACCCCCAGGCGGAAAATAAGATTGACATTTTGGGGTTCCCGCCTCAGACCTTCTCTAACAATCTCCAGGGCCTTGAGGTAATCCTTTTTGGTTTCATGGACAGTTGCCAGCATCAGAAAGAGTTCGGCTTTTTCATTGTCCAGTATTATGGCCTTTTCGAGTACGTCTATGGCCTCGTCATATTTTTCCTGGGTGTTGAGGATGTATGCAATTTGCAGTTGAGCATTGACAAAATATCTGGATTTAGGGTTGATATCCCTGAAGTGTTCCAGGGCTTTTTCACTGTCGCCCTTTTCCTCATAGGCGGTAGCCAGGTAGTATCTGGATTTGTCATCTTGTGGCCAGGCCGAGATTATAAGGTTCAACTCCTCAATTGATTCGTCTATCTTTCCATGTTGGAGGTATATAAGGCCCAGTCGCTGTCTTGCCGGTTCACCGGGCTTGGTATGGTTTTTTATCTCTTCTATTTGCTGTGCAGCTTTCTCCTTAAGATTTAACTTGAAGTACAGGTTAACAAGTCTTTCCCTGACAGGTATATTGTCTGGATAGAACTTGACCAATCTCTCATAGATATCAACGGCGTCAGTAACCCTGTCGGTCATCTGATAAAGCGTTCCCAGATCAAAAAGGGCCGGTTCTAGGCTTTCATTTAGTTTTAGGGCCTTAAGAAAGGCTTCCTCTGCATCACGGTAACGGCCTATCTCCAAGTTAATTCTTCCCCGGTAGTAATGAGCTATGATCAGCTCGGGTCTCTGCTCCGTCAGTATTTGGAGATGCGTGAGCGCTTTTTGAAACTGTTGTTTTCTGATCAGAATGGTAGTGAGAAGTAGGCGCACACGCTGGTTTTCGGGATCAAGGGCCAAAATTTTGTCATATTGGGCAATAGCAAGATCTTCGTTATCCATAAGGGCATGGATATCCCCAAGAAGTATCAGATTTCCAATGTTTTTAGGATCAAGTGCTATAGCTCTTTGGGCATAATCCAAAGATTCCTGGTATTTTTTTTGTTCTTTCATTAACAGGGCCATTTTTCTGTTTAGGTAGGATGACTCCGGATCTTTTTCGATGGCTATGGAAAGGTATTTCTGGGCTTCTTCATAATGACCTTGGCTGATGGCTATCGAGGCAAATGTGAAATATGTATAGGCCTCATAAATATCATCCTTTTGTTTGTGGGGGGCCTCTTTTTCTGGCTGAACCGAAACAGACCTGAATGGCGGCAGTGTGGGAATTAGCTCGGCACACGAGGTAAAGAGTGCTGTATACAGGATCAGGAAAAGGACCCAGGCAGTCCTAGAATACCAGGGTGAGCCTGACGTCTTTGAAATCGGGCATTTTATTTTACGTGTCGTGGGTTTCATCTCGATTCTTTTTATGGAAAGAGGCTGTCTGCCCGTATCCCTGGAGGAGGATCTGGGACAGAGCGGATTTCTCATTTTAAGAAGTCGTAATACTCTTCTTCAAAATTTTCAATCTCCTCTTTAAGCCATTTTTTAATGTTTTTAATAATTTTTTCCTGGATTTGGCGAACTCTCTCCCGTGAGATATGATATTTATCCCCAAGCTCTCGGAGTGTTAATGGTTTTTCTGCTATGATCCGGTTATCAAAGATATCAGCTTCTTTTCCTGAAAGTGTCTTACGAAATTCTTTGATTTTCCTTGAAAAGAGTTTCTGGCTTTCATTTTCAGACAGTTGTTCCTCAACACCTTTTTGCGAATCTGGAAGTAGATCCCCATAGGATTCCCTTGAATCATCCCCCACAGGAGAACTAAGCGAGACCTCCCATCCTCCCAGACGCTGACTCATTTCCACAACCTCTTCCTCCTTCACATCAAGGCGCTCGGCAAGAAGTCTGGGTTCAGGGGCGAACCCCTGTGCTATTAACTTATCCCGCTCTTTGGCCAGATTAAAGAATAGTTTGCGCTGGCTTTGGGTCGTCCCGATTTTGACCAGTTTCCAGTTATCCATTATGAATTTAAGCATATAGGCCTTAATCCAGAAGGATGCATAATACGAGAATTTTATGCCGCGATAAGGGTCGAATTTTCTTACAGCCTGTATAAGGCCCAAATTTCCTTCTTGGATAAGATCCAAAAGATTTTTGGTCCAGTATCGATGAAAGTCCATTGCGATTTTTACCACCAAGCGAAGGTTGGATGTTATCAGTCTATGGGCCGCCCTTTCATCTTTTTTTTCTATTACTCTTGTGGCTAGCTCTTTTTCCTCTTCCCTGGTCAGGAGTCTAAACTGTTTTATCTCAAGAAGGTATGCCTGGAGGGGATCATATGGGACGACGGCCCTCTCCTGTTTCTGCACAGCCGGGAATAAATTTTTCAGGCTGGAGACATGGTTATTTTGAAGTGATGGGTCTTTTCCGTCTTTCATGTATTCAGGCATTTAAATGTCATTTGTCCAGAAGCGGAATTTCTATCAAAGGGCAGTCTGAGTGGGTTAGGCTCTTAATTCAGAGTGGAAGATGAGCTAGAACATGAAAACAGCACCATTGG
>Ga0307445_10001642_pt1 | contig 12552 bp, 9 predicted proteins | sample SalMarSW160330MG_FD_202147 | JGI IMG/M metagenome (GOLD analysis project Ga0307445, IMG submission 202147) | Salt marsh sediment microbial communities from the Plum Island Ecosystem LTER, Massachusetts, United States - SW1603-30 | ecosystem: Environmental > Aquatic > Marine > Intertidal zone >...
TAAAACCCATAATTCGAGCATCCGCTCCCGCATCACCAGGCTTTGAAGGTCGAGGAAGAATTGTGCCTTCTCTCACCTTTTTAAAGGGAATGACAAGCTTTTGCGATTGTTTTTGATCCTTCACCATATTTTATCAAGCATTTAATATAACTGATTTTAATAAAGATTTGTTATTAAAGATTAATTAAAATATGGGGAGAAAAAGATTATAAAATCATAAAGCATTTTAGAATCATAGATTTTTGATCAGAATAGAAATAAGTTCAAATAGGGTGGCTATAAATTGCTTGTTATTGATAGGTATGATCCTCGCTTGGATAAAGAGGAGTTAAAGGAGATTTTTGAAGATTTTATTGAAAATAAGTCGTATTTCTTTTCTCATTGGAAAAAGTTTGAGGAGGAGCTGAATCGACGGGCATTGGATTTGCAGTATCGAAATTCGATGATAGTTGCTAAAGAAGGTGGAAAAATTGTAGGGTGGGGAACCTATACGAAATTTCGAGATTATTTAGGTAATGATCGAGCCTTAATCCATCAAGTAATGACAAGAAAAGATGATGCTTACAAGAAAGGAATAGAGGAAAAGGTTCTGCGCGAATTGCAATTATATGTCAAGAAAACTGTTAAACTTGATAAAGCATACTATATTTGCCCAGATTCTGATGGTGCGTTAAGGAGTATATTTATGAAGCTGGGCGTGAAAAAATCTAAGTTCATTTGGTATGAAGGAGATTCTTAAATAAGTTATTATAATTAATGAATAGGGCAGATACTTGGAGAATTTAGACGATATTTTCCTTGAGGTTGAAGAACTAAAGGAAAATGAAAATTATGAAGCCGCAATAGAAATTTTAGAGGAATCATACGAAAGACTTCCAGGCTCAGAAGAAGTCAAGAATGTCCTCATAAAAACCCTTTTTGAATATGGATGCTACCTAAGTGATGATTTTAATTCAAGATTTGAAGAATCGATAGATTATTTTAAAAGAATAATAGAGATTGATCCAGATAACTATCGCGCATATTATAATCGAGGAATTTCTTACTTTAGTATTGATTGTCTTGAGGAAGCCTTAAAAGATTATAAAGCTGCGCTTGAAATAAAGCCGGATTATGCCTATTGCTATTATAATATTGGGTTGATATATGAAGCAAAAGGTGATTTAAAAAGAGCTTTAGAAAATCATCAAAATGCCTTGAAAATAGATCCCCAATTTAGATATGCTCAGCAAGCAGTCAAGGATGTTAGAGAACAAATAGAACAAGATGCAGAATTTAGAAATCCTGAAAAAGTTAATGAAGAAATAGAACAGCTAAAATCTTTATTCAAAATTTCAAAACGAGTTAAAATAGATTTAATACAAGAAATCTTAAAAATCTCAAAATCAGAATTAATTAAAATGATGATAACTTGGAGTGAAAGATACCAATTTGTTTTAGACGGTGATTATTTAGAAATCAATAAAGGTAATTTATCTGGCTTCTTAGATAATCTTGATAAAATGTAATCACATTGAATTCATAATTAATATTGATCTTTCATTACTTTCTAAGGAGTTTATTGTGAATGATGCACGCAACAACCAATATGAGAAGAAAAATAGCCCCACCAATGATATATGTCGAATATTGTTCGAGAAAATCCATAATTCAAGTCATTTATTTGTGAAAATAGTTGTGAAGAATATAGAAAATACTCACTTTTAAAATTAAACATGATAATATATCAACTTTCGGAAAATTAAATTATAAAATAAAACAAGAGAAAAGAAAATAAAAAAAAAGTTAAGATATAAAGAGATTTAGCGCTCTATCTGAAAATTAACTTGTATTCGAACGCGATAGATTAATTTATTCTGATCCTCTTTAACCTTCACGTCGCTTTCGATGATTTGAATATTCCTAATGCCACGAAGAGTCTTTTTAGCCTCCTCATAACCAACACGGACCGCATCAGCCCAATTTTTCTCCGAGCTGGCTACAAGCTGAATTGATTTATATACTGTCATGATAATTTCCTTTTTTTCCATATAAATTTGTGATTGAACTTGGTAAGTAATTGTTGATACAGTTTACTATTTAAATATTACGTAGATAAATCATTTATCCTCAATAATTTGATGTCTTGGGAGTAATAAATCTCAAAAGTATTATAATAATTCGTAATTGATTAAAAAAAAATAATAATAAAAAATAAAAGAAAAAAAAGTTGAAGCTTGTGTTAATCAAGCAATTTTGAGATTTTTTTATTTATAATGATGGTTAATACTAAGATTGATAACCCGGCATAAAGAAGAAAGAAATCACCGAATGGAATTTCATTTGTTGTTTCATTCGAATTAACTGTTATCATTATGGTATCGCTATTTGAATTGCCTGCTTTATCATAAACCGTACAAGTATAATTATAGGTTCCGGCAGTCAATCCATCAATATCTATGATGATACCATTTCCATCCCAAGTGGTATCTTTTAGAACGGTGGTATCTCTTGTCACTTTGTATCGATCAGGATTAATATCATTCACGTTCCAAACTATAGTATGACCTGTAGTTGCTTCAAAATAACTTACATCGTCAGGTTGATCTATTAATGGAGCAGTTGTATCAATTGTTAACGAGTAAATGCTTGAAAAAGGACCAACATTACCTGTGCAATCAAAAGCTTGAACCCTCCAATACCATTTCCCCTCATCTATAGGTGATGTAATTGTATAGCTCGTAAAAAGTATCCCGCTATAATTGATAAGGTCTCCAGAAGAAAATGAATTTAACGTATCTAATTGTAAAGTATAATTGAAAGCATCAAGGGCTTGACTCCAAGTAAATGTAGGTGTTGATATTGCGATATGTGAATTATCTACTGGAGCAGTTAATGAAGATATTCCCGGAGGCGCGTCTATTTGAAAACTCTTGATACTTGAAAAAATACCTATATCTCCTTCTGCATCTATTGCTACCACTCTCCAATACCAAACATCATCTTGAAGTTCAGAAGTAAGCGTATAATGGTTAGTTATTGAGTCGAAATTGAGAAGAGTAGGCGATGAAAAAGAACTTGAATTATCTATTTGAAGAGTATATGAAATGGCACCTGTAATCGTACTCCACTCAAAGTAAGGAGTGCGATCATGAATTAGAGATTCATTTAACGGCAGGAGTAAATTTACCGCATTGAGTATTATTCTGTATGTTATACTTATGGAAAATACCATCGGACTTACAAATGGATCGCTCGTTGATAAAATCGCTTTCCATCTTAACTCGGAATCGATATTCATAAAAGAATGGCTAATATCTAAATATACTTGTTCCCAATGGGTCCCATTATCTGCTGAAAGGTAATATAAGACATCCGTGGAAACCGGAAGGTCAACATTGGCAGATATTGTTGCATTATCGATAGATTTAGTTACTTCTGAATATATGATAGTCGATTGAGCGATTGCTTCGGACTCATACATATTAATCAAACTAATATCGATAATGAAAAACTGGCTCCCAATCATGTAGCCATAAGTACCCACTGCCGCGATTCCATGAATTCCACCCCAATAACCTCCATATATATATTCATAATCGAAAGGCGAAGAATAAGTATATATTAAATTGGCATTACTGGGATCGCTCACATCATATACATCAAAATACCCCGCAAAAGTATCCGTTTCAACTTCCAAACTATAGCCAAGATACGCGTACTCATCCGTCACTGATATGCTAGTTATGCTATGAGTTAGAACATCTGAAGAATAAACAACAAAAGGAGAAAGAGGATCCGAGATATTTAAAATCTTAAATCTATTACTATCAGTACTATAATATTCTTGATAGTAAATCAAATCCTCTAATAAAAACATCTTAGCTAAATATCCCGGAGTATACGTATTAATAGGAGTTGGATTAGCTGCATCACTGATATCTATCATAATGAGCTCTCCAAATGATCCATACGCAATATCATCTTGAATAAATAGATCTCCAATTCTCGTATTTATCATTGAATGATCTGGAGTAGGTTTATAACCTCCAATTTGAATGACACTATTGGGTTCGCTAAAGTATATCGACACCAATCCATGAAAATCATCCCATAGGTATACATTCCAATAATCTCCTGATTCACTTGGCACTGCCCATACGTGATATGGATAACGATTATCTTGTAATGTATCGTCAACGTAATAATCAAATAGGGAGTTTACGAATACTATATTATTTGGATCACTCACATCATAAATCACTAACCCTTGGTGATAAATCGAAGCGAAAAGATAGCCACCATCGACATATATATTATTAATTAGATATGGAATTGATGTATCATTTCCAATTAATTCAGGTAAGGAGGGGTTGCTAACGTTATAAATGTATATCTTGTTCCAACCTCCTATGTATACAATATCTCCAATGATAAAGAGATCATCTCCATTGACATCTGTTCTATTGAGAGTAATATTTTTATCCGGAAGTGTAATGTTACTTAAGCCCCAACCATAAACTGTCGTTTCAGTTTCATCCATGTATGTTGTTGACACAAAAGTTTCGGAAAACATATTTGTAGAGGAATCATGTAAAGAGTTTATTGGGTAAAAGGAGTCCTGATCAATAACTTTCCAAGAACATGCTAAAATCAATATTAAAATAGTTAAGGATAAAATAATTTTGCTTTTTATACTATTATTCATTGAATTTCACCAAATTTGTAAAATTTTTTATCACTGTCTTATAACTGATGACATATGTATATTAAAAAATGAGTTATAATAATATAAATCCAAAAGGACCAAATTTTTACAATTATATTCCAAAGTATGAAACTAAAAATAAGGAAAAGAATTATATATTATGTGTAAAAAGGACTAAATGAGAAATGATGCAACCTCTTTCTTTTCTCCCATAAATTAGTTCATTCGGACAGTCTGCTCCTCTTGAATTCTCAAAGATGTTATAGTTATTCCAAAAAAATTAAAAGGTATTAAAAAAAGAAAATAGGATGTTTTAATCCTATTACGTACAATTAATTATTTATGCATTTGGATTTTCCAATAAAATGGCTACTCCTTGTCCGCCACCGATACGTGCGTTCGCTATTCCATATTTTCCTTTCTTATCATTCATTATACGCGCAAGTGTACCTGTTAATCTAACCATTGTAGATCCTAAAGGATGCCCAATGGTGGTAGAACCACCCATTACATTTACTTTATTCTCAGGAATCTTAAAATGCTTTATGCAATTTAGAGCAACGATGCAAAAAGCTTCATTAATTTCCCAGAAATCAATTTCATCAGCGGATAATAAATATTACGCAGATAAATCTAATCTGAAATAAATTGTGTGTGTGTTTTTAGAAAAAAAATTGAAAAAAGATTTAGGAAATTTTAAAAGGGTAATTAAGCTCTTGGATTTTCAATTAATATAGCCACACCTTGCCCACCACCACAACAGGCGTTAGCAATTCCATATTTAGCTTTCTTATCATTTAAAATACGTGCTAAAGTACCTGTTAAGCGAACCATGGTAGATCCCAATGGGTGTCCAATTGCTGTGGCTCCACCCATAACATTGACTTTTTCTTCCGGAATATTGAAATGTTTCATGCAGTTTAAAGTGACAACGCAGAATGCTTCATTTATTTCCCAATAGGAGATTTGATCTGCAGTCAATCCCGCATGCTTTAGAGCCATTTCTGTCGCAGGGACAGGCCCTCGTCCCATAACGGAAGGATCTACACCGGCAATACCTATGGAAATTATTTTTGCCATTGGATTTAAACCCCTTTTTTCAGCTTCCTTACCTTCCATCAATAACATTGCAGTTGCACCAGCATTTAATGGTGATGAATTTCCAGCGGTGATTACTCCTTCTGCTGTTTTTTCTGCATATCCTGGTTTTCCACTTTCTCGCTCCCGATAACCATCTCTTCCGCCGATGTCTTTCCCATTAATATTTTCCTTTAAATAGTATGGTTTTGATAATCTTCTTAGATTGGATACTTGTTCTAAAGTTGATTTTCTTGGAGCTTGATCCTTATCAATTAGAATCCTTTCTTCGACATTTCCTTCTACATGACCTTCAATCGGAATGATTTCTCCTTTGAACCATCCAGCTTCAGTATTATCAACTGCTAAATTATGACTACGAACCCCAAATTTATCTAAATCTTCCTTAGTGAAAAAGGGAGTTTCTTGTTCATAAAGTTTTTGAGCCGTTTGTAACATGTTAATGGTAGTCATGAGATCATATTGAGGCCGATATAATTCATCCTTTTTGTTGATCATGCCAAGATAAGGTTTTGTCCAATCATTTTGCATTGGAATTCGTGTCATGTGTTCTACACCAGTAGCCAATCCACATTTTGTATAACCTGTCATGATCTCCAAGGCAAGAAATTGGGCACCTGCACCAGCTGAACCGCATTGTCTATCGATGAAAAAAGCGGGAGTTTTAACTGGAAAATCAGCCATAAAAAGAGGAAGTCGTCCACCGTACGTCCATTGTTCATAAACGCCCATCGCACTCCCAACGGAATAATCATCTACATCATCCTTTGTTATTCCTTTGTCAGCTAACTTCTCATCAAAAAATTTCATGATAAGTCTTGCTAAGAGTTCATCTCCACGTTGGTCACCGAATACGTCTCGTTCAGGTTCTTTAGGACGGCTTCGGCTAAAAGCTGTACGAGCGTAATCGATTAACCATACTTCATTCAATTCCATTGTGATTTTACCTCTAAATTTTTTTTTCTTTTATGTTTTTTTAAAATGTATTGCATATAATGAATTATGGAAGTTTGAAATGTAATTAAATATTTTGATAATTTGATGTTCGAAAAGTTAAATAAATTTGTGATTATTTTCCTTTTTAATTAATTTATAATAATCATCACTAGAATTATTTTTATTTTTGGAAAATTTAAAATACCTATGTTTGAAGCTTTAGTTTCAATTATCGCTGGTAGTACTTCAGATAAAGAAGTCTATGAAAAAGTGGAAAATGTATTAAAAGAACATGATATCAAATATGACCTTCAAATTATATCGGCACACCGTGATCCTGATAAGTTGGATGAGTATCTGAAAACGTCTAATTCTAAGATCTATATTGCAGTTGCGGGGCTATCTGCTGCATTACCTGGAGTCATTGCTTCTAAGACTGATAAGCCTGTCATTGGGGTACCAGTAAGCACAAAATTGGGTGGTTTAGATGCGTTATTATCAATCGTACAAATGCCTCCTAAGGTTCCAGTGGCTTGTGTGGGAATTGATCGGGGAGAGAATGCGGCTTATTTAGCCATTAGAATTCTTAATTTGTTGAAAAAATAAAATCGTGGTGAAATTCGTGAGTGAAGAACTGATTGAATTAGGCAAAAAAAACGCTGCTGTTAAAGCAGTTAAGGAAAACGTCAAAAAAGGAATGATTTTGGGAATCGGAAGTGGCTCCACAGTTGTATATGCCGTTGAAGAAATAGCAAGAATGAATAAAATAGAGGATTTGAATTTGAAATGCATCCCAACTTCTTTTCAAGCACATCAATTAATTGTTGATAATGGTCTCACTCACTTATCTTTAGACCAATGCCCTGAAATTGACTTGGATATTGATGGTGCTGATGAAATTGATAAACATCTAAATTTAATTAAAGGAGGGGGAGGATGTTTGGTTAGGGAGAAAATTGTTGCTTCTTCTTCAAAAAAATTAGTAATTATCGCAGATTATCGCAAAAAGTCAGAAAAATTAGGAGAAAATTGGAAAAAGGGAGTACCGGTCGAAGTAATTCCTTTTGGATATGCCCCAATTTTAAAAAAATTAGAAAAATTGGGAGGTACCCCTAAGTTAAGGATGGCTCAAGCAAAAGCAGGACCTTTAATTACCGATAATGGGAATTTTATCATAGATGTTGATTTTGGTATCATGGATTCTCCCTCCGATATTGATTTTAAGATTTCTCAAATTCCTGGGGTCGTGGACACTGGATTTTTCATAGGAATGACCTCAAGAGCCTATATAGGACAAAAAGATGGAAAAGTTATCGTTTTATAATTAAAAATGATGAAAAAGATCGCTGTTGCTGTTCATGCAAATCAGGAATTTGATCTTGAACCTCTTGAGGGATTAATAGGGCTTGATTACATCCATGTCGATGTTTCAGATGGTAAGTTCACGCCTGTAAGGAATCTTGATTTGGACGTATTTCGAATTCTAAAAGAGAGATATGAGATTCCTATTATCGTTCACATGATGGTCGTGAATCCTGCAAATTATCTTGATGAGATTATCGAATATATTGATATCTTTACATTTCATTATGAAATAAAAGAAGATAAATTTAAACTCATTAACGAGATAAAGAATAAAAATAAATTAGTAGGAATTGCTATCAATCCAGATACTAGTATTTCAAAAATTATTCCCTACCTGCATTTGACAGATTTAGTTTTGGTAATGTCGGTATATCCCGGGAAATCAGGACAGAAATTCATTTCTAATTCGATCTATAAAGTAAATGAATTAGCACTTCAAAAAAAGAAATACAATTTTTTGATAGATATAGATGGGGGAATTAATACAGAGAACGCTAAGGGATTAAATGTTGACATTTTAAGTAGCACGAGTACCATATTGAATGCTAAAGATCCTAACTTAGTAATAAAATTGCTAAAACATTCAAATTAAATTAAAAAAAAAAAGGGAAATAAATTTATTGTTATATATTTAATGATTTTCCACAGTTTGAACAAAACTTCTTCTGAGACGCTAAAGGATAACCACAATAGGGACAGTATTCGAATTTAGATTTCTGTTCTTCCGATTGAGTGTTATGAGATGTCTCATCATAAGGAGAAGCATAAGTACCCCAAGGTTGAAGTTGAGATTTAGGTCTTCTTGATCTTCTGATAACTAGAAATAACAATAAGGCGACGCCAATCGCTACAATTATGCCTATAATTATTATCCACGTCCAATCTATAACGGATCCCGCTTCGATTGATAAAATCATGATAAAGTATTCTGAAGCGCCATCACTATCAAATACTGTAAGATATAAAATAGCTAGATATCCTTCATCAGTGGCAAAGTTGTAATTGGTTTCCGTTGAGATAGATTTCGTGCCCGTTATTGAGGAATATTGAACTTTAAAAGGAATAATAAATGAACCTATTTGAGAATCAGAAGTTGCTTGGTAGTTCAATTCAGAAACGGGGAATGTTTGAGGAAAAATAATTGAAATATATCCATCCTCCGTGGTAGATACGATGAAGAGGTTGACTGACACTCGCATTTCAGCGCTATTACTATCTTCGTAAGGCACGCTATCTAAAACGCTCACGTTGAAATCGAATCGACTTCCTTGAGATGCGGTTACTACATAAGAATATTCTTCATCATGAGTATCTTCAAATAAAACGGGTTGAGAGTTATCAATACTAAACTTGGATTTTGTCTCATCAAATTCAGGAGGGTTATTGATAATAGAAGAAAGGATTCGTGGTGAATTTGGATTAAGATAATTGGAAACTGGATCGGAAGGGATAATGTATACAATAAAATCTCCAGATGGATCCCCAGAAACAGGTGTATGAGTGGTATTATAGTACGGTGTGCTATAAATCATTGTAGAAGTATAATTTTGGGTTTGTTTTGTATTATAATAAGAGTATACATAGGTTGCCATGTAAGCAATGACATCATAATTGCTATTGTCTAATTGAGCACCAATTTTTAATGGCGAGGACCCCGATCTTTGTGCGTGACCACTCACGGTAAAGGAACTTATGAGAGGAATCGCTGACGAATTATAGTACAAAAGCTTTATAGATTTGTTATATGTCATGGCTTCGATGGTAATATTCACGTTGATTTCATAGGGTATATAAGACGTGCTGGGTAAATCAAAGGTATCATTAAAGGCAATTCCATCGCTAACAGAAGTAGCCAATATTTCTTGATAATAACCAACATTCCGAATGGACACGTTTAAGTGTAAATTTAGATCATTAGAGGAAATTGGTACATTCTTCACCTTGTCTCGCACGGAAATCGTTAAATTAAGTCGGGAATTAGAAGTTCTTTCAGATTTTAATGCAAGGTTTATTGACACGTTATCTCTCAAGAAATAATCCATCAAGTTAGACAATAGACGCGAGTGATCGGGATTGGAATCAAAATCATCAGTTAACCAATGTAGATCTCCAAATGCCACGAAGCGACCTTTTCCCAATGAACTACCATCAGAAACGCTTACGACATCCTTTCCATCAATGAAAGCTAAAGCTTCTGCAGGTGCTGTCGTTGAAAATGTGTTCCCGTACCCCCATTCAAAACTAGTGACTCCATTAAATATTTTATGAGGGATGATATCATCCACGGTAATTGGATCATACGAGGCGCCCAAGCCAACCCATATCTCGTCGATAATCGTTTCCTCATTCACTGATATATCCACTCCTAATATTGAGAACAGGGCATTTATATTATCAATACATAACTCATTGTGAAGAGTACCAAGAAATAAGATATTTCCCCCATTATCATAATAGTTTTTCAGATTTTCCATTTCCATGGAACTATAAGGCAAGATAGGAGCTTGTAGCACTATTAAATCATATTGTGAAACTCGTTCTTCAGTAAGTATCGAATTATCCGCATTTATATCGTAATATGGGGTCCAATATTGTGCTCCATAATCAATTGAGATGTTTAAACTCGTGATTTCTTTCATTGCTTCATAAAAGTCCATCTGATAATAAGATAATGCAGGGAACCAATCATTTAAGCCGTGAAATGATTCCATCAAGATCTTATAATCGGGTAATCGCACATCAACCGTGATTTCGACGGAGTCAAAGAGAGTTAAACCATCAGTTATATTTAACTGGAATGTTCTGATGCCAATGGAGGCGCTCTGTTCAATTGTAATGCCTAATGAAATGATCGTTTCACCAGCGCTCGAAAAATTAGCCTGCGATTTGTCAAGTGATAAAATCAACCCATCAACTTCAGTCGGGATATTAATTTCAAGATCTTGACCTTTCCCAGAATAGAGTGTAATGTTGAAAACTTGAGAATCTCCCGGAAAATTTAAAAGATCGTATGGTTTTATTGGCAATTCATCCGGAAAGAGATTAACCACATTATTCACATCTGAAAAAGTTTCATTGACATTGTGCAAGTATTCCAATGACGCGGATACATTAATGATTCCCGCTCCATATTTTAAATAATCATGTTCTTCATTAGGAACTTTTCGTGCTCCTTCTAATAATGCGATTCGAGCGGTTTCGGGGCTTATAGAGGGATAAGCTTGTTTCAAGATCGCAATTGCCCCCGATACAATTGGGCATGCCATGCTCGTTCCACTCAAAGGAATGTAATCGGCATCTCCAGCAAAATCAAAAAAATCACCAATGTATCGCATTTCTTTTGAAATTACAGAATTCGGTGCCTCTGTCGAAATTACATCGACTCCAGGAGCCACCACATCGGGATATCCCAAGTAAGACATCGTAGGTCCCCAACTACTAAATGAAGCTAAGGTATCTGAAGAATCTGTGGCGCCTACGGAAATGATCTCAACTCCTGATGCAGGACTACCACCAGTGAAATATCCAGGACCATCATTACCTGCTGCCGCGACTAATATCACGCTATGATTTACTATACCAGACATTTCGAGCGTCATGGGATCATTTGCGTCGGGAAGACCTCCACCAAAGCTCATGGAAATGATATCTGCTCCAGCTCCTCCATCTTCAGTAGAATTAACGCACCACTCAATTGCATTAATGATATCACCTTCTTCCAATCCCGAAAAATTTCCTGCACGAGCGTTAATTAATGAAACTCCGGGCGCTACTCCGTGATATTGCCCACCTGAAGTATCTCCATCGCTTCCAATTAACCCTGCCACATGCGTTCCGTGACCATAATCATCTGTGGCATTTAAAGGACTTTCCCCGGAAACAAAATTTTTACTCATTACGATATTAAGATCGGGATGGTCATAAATTCCCGTATCAATAACCGCCACTCGAACACCCGTTCCATTATATGCGAGACTTTCAGCTCCAATCGCAGGAATCCACCAATTTGGATAACTGCTCTTACTTAACGAGCTTGTTTCAGGAAGATCCGAATTCATGTATGGATAATCATATAGTTGAGATTTGTAGATCTTCTTGATATCATCAATATTTGATAACATGGTTTCTTTCGCAGCGAGTTCCTCTAATGATATTGATAAATACGTTCCCGAAATGATGTCATAATTACCGAGAATTTCAAATTCTTCAAACACTGAATTAATAATGTCTAATCTATTATCTTTCTCCACATTCTCTTTGAAAAGCATGATAATTTTGACTTTCTGAGATTTGGAATTCGAACCATTTGATAATAACTGGGTTAAATCCGTATCAAAAATTGAATTTTTAGCATTAATTTTCAAATCGGGATTCGAAGAATCTCTGGAAGAATATATAGAAGCCAACAATGATTGTAATTCTGGATTGGTAATGATCTTTTCGTGATTGTTTTTATAAGTTGCATT
>Ga0307445_10001643_pt1 | contig 12544 bp, 8 predicted proteins | sample SalMarSW160330MG_FD_202147 | JGI IMG/M metagenome (GOLD analysis project Ga0307445, IMG submission 202147) | Salt marsh sediment microbial communities from the Plum Island Ecosystem LTER, Massachusetts, United States - SW1603-30 | ecosystem: Environmental > Aquatic > Marine > Intertidal zone >...
GATTTTACGCGCACTATTTGTTTTGGCCATGCGTCAAAGGAGATAAAAGATGTTTATTCCACTGTCAAAGATGCTCAAGATTTCGTTATGGATATGTTCAAAGTCGGTAAACGGAATATCGAGATTGAACACTCATTGTGTAAGTTTTTTGAAAAGCGTGGACACCCGACACTTTTGAATTCGCCAAAAACACAAATTGGTTACTGTCATACCCTTGGACATGGTGTCGGGCTTAATATTCACGAAAGCCCCTCCTTTGGTCTTGTAAAGACGAATAAAGACAAGATCAAACCTGGCCATGTCTTCACTGTTGAGCCAGGTCTTTACTATCCTGAAAAAGGGTATGGTGTACGCCTTGAAGATATCGTCTATATAAATAGCCGCGGTAAGGTAATTCCTCTTACAAAATGCCCTAGAAAACTCGTTATAGAGCTTTGAAAGAAATAAGCGGTGTAATAAAGGACTTTGAAAATTTCCTACTATCTGAGGGCGATGAGTTTAATACTATTCAGGCTTATATTTACGATATAACCCAGTTAGATAAATTTTTAACGACCCATAATAAAAGATTGATTGAGGCAGTAACACGAGATTTGCGAGATTTTTTACACGCGATATATGATACTGGTCTTTTAGCCGTTTCTGTAAATAGGAAAATATCGAGCATTAAAGCCTTTTACCGATTCTTATTATTCACCAACAAAATCGAAACAAATCCATCAGGTGATTTGGAATTAATGAAGGTCGGAAGAAAGCTGCCGGTCATCCTATCAATAACTGAAGTTACTGCAATAATAGAATCAGCAGAAATAAAAACACCTCTTGGTTTACGCGACCGGGCATGTTTGGAGATCCTTTATGGCGCGGGCTTGAGGATATCAGAACTTCTTGGTATGAAACTCACGGATCTGGATATGGAGAATCGTTTGCTAAAGGTTATCGGCAAAGGTAATAAGCAGAGGATCGTACCTATTGGGGGAAAAGCAATAAGGGCGATAGAAGATTATTTGAGTAATGGACGACCGTTACTCATGCGTGATCGGTCGATGTCTTTTCTTGTATTGAATGTTCGCGGCAATAAGCTATCGCGAATGGGTTTTTTGAAAATACTTCGCAAGTATCGGATCAATGCCGGGATAAAGAAACGGGTGACACCTCATATGTTCAGACATTCTTTTGCAACGCATCTATTAGAAGCCGGTGCTGATCTGCGCGTGGTCCAGGAGCTTTTAGGGCATGCTGATATCTCAACGACCCAGATCTACACACACATTGACCGGGAATATCTAAAAGAAGTCTACAGAGAACACCACCCGAGGGCGTAACAGACAGTGGGCACTAAGCAGCAACATGGCAGTTATTAAGTAATTCAGTAACTAAGTAATTGAAAAAATATTGATTACTCATGCACAAGTATCACACACCTTGTATCTGTCATCGTGAATCTGTTTGTTGTCTCTTGACTTTTCTGTTTTTAAATATATAATTTCGACAGCCGCGGGAGTAGCTCAGTGGTAGAGCGTCACCTTGCCAAGGTGAGGGTCGCGAGTTCAAATCTCGTCTCCCGCTTTGAAGGCAGATTCTAGATACTTGATCCTGGATACTAGTTAACAGATATTTGAAGATCGTTTGTCACTAGCATCTTTTATCTATTATCTGCTATATATGGCGGCATAGCCAAGTAGCTAAGGCGGCGGTCTGCAAAATCGCTATTCGCCGGTGCAAATCCGGCTGCCGCCTTTATCCCTCATAATCAAGGTTATTGACATCTGCAAAATACAAGCTATAATTCATGGAAAGGAGGAATATGGGTATAATATTGATACTTCTACAAATAACCGGTTCTGGCATGACTTTTGAAGTCCCACCGACAATACTCGGTACAGGAGGACCGGATGCGTACGGATATCGCTGGATTGACAGCGATACTACTGGAGGACCGACCTATAATTGGATAGATATTACAGGTGTCGGCACAGAGGTAGCTGGTTTGGCTGACGACAATGTCGTAGGGCCTTTTCAAATAGGTTTTGACTTTCCATATTACTGGTATACAGTCAATAGCTTTTTTGTAGGCTCAAACGGTTATATCGCTTTTGGTGATAATACATTGGAAGCGGCGCCGTTTCCTCACATCCCAGTTACTGCAAAACCTAATAATATGCTGGCGGCGTTTTTATCAGATCTTGATTTCACCGTTGGTACACCGCATTGTTATTACTGGACGAATGCTGCTCTTGATACGTTTATCATCGCCTACCATGATGTAAGGTTCTGGAATTCTCCCACAAGCAATAATACATTCGAAATAATCCTGACGCGTGCTGACAGCGCGGTCACATTCCAGTATTATGATCAGACTGGATTGCCTTCTGGTGGTTGGGGACAAGCTCTCAGTGTTGGTATTGAGGATATCGCCGGTGCGGTCGGCCTTGAATATAACTATGGACAGACACCAGCTAACAATATCATTGAAAATGACCTTGCGATTTACTTTTTCCCGCCTGATTCATCGACCTATGAAGTCCATGACGTTGCTGTTATGAAACAGATGAATGATATATCTGGAGCTTTCTTTGTTTATAATGATGACCCGGTAGATTTCTGGGCAGTCGTTAAAAACACCGGTAACCAGACTGAGAGTGGTTTTAATGTTTATTGTGAAGTCAGGAACTCGACTAATCAGGTCATGCTCTCGGATACGATCAACATAGCAACACTCGCGCCGGGGGTTACTGATTCACTGATATTCGCACCTACATGGTCGACTACAAATGACGGCCTGTATTCAATGAAGGTGAAGGCTCTGTTAAGCGGGGATATGGTTTCGCCTAACGACTCTATCTATTCGCAATTCAGAGTAGTTACCTATCCTGCTGAATTGCAGTATGATGTTGGATATGCGCATACTGGTATGGCCTGGAATGGCCCCAATTCGGGATATGGTGCGAAGTTTATGCCCCCGAGATATCCGTGCAAGCTGAACACCGCACGGTTCGACGTTAATTCGACTGCCGCAATGCCCAATGTTACGGTTCAGATATTGGATGATGACGGGCCAAATGGTGATCCTGGAACGGTCATTTATGAAACAGTAGTTCAGATCACGACTATCGGTTGGGTAGATATCGATGTTTCAACACAGAACATTCTATTCTTCAACGGTGGTTTTTATATCGGTTGCATTACTGATCAAGCTTCTGATCCGTATTTCGGCATGGACACTCTTTTCCCATCAGGTCGTCAAAGTTGGGAATATACTGGCTCCTGGGCTCCATACCGTGATAAGGATAGGGACGACGTATTGATCCGTGCAATTGTTGAATTAGGTACTGGTATTGAAGAGACTGAATTGATCTCAAATCATAATGTCGTCAATATCATTGCATCACCTAATCCATTCAACAAACTGACCGCGATCACAGTTCCTGTAAATTGTCATAAGCTTGTGGTCTATGATGCAAGCGGACGGCTGGTTACAGAGTTGACTGCTAAAGAAGGTACTGCGCACTGGAACGGTTTTGATAATAAAGGGCGTGAATTACAACAGGGGACTTACTTCGCTGTTACTGAGGACGCTGATATCATCAAGTTGATTCTTGTTAAATAATACAGTTGAGCATTGTAATGGGGTCAGGTTTCTGGAAATCTGACCCCATTTTATTTTGCACAGCTTTAGTTGCTGTGTCTGTTGATTTTGAAGACTATCCTGTTATAATAAGAAGATAAGGGGAAAGATGCGGAAGCGATCGGGTGTTTTGTTTTTCTTTATAATTTTGACATTATCTTATGCACAGAGGCCTACTACTGGTAGATTGTGGGGTTATGTGAACTGCACAGGGTTGGTATCAGGTAGATTCGCCTTTGTTGTAATGCCCGGTTTCCGATATGAATTCAGCCGGAAAGTTGAGAACAACGGCGCTGCCAGGAAGGCATATTTTTATGAATTACTGACCGGTCCGGTTTATATTATTAAAAATGATCCCTGGATCTTCAAATTCCCGGTTTGGTACTACTATATGGGATTTCCTGTTGTCCTGCAAGATGACTATTATTTTTCTCATAACATGGAATTTCTACCCACTGTTGAATTTCACAGCAGCGATTTTACGTTGATCAGCCGGACGATATTCCACAATACCATTTATGCAAGCATCTATGAGCAAGAAAAAGACAGAAAAGGTTATGGCCTTGTAGTGCGTGAGATGATCAAGGTCAGCTACCGATTGAGCAATAATGTGAACCTATTGATCGCTGAAGAGCCCTTTTTCGGCGTGATAGAGGATAGTGAAGCATCGATACATCCGTTAGGTTATTGGCAGAATGGTTTCAGGATGAACCGCCTTTATGCAGGATGTAATATTCGTATAAGCAATCACTTATCACTGTTACCGCAATACATATTTGAGACAAATTATGATACTGACGGGCATCTTGATGCGGTTAATCACTATCTTTTTCTAACGGTAGCATATACTCTAAAGTTTTTCGAATAATCCTCTAAAAATAGGACAAAATTCTCCATTGACATTCCAGGAATTCATGCTATAATCACCTAGTGATTTAGACGAAAACGATTCGTTTAATATGTAAGGAAATACATAGAATCAAGTGAAAGGGGGTGAAAATAATGGAAGGTAATTACGGACAAATGGAACCAGCTGCTGCTGCAGCGATAATGATCGTTTACTTCATTTTCATCTTTATATTCTATATTTACTTCGCTATCTGCTTGATGAAAATCGCAAAGAAAACTACTACGGAAAATGGCTGGTTTGCATGGATTCCTATACTAAACGTGTTTCTTATGCTCATGATTGCCAAGAAACCATTATGGTGGTTCATTTTACTTCTTATACCGATAGTCAATCTCATTATTGGTATTATTGTCTGGATGGCAATAGCTGAAGCACGTGGTAAGCCCAACTGGGTCGGCATTTTGATGATCGTTCCTTTCCTTAACGTCATTATACCAGGCTACTTGGCGTTCTCGAAATAATGTAATAAAGGGATGGAGATCTAAAAAGACTTAAGAATTTTTTGATTGAGGAGAGGTGATATTATTACCTCTCCTTTAATCTTTTATGCCGAGTATATCGAGGATAAAGGCATACTCAAAGGCAATATCCTTGAGAAAGTCATAACGACCGGATGCACCGAGGTGGCCTGTTCCCATATTAGTTTTCAAAAGGAGAATGTTGTCGTCAGTTTTCAACGCCCTTAGTTTTGCCGTCCACTTTGCACCCTCCCAATACATCACCCTTGTGTCATTAAAGCCCGCGGTTATCAACATATTAGGATAATCCTGGGCGGTCACGTTATCATAGGGTGAATATGATTTCATGTAGCGGTAGTATTGTTCTTCATTTGGGTTTCCCCATTCTTCGTACTCGAGTACTGTTAATGGCAGGGTTGCATCGAGCATGGTATTGATCAGGTCGACAAAGGGGACATCGGCAACGACAACACGGAACAAATCAGGTCTCATGTTCACGACTGCTCCGACAAGGAGACCACCTGCACTCCCGCCTGAAATAACCAATTTTTCTCTTGATGTGTACTTCTGTTCAATGAGATATTGAGCACAAGCGATGAAATCGGTGAAGGTATTTTTCTTGTTGAGCATTTTTCCTTGTTCATACCAGTACCTTCCCATTTCACCGCCACCGCGCACATTCGCTATCGCATAAATAAAGCCACGGTCAAGCAAACTCAAGCGATTAGAAGAAAAATAGGGGTCATAACTATCACCGTACGCTCCATAACCCGTTAAAAATAGAGGATTGCTGCCATCTCTTATCATGCCTTTTTTATAGACGATTGATATTGGTATCCGTGTGCTATCATATGCCAGCACGTATATGCGCTGTGATTCATACTGTTCAGGTTCATAACCGCCGAGAACTTTGTATCGTTTCTTGAGCTCGAGTTTCTTGGTTTCCATATTATAATCGAATACAGATTTTGGTGTGATTAATGACATGTATGTGAAACGCAGCCACTTGGAATTATAGTCTTTGTTTGCTCCGAGCCAGAAGGCATAGGTTGGTTCTGGGAATTCTACATAGTGTGTTAAGGCGCCATGTATTTTTGTTACACGGATCTGCAAAAGACCATTTTTCCGTTCCGAAACGACAAAAAAGTCCTTAAAAACATCGAAACCATCGATTTTTACTGAATCACTTTGAGGGATAAGTTCGATCCAGTTTGTCTTATCCGGGTTTTTTTCAGATACCTGCACAAGCTTGAAATTCTTAGCATTTTCATTACTGAGGATCAAAAAATTTTCACCGTGGTGTTCTACATAATACTCGACATCCTGCATGCGCGGGTATAAAAGCTGGAATTTTTCGTTAGGTTTATCCGCTCTTAAGTAGTGGATTTCTGTCGTTGTATGACTCCCCAAATCCATGAGCAAATATTTACCGTCTTTGCTACGTGAAACATCTAACCAGAAAAGATCATCAGCTTCATGGTAGACGAGTTCATCATGTGTTTGATCATTACCCAGAATGTGGCGATACAGCTTGTCGGGTCGCTTTGCATTATCGAGGGTCGTGTAGAACAGCGTTTTATTATCATTCGCCCAGGCGATTGAGTATCCTGTGTTGGAAAGGTTATCGATATATAGTTCTTTAGTCACCAGGTCCTTAATAAATATAACAAATCGTTCACTACCACTGGTATCTACAGAATAAGCAAGCAGCGAATGGTCAGGACTCACCTCAAAAGCTCCGATCTCAAAATATTCATAGGGCTCAGACAGGACATTCTGATCAAGGAGGATCTCTTCATCAGCTGCAAGGCTTCCTTTTTTGCGGCAATAGATTGAATACTGTTTGCCTTCCTCAGTACGCGTATAATAATAGTATTTATCAACCTTTTCCGGCACGGAGAGGTCGGTTTCCTGGATTCTGCTGATCATCTCATCATAGAGCTTTTTCTGGAATTCTTCAGTATGTCTCATCATCGCAGATGTATATTCGTTTTCAGCGATGAGGTAGTTTTTGACTTCCGGGTTCTCTTTTTCTCTTAACCAGAAATAATTATCAATACGGATATCGCCATGAATTGTGTCGATCTTAGCGACTTTCTTGGCGACCGGCGCGACTGTCTGTGATACACCCGGTGAAAGAAATATAAGGTTAAGAATGGTGAAAAAAATTAACCAGTAAACAGATGTTATGTATTTTTTACAAATATTATGATTTTTCATGCGTCATTGTAGCCATTCAGTCTGGTGATGTCAAGATACACAAAAAAATATCCCCTCCAGTTTAAGGAGGGGATATTTTGTGAATAAAGGATTTGTGTTATTTCAAAACGAGTAGTTTACTCGCAGATGTGTGCTCACCTGCAACAAGCTTCAGGAAGTAAACACCACTTGGCACCGAGATACCTTTATTATCCAGTCCATTCCAGGAAACCTGATGTATCCCGCTCTCCACGAAATGATCTACCAGATTCCTGACGAGTTGACCAGATACATCATAGACATCGAGTGATGTTTTTTGTCCGGATTTCAGATAGAATTCGATCGCGGTATTCTTACGCATCGGATTAGGTGAGATTTGCCCGAGTCCAAAATTAAAAGGTGTGATCTGATTACCCTGAGAATCATAGATACCAGTGAAGGTGATCGGAATGACCTTTAGCCGGATCATATGGTCTCCTGACATGCCACCCTGCCAGTTGCCACCTATGTAATCCCACATCTGGCTTTGATATGTCAAGGATGAATCTCTCAAAAGACCGAGTGAATCTGGTCCAGCACCGATAATATATCCGACAACGACTTCTTGATTCGTGCGGATATCGAGATTCGTCAGTTCGACCATATTCCACTCGTAACCGGATGAGTTCAAACCGGCGATTGAATCAATAAGCGAGCCTGGCTGTCCAGCAGTCCCCTGATAGATGCGCACATCATAGGGCCCTGGTCCTTCAAACAGGAATTTGACCTGATGTACGAGTCCACTGTCAATACCGACGTCGGGGAATCTGAACTGAGCAAAACATCCATCGCCAGCTATTACAACACTTGGTGCCCACCATGGTTGTCCATCATCATAGATAATGATCCTGGCATTGGTTACCTCGAAATTATATACCGGTGTGGATGCTTCGTTGCCAGCATTATCAGCCGCTGTTACATAGTAGTATATATCTGTGTGATAAGATTGTGCCGGGATAACGGCTTCGTAATCATCGGCTCCGACATTGGTCATCATAACATGTACTTCTGAGCCTGATTCGATTCGATAGTGGAGATAGACTGAATCCGTGTCGAGTCCTGAACCAGCATCAGTAACCGTGGCTGTGATAGTGTAATTGCTGAGCGTATCTGTAGTATCCGGTAATGGTGTGTGAACGATTACTGGTGGCTGCAGATCAGGCGGTGACGTTTGGTCGATACGTACATCGTCGACAAACCAACCCATACCTGCGGCAGCTGGGTCTGAACAGAAGGTGAAACGGATCTGTATCTGGTCACCAGTGTTTGCATAACCCAATGCCATCAGGTCCATAGAACCTACATTAACCCAGTCATATCTGTCATAGCAGTATGCCCAGGCAGTACCGAGTGCGCCTGTACCAGCTAATTGAGCATCATACGTCGGATTAATATGTGAAACAGCCAAGGAATCGATCTGGATCCAGGATGTTCCATTATCAGGGGATATTTCAACGATACCGCCATCAAAGTTCGTTTGCGTTCCTTCCCAGTCAGCCCAGAAATTGAACGAGAGAAACAGTGAATCCCAGCCTGTGAGATCGATAGTTGGTGTGATCAGGTAACCTGTTTGGTTGCCTGAATATTGAGCGACATCAGCGTTCGGACACCCGGCATACCTGTATCCTGAAACTGCGTGTGTGTCAGGGCCATAGGTATTTGTCGTGTCTCTAATCGCCCAGGCATAGCCAGAAGTCGTCCAGGGAGCGATATCTGCTCTTTCAAAATCATCATTGATAGCTTGCCGTAATACAACGGGATTTGTATTTGCTTGTATTATCGGGCGTACTGGTTGCTCGGCTTGATTCTCAAGCCCGGTCGCATAGCTCCAATTAATAAGCATTATCAGGCATATTATTGAAGCACCAATCCATTTACTTTTCATGTATCCTCCTTTTACTTTTATACATACCTATTTCTATATTACCTACAAAATGCGAAATGTCAATATCTCTTTAATATATTTTCTACCTTGTTGTGAATTGTCCAGCTTAAATAAAAGGGCAGTAGATCTTTGGCAATACTTGTACGGATTAACTTTTTGCCACCGTCATATGTCTGATCTATTTTAAAAACATATATGCCGCGGCGTATAACAAATGTTTTTTCAATGCCATCCTTATTAGAAAAGGCTGCCCGGGAGATGTCACTTAGTGCATTTGGGAAAACAGTGATTTTCTGGTTCAGTTTCTGCATATTCTTGGCCTTTTTCTTTACCGCAGTCGTATCTTGATTACCCCATGGGAGAAATTCGTAAAATACTTCTTTGGTCGGTGGTTCAACAAGAGTATCGCCAATAGGGAAGACCAGTGAATCGAGGATTTTAAAAGCAGCAACATCATCACGGATTTTTTCGATCATTTCATTGCGAGTGAGGTTCATCCTTTCCAGATCGATTCTCTTATTGAGTGAGAGCGATAACAAAAAATCAGCAAAATCAATGTATTCTTCTGGGAAAGGGTATTCTCTGTGGTTTTTGATCATCTCTTCAGGAGGCAAATCATAAAAGACATCGGTTATCGGTTTTGGCTCAACTTTTTCGAATAACGGTGAATATTCTTCGGCTGGAGCCTCGCCATTGAATTTAGCGAAGTCGACCAGAGTATCGAGACTGGTATAATCAAAATAACATACTCCAGCTCCATTGTTTTTCATGACATCTCTGACTTCCAGATAAGCTGCTGCTTCCATGTCAGGCCAGATGAACCCGATACCGAAAATTGCATCTGTTCTCTGAACTATCGTGTAATTCAATAAGTCAGAAAAGAAAAGCGCATCATCTGTATACGACATAGCTACAGGATAGTCTATTGCATCGCCCCAGTCCATCCAGTTCTGTGCAAATCTGTAACGTGCTAAACCTGGATTCGGAAATATCGCAGCGGTCAAAATCCGTCCAGGAAACAGCGAATCGTTTACAATAACTTCTCGAATCCCGCGTACGATATTTCGGATATGCTCTTCTTTTTGCTTTGCACACTGCCAGTAGTGCCAGCATAGCCACCGTGTTATGAATGTACTCTGCGGGTATTTTAGAAGATTGAACCAGCGTACATTGAAGGCATCAAGACCAACGAAGATCGCTGTTGTATCATTATCTGGTAAGCCCCACCATATACCGGGATACCTGATAAAATCAAGATGAATACCGACAACCGGATATTTTTCGAGGATTTCCCTGCACGCTGTCTTTAAATAATCACCTACCATTGGATTTGCCGGGTCCAGGTACATACCTTCAAGGCCTGCGTCATACCACTCATCAGCCGAATAATCAACCATGTTCTTCTTCGTGACATCTTGAATAAACCATTCAGGATGTGCATAAAAAAGATGCCTTGTTGAATCAGGCGGTTCGCGCAAAGACCATGCAAGAAGCGTATTTACCCATGCATGAACGCGTATCGAACATTTATGTGCTGTCTGGATGAGCGAGTCGATCGGGTTATATGTCTGGTCAGATTTTTCTGCCAGATACTGACTGCGCGGTATTATTTTTGATGGATAATAGGCATAACCACCGACAATGATCTGTGCATATATATCGGTGATCTCATACTTTCTTGCTATCTCGATGATCCTGGGTATTGAACCGGGTGAAGCCATTGATGCAGCCCTGACCCACATGCCCTTTTGAAATCCGGCTGGTTCGACACTGAGAATCGCTTCTGGTATCGGCTTAACTGGTCTAGTGACGCGGGCACAAACACAAATGAGTAGATCTGCCAAGACGATAATCACTAAGAGACATCGCATCCTATGCATTTTTCTATTATAGCTCATCCTGAGGAACAGCGCAAGACTCAATATTGTATTTACTCTGGGTAGGTAAAGGCTATATTTGCATCAGGATCACTCATTTCATGCCGGGCGATGAGTTTTAATAGCTCATTACATTATCTCACTTTTATAATTTTTTGCACGAGATTTCCATCTACTTCAATAAAGTATATGCCCGGTTTTATCTGTTCGGGGATAACAACACGTCCGGTAATATCAAAAACCCGGTAAGCTTTATCTTGAGGTAATTGCAGGGGTCCGCTAAAGATCGTAGTACCATAGGGAATATTTTTAATAGCGCTTATTTTCTCCTCGATCACACCGACCGGTTGGGTAAGCCATGGGATAAAATCGACATAATCACTAACGCTGTCGCCAAGACCTCCTGGATTAGAATCCGGGTGATAAGGACCGCTCGCATCACCCCACCAGTTGTATTCAGCATCGATGACATATACCAAATGCAGGTTCAATACCCCAAACCCTGTATTGCTTTCAATATTATTATAGTTTATTGTGGGATTACTTGTATTGTCACAACTGATACCCGTGCCGATATTATTCGAAATTGTGCACGAATCAATAATAGCATTTGAATACTTTAGAATAATACCGGTGTAGTTACCGTCGAGCAGGTTATTAGTTACTCTGACCGATGCAGTGGCGCTGGCGCCGAAATGTTCGATACCTCCTGGATTGTTAGTGATGGTATTATCTCTGATCAATACGTCGTTTGTGTTTGAACCGATATAAATGCCTCTGCCTATATTGCCTGTTATTGCATTATTTGTTATCACAGCCCCCGCGTTGTGACAGTATATACCTCCACCATTACCTTCATTGCCACTGATGATATTATTCGTAATACTTGTCCTGGAGGTCGAAGGATAGCAGCAAATCCCGCCACCGAAATTAGCATCGTTATTTGTAATGATATTATCATTAATCGTAAATAGATCAGCACAGCAATAAATACCGCCGCCGTGCCAGATATTTTCGTGACCGTTCTGAATAGTAAAGCCGCTAATCATACCTTCAGGATCATCGCCAATGTTGGGGATGAATATCACCCGTGCTGTTTGCTGACCGTCAATTATCGTTGAATCTCTGCCAGCTTCGCTAAGCAGCCGTATACCGTATGTATACGGCCACAATAGATTTTCACAGTATGTGCCTGGTCCGACAAGGACGGTATCATTAGTAGCACATGAAACAAGACCTGCCTGGATAGAATTGAGAGCTGAATCCGGGTGGACATACCAGGTCGTTGAATAAGCGTTAGTTATTAGAAATATAGATAATGTCAGTACTGATATAGTTATAAAATATCTACACATGAATCCTCCTCATACTTCTGTACTTATCTAAGATAATTATAAGACGATTTGCCCGGATGTCAAGAAGGGCTCTTGAGTGTAACTTCTTACTGTTCAGTATCGTATAATAGATAGCAGAAAGGAGGTTATGATGAAACCAATTCTATTGCTTATCACAATATTTATTATATTCATCGGGCTGTTATTCGTTGTT
>Ga0307445_10001649_pt1 | contig 12530 bp, 12 predicted proteins | sample SalMarSW160330MG_FD_202147 | JGI IMG/M metagenome (GOLD analysis project Ga0307445, IMG submission 202147) | Salt marsh sediment microbial communities from the Plum Island Ecosystem LTER, Massachusetts, United States - SW1603-30 | ecosystem: Environmental > Aquatic > Marine > Intertidal zone >...
CGAGCAACAAGTGCTACTTCAAGGACCTTCCTCCGGTCGAAGAAGTCGCCAAGAAGGCGGCCGAAAGGGCGGTGGAGATGCTGGGAGCGAAACCGGTCGAAACAGCGAAGGTGCCGGTTGTCTTCGACCGTTATGCCGCGCCGATGTTCTGGATGGGCATACTTTACGCGCTCAACGGCGATTCGGTTTTCCGGAAGACGACCTTCATGACCGACATGCTCGAAAAGTCGATCTCCTCCCCTCTGGTCACTGTCTATGACGACCCGACGGCTCCGCGGTTCATCGGTTCGACACCGTTCGACGGCGAGGGGAACGTCACCAAGAAGTGCACGATCATCGACAAGGGCGTGCTCAAGACCTTCTACTACGATTCCCAGACCGCCCGGAAAGCCGGCGTCAAGGTCCACACCATGGCCCGTCGCTACGGGTATAAGAGCGGCCCGTCGGCGGGTTTCCTCTGCATCATCGTCGAAAACGGGAAGGATGACCCGGCCGAGCTCTTCAAGGGAATGAAGGAAGGCCTTCTCGTCACGGGGATGAGAGGGCTGGGGACCGACGTCACGACCGGCGCTTTCTCGACCGGCTGCAGCGGGTTCTGGATCAAGGACGGCGCGAAGGCGTTTCCCGTGGACGGCGTCACCCTGGGCGGGACGACACTCGAGATCCTCAAGGCCATCGACATGGTCGCCAACGACATCGACCTTCGCGGCGGGCTGAACAGCCCGTCGTTCCGGGTGGCGGAAATCACCGTCGGCGGGAAAAAAGCGTAGCTACTATCCCTTCGGTCCTTTCGCCTTTACGCTGATTTTTATCGGGATTTCAGTCTCAGGCTTCCATCCTTTTTCTGATTTCGACTCCAGTCGGAACATATATTTTCCGGCTTGATCGAATGAAATCCCGTTTAATATTAAGTTGGTTCGATGTCTTTCTTTATCAAGTTTAAATTCTTTTGTTTCTATCAAATCCCTTCTTGTTCCATCAGGAGAAATACAAACTAACCGTATCTTCAACATATCTTCTCCCGGACAGTCGGTATGCCAGATACTTCCCATCGCAAAAAGAGGATGAACAGCGGGAAGTTTGTTCGCAGTTATTTCTTCAACACAGGTTAAATAGCTCACTAGATTTGTTTCTTGATCGATGCTGATCCTTTCACATAAGATCGACCAGATATGCTTAATCATTAGTGAATCCTTTCACAGGAATGATATTCTTTTGTTGCACCTTCCCATTTCTCCTGAGGCTGTAGATACTGGGGTAGATTGCGTGCTGAAGATACTATATCTGAATCCTTAGATTGAAAAATATTCCTCAGACTATGGATTGTAGAAGAAAACTCTTTCTCGACCTGCCTTTTCGATAAAAGAGAGATGATATGAGTATTGAGTGAAATGCCCTCGATTTCCGCCGTTTGAGAAAGCTCTGCATGAAGACTCTTAGGCAATCTCAGGCGAAGCTGACCGCTGAAGGAGGTGACTTTGTCAAAGGCGGGCATGGGCTTGCCAGCCTTCTTCAAGGACTTGAAGTAGGCATCAGCCGCGACCTTCAATTGAGAGAGTGCTTCATCCGGGGATTCTCCAAAAGCGCTCAGCCCTCTCGCCCCCGGAACCGTGGCGATATAGCCGCTGTCCTCATCGCTCCAGTTGATTGAAACAGGATATCTTTTCATGCCTTAATCCTTTTGGTCAAGATCATTTTCTTCGATAAAATTCAGCAATTGCCTAACCTGATAGGCTTTTGCCTTGCCATCTTTCGTCTTCTGAATGGATAAAATAAAAAAGGGCTCCCCGAGTTTGTAGATAAAATGCGAGCCTTTTTTCCGGTCGAGAATCATGCAGATGCATGCACATAAACGTTGAAGCTGAGAAAAACTGAGTCCACAAGGGTTGGCCTTCGCTTTTTCAAAGAGCTTTTGGCATCTTGGATTCAACTTCAGTCACTTAATTATGCAGCATTATGTTGATACCATATACGGTACCATTTGTCAATCTTTATTTTTTAGAATTCCAATAACATATGGCGGGCGCTATCCCGATCCCTTCTCATTTGCGGCCCTTAGAAGTAATCAGCTCTCCAGCATAGAGACCATCCAATCTGGTTGGACTATTTCTCATAACAGTCCTGAAAGGTCTGAGATTTGGGGGGTTGACATAGATATATATTTTAGTATACATATTATATAGTTTGGTATACCTTCTTAAGCGGGGATAAAAGGAAGGGCAATGTGGTCATTCATGAACCCAGACGGTTACGGAGGAGCCCATGACTCTCGGGAATAACCTGCGAAGGCTCCGCTTCGAACACGGGGAGATAACCCAACAGGCGCTGGCCAACGCCGTCGGCGTCACCAGGCTGACCATCCATTCTATCGAAAAGCGGAAGTTTGTCCCCTCGACACTCCTGGCCCTCAAGCTATCCCGCTATTTCGGGAAGCCCGTCGAGAACATCTTCTTCATCTTGGATCAGGAGGCGTCATGAGATCCGAAGACACTCATTTCCAAGGAGAGAGCGGACTGGATAAAAAGGTCAAGCTCTGGGGAACGGTCACTCTCGTTGGCGGTTTCATCTGCCTCAGCTGGGTTGTTTTCGACATCTTCGTCTTCGGACACCTCAAGGCCCGCCTCCACCTTCCGGCCGAATGGGGTTCTCTCCAGCAAACGCTCGGCGGGTTGCTCTGGATCGGCTACCTGGTCTTCTTTCTATTCCACATTCCCGCCCTGCTGACCCTGATTTTCCGGCTGCAGCTTTTTAAAAGCTTCGACTTCCTTCAGAGCAGCGCTTTCTTTCTGGGCCTTCTGTCTCTTTTCAGCCTGGTGGGCGACTACGGACTTCTGAACGACATCGGCAAGGAAACCCGCCTGACCGGCCTGCCCCAAAGCGAATGGGACGTCCTGACGGTCGTCCTCGCCGTTCACGCGCTATTCTTCCTCCTCATGATCATTCTGATATTCCAGGCTTTCCGCCGGCTCAAAAGAGAATCCGCGGCCGAGACCGTGGCCAAAGACGAAATTCTTTTTTTGACAGCCCAATGGATGGGCGTCATCTGCGGCGGCGGCGGGCTCCTGGTCAACTTCTCCTTTTACGCGAGACAGATCCCGAGCCGCCAGTACGTCTTTCTCCTCCCCTTTTGCCTCCTCCTTCTCCTCCCCTACGGACTCGCCGCGCTGGCCTGGCTGGTCAGGCAGCGCACGACCAAGCCGCGCGACTGGTACGATGAAAAACAGTGGGGAGACATGACCCGCGCGGCCCTGGCCACCCTCTTGCTGTCTCTGCCGGGGATGGCCTTCCTCCTGCTCTTCCGGCAGCCCCTAGGGATGTTCTGGTTCCCCCATTATATCTGCTCTTTTCAGGCTGCACTCTTTTCCTGACATTCGGCCGGGATCACGACGCCGTCAACGGCCTTTGACAGGCTTTTTCTTGTAACTTTCCGTCGGATATTCGGATATTAATATAGGGTACAATATGATCATGAATAGGATTGTTGCGACGGCGCTGAGTCTTCTCATCTCCACTTGGGCAGTCGCTTTCGGCCAGGAAAAAAGCGTCGGGCTTACGCTCGGCCCTCCCTTAGAGATTGGCCGCAAGGAAATGCTCTTTGCCTCCATCGCCTCCGTCTGCGAAGATGCTTCACTCAATTTTTATGTGCTCGACCGGATGGAACACGCGGTCTTCAAGTTCTCCCCGGAAGGCCGCCTCCTGGCGAAGTTCGGCCAGAAGGGACAGGGTCCCGGTGATTTTCAGTCTCCGAGCCAGGTCGTTTTAGCTCCCCAGGGCGAATTGGCCGTCCTCGAAGACCTCTATTATGTCTCATTTTTAAAAACCGACGGCAGCTTCATCCGGCGTCTCGACCTTAACGGACGGCTCGGGCTTGGATTTGTTGGGTCCGACCGCTTCTATGGCTGGGTCTGGCGGCCGGACGACCAGCAGCAGTTGATGGTCGATGCCGAAAACAAAATCCTCAGCACCTTTCATACCCTCGCCAGGGATCGTTTCTCAGTCAACCTGCCCGACGAGGCCGGCCGCCTGGTGATGTTCAACTACAGTCATGACGCCTATGTCCCCCGGTTTCTGTATGCCCACGGCGGACGCCTCAGCGCCGTAGGGATCAGCGATCGATATGAGATCGAGCTTCTGGACGAGGCCGGCCGCACAGCGACGACGATCCGGCGCGACCTAAAATCCCAGAAATTCAGCGGCCGTGAAAAGGATCATCTGGAGCGCGGACTCCGGGAATTCGCCAAGTCCAAGGGATGGCCCGAGCGGGTCGCCCGCGAGCTCGGCAAAAAGATTCCAGCCTATAAAAACATGATCCGGGCGGTTCGAATCTCCCCGCAGCATGTTTTTGTCTTCCGGTTTGCGCCGGATATCTCCGCAGAAAACGCCCCCTCCCCTGTTGACATCGTCAACCGAAAAGGTGAGTTCCTGGGGATGGCGGAGTTTCCGGATATCCCCCTGTTTATCTCAAATAGGGCGGCATATTTCATTAAATCCGACGACAGCGGCAACGTCTATCTTTTAAGAACAGATTACTCGCTGGATTTCTAATGATTAGCGCAGAAACAGCCACGCCGAGACGAAGAGTCCGACAACGATGACGAAGATATGGATGGCATGCGGGTCCACACGCTTGGCCGCCCGCGCTCCGGCATACCCCCCGATGACCGCCCCCGCCGCCATCACCGGCGCCAAGCGCCAGACCACGAGCCCATTGATGGCGAAATAAACGAAGGCGATCACGTTGACCAGCGTGACCAGGATCGTCTTCAGCCCGTTCATCCGGTGGATGTCCCGCAGGCCCATGACGCTCAGCGAGCCAAGCATCAGGATCCCCATGCCCGCGCCAAAATAGCCGCCGTAGGTCGCCACGAAAAGCTGGAATAAAAAACCCCAGATGCGCCCCAGGGTGCCGACCTTCTCCTCGTTGTTCCCGAGCCGCAGCCAGCGGGTGAACGAATCCCGGAAGGCGAAGAGAAGCGTCGCCAGAAGAACGAGGAACGGGACGATCGCGTTGAAGAGCTCGGGCGGAGTGTTGACCAGCGCCAGCGCGCCCAGGAATCCGCCGATGGCACTCGGGATGAGCAGGGTCAGAAGGAGGTCGCGGTAGATCTTTGTATCCCGGCTGTAAGCGACGGCGCTGCTCAGGGTCCCCGGCCAGAGCGCCGCCGTGTTGGTGGCGTTCGCCAGGATGGGGGGCTGTCCGAAGGCCACCAGGGCGGGAAACGAGATCAGGCTGCCTCCGCCGGCTACCGCGTTCAAGGCTCCGGCGAGGGCGGCCGCGAGGAACAAACCGGCTAGGCCAATGATCATGTCCATGGATCAAGATGTGATGATTTTAAAGGATTCTCTCTTTACCCTTCTTCTTCAGCTTCTCGATGACGTCCTTGACCCGCTGGTCGGCCTTTTTGTCACAGACGAGCAGCGCGTCCTCGGTGTCGACGACGATCACGTCCTTGAGGCCGACGACAGCCGTCAGCCGCCGCGGGCTGTAAACCAGGCAATCCCGGGAATCGATAAACTGTCCCTTCCCTCGGAGGGCGTTTCCGGCCTCGTCCCGCGGCCAGATATCGGCCAGCGACCCCCAGGAGCCGACATCGGACCAGTCGAAATCCCCTTCGACCATCAGGACGCCTTTGGCTCTTTCCATCAGAGCGTAGTCGATGGATGTCGCCGGTATCTCCCGAAAGACGGCCGCGACCCCGGACTGACTTTCTTTCTCCAGCGCTTTTAGAATCCGCTGCCAATAAGGGAAGAAATCCGGCGCATATTCCTCGAGCTTTTGGGCGAAAACGTCCGCCCGCCAGATGAACATGCCGGAGTTCCAGGAATGGTTTCCCTGCGCCAGGAACCTTTTCGCCTGGGCCAGTTTCGGCTTCTCCTTGAACCGGAGGACCGGATAAAAAGCCTCGCCCCCGATCTTTTCCCGCTTCCGGCCTGAATAATGGATATAGCCGAAACCCGTGGACGGGTAGGCGGGCGGGATGCCGAAGGTTACGATGACATCCATTTTGGCCGCCGCCGCGGCCGCGGCCCGAAGCTTTCTGATAAACCGGGCGGGGCGGGTGATCAGGTGGTCGGCCGGGAGCGCGAAGACAACGGTCCTGCGATCGCGGAGATAGACCCGGGCAGTGGCCAGGATAAGTGAGGCGGCCGTGTTCCTTCCGAACGGCTCGACCAGGATGTTGTCCGCTTTCAACTCCGGGACCAGTTTCCGGATCGCCACCGCCTGGGCTTTATTGGATACGGTGTAGATCGCTCCGAAGGGCAGGAGCGGACGGAGCCTCGCCACCGTCTCCTCGATCATCGTCTTCCGGCCGGCGATGGGCAGGAACTGCTTGGGGCGGCTCTTCCGGCTGAGCGGCCAGAACCGGGTGCCGCTCCCCCCGGCCATGATCACGGCACAGACGCGCGGACTAGGGCTCATCCGTTCCCCAGCCCCTTGATGGCCAGCTCGAGGGTCTTTCCGACTTCATGCTTGATCGCCTCGAGGTCTTCCGGAGTGTCGGCTTCATAGCGGAGGACTAGGGCGGCCTGGGTGTTGGAGGCCCGGACGAGCGCCCAGCCCTTGGGATAGCTCACCCGAACCCCGTCGATGTCGACGATCGGGTATTTCTTGGCCAGTTCTTTTTTCACTTCGTCGACGATCTGGAACTTCACTTCATCCGAAGCGTAGACACGGATCTCCGGCGTAGAGTATGCCTTGGGGAGGTCGGCCAGCATCTCCGAAAGCTTTTTCTCCGAACGGGCGAGGATCTCGGCCAGACGGGCCGAAGCATAAATAGCGTCGTCGAACCCGAAGAATCGGTCGGCGAAAAAAATGTGCCCGCTCATCTCCCCGGCCAGGAGGGCTTTTTCTTCCCTGATCTTTTTCTTGATCAGGGAATGACCGGTCTTCCACATGATCGGCCGGCCGCCGAGCCTGGCGATCTCCTCGTAGAGGAGCTTCGACGCCTTGACCTCCGAGATGACCGCGGCTCCGGGGTTCGCCGGAAGGATATCCCGCGAAAAAACGATCATCAACATGTCTCCCCAGAGCAGACGGCCGCTGTCGTCGACCACCCCGATCCTGTCGCCGTCGCCGTCGTAGCCGACGCCGAAATCGGCCCCCGTTTCTTTGACCGTCTTGATCAAGTCCTCCATGGCCTCGGGGAGCGTCGGGTCGGGATGATGATTGGGGAAGAGTCCGTCCGGCTCGCAGTAGAGCTCGGTCACTTCGCAACCCAGCTTTTTGAAGATCGGCACGGCCACAAACCCAGCGGTCCCGTTCCCGGCGTCGAGGACGACCTTCAGCTTGCGGCGGAGTTGGATATCTTTCTCCACGTATTCCTCGTATTCCGGGATAACGTCATAGGTTGAGCGCGTCCCTTCCTTGTCGATGATCACCGCATTATTTTTGAGGATCTGGTAGACTTCCTGGATCGTCTCCCCGTAGAGGGTCTCCTCCCCCACCATGATCTTGAACCCGTTGTACTCGGGTGGGTTGTGCGAGCCGGTGATCATGACGGCCGCCTCGTTCTTCTTGTAGTAGACGGCGAAATAGAGAAGCGGAGTGGGGACCAGCCCGATATCCACAACACTGCATCCCGTGGAAAGAAGGCCCCGGGTGATGGCCTCGGCGTAGGCCGGCGAGCTTATCCGGGCGTCGCGGCCCAGGGCGACCCGCTTCTTGTCGTACCGGCGAAAGTAGGTCCCGATTCCCCGGCCCAGGAATTCGACGAATTCGACGGTCAGGTCTTTGTCGACGATCCCCCGGATATCATATTCCCTGAAAATTTTCGGGTTGATGTTCATGTTCACCTTCCTGTCCGATCAGCGGCTTTTCTCTCCCGTCCCCCTTGGCTTGTTCCTCCAAGTCGAAAGGTCCTTGACCTTTTCCTCGACCTCGGGCCACTTGTTCTGGGCTCCGAGGATGAACTCGATGAGCTCCCGGACGGCGCCCTTCCCACCGTTTTGCTGGGAGATGAAATGACAGCACTTCTTGACTTCCGGGTGAGCGTCGGCCACGGCCGCAGCCAGCCCGGCCGCCCTGATGACCTCGAGGTCGCCCAGGTCATCGCCGATATAGGCGACCTCTTCGGCCGTCAGGTTGTGCTTGGCCAGGATTCCCTCGAGGACTCTTTTTTTATCCAGGATCCCCTGATGGAGTTCGTCGATGCCGAGTCTTTCCGCCCTTTTTTCCAGGGCGCGCGATGTCTTGCCGGTGATGATCGCCGTTTTCAATCCGACCAAGTGGGCGAGCAGGATGCCCAGACCGTCCCGCACATGGTATGACTTGACCTCTTCCCCGTCAGGCAGAATCAACAGTGTCCCATCGGTCAGGGTGCCGTCGACATCCATGATGATCATCTTGACCCGGCGCGCCCTTGCTTGTCTATCCGTCATCAGAACATCTCCGTGCGCCAGAGGTCGTGGAGGTGGATGATGCCCTCGACTTTCCCACCCTTGCCGGTGACGACAAGCGAAGTGATCTTCCGTGACTCCATCAGGTTCAGAGCTTCCGTCGCCAGCCCTTCCCTATCGATGGTGACCGGGCGGACGGTCATGCATTTCCCGGCGCTCATACGGAGGAGACGCTCCTTGTGTTTTCTCATCATCCGGCGCAGGTCGCCGTCTGTGATAATGCCCAGCAGCCTTTCGCCTTTATCGACGACACAGGTCATGCCCAGTTTTTTCCGCGTCATTTCCTCGATCACCTGGATCATCGGCGCGGCCCCCTCGACCCTCGGAATTTCGTCTCCGACGTGCATGACCGCCTCGACCCGGACGAGCTTGCGGCCGAGCTGACCTTTCGGATGGAAGCGGACGAAGTCATCCTCGTCGAATCCCTTCTCCTTCATCAAGGCGATAGCCAACGCATCACCCATGGCCAAAGCGGCCGTCGAGCTCGCGGTGGGCACCATGTCATTCGGACCCGCTTCCCGCTCGACCTTGGCATCGAGAACGATATCGCTGTACTTGCCAATCCGTGACTTGCGGCTGCCGGTGATGGTGATGAGCTTGACGCCGATTCTTTTTATGAACTCCAGCAGGTCGACGATCTCCTTGGTCTCGCCGCTGTAGGAAATGGCCAGGATGACATCGTTCCTGAGGATCATGCCCAAGTCGCCGTGGCCGGCCTCGGCCGGGTGGATGAACAGCGCCGGCGTCCCGCAGCTCGCCAGGGTGGCGGCGATCTTGCGGCCGACCAGTCCGGATTTTCCCATGCCGGTGACGATGACCCGGGATTTGGTCCTGGCCAGGAGGCCGACCGCCCGGGCGAAATTATCGTCCATCCGCGGGACAAGGGCGGCCAGCGTCCGGCTCTCGATCTCCAGCACTTCCCGGCCCGTCTTGATGATCTCGTTCTTTTTCATGAGCTCAAGACCTCGCTCTCGGCTCCTCATCCCGGAGGGCTTTCTTGACCCGGATGGCGGAGCGCAAAACTCCTTCTAATTTATTCAATATCAATGAATTAGGACCGTCCGAGAGGGCCTTCGACGGGTTCTCATGGACCTCCAGAAAAAGTCCGTCGGCGCCGGCAGCCACTCCTGTCCGGACCAGCAAAGGGATGTACTCCGCCTCTCCTCCGGAAGCCACTCCCCGGCCGCCGGGCCGCTGGACGGAGTGGGAGGCATCTATGACCACCGGAAATCCCCACCGTTTCATCAGCGGGATAGAGCGGACGTCGAAGACGAGGTTGTTATAGCCGAAGAAGGTCCCGCGCTCGGTCAGCAGGATCCTTTCGTTCCCCTGTTTGAGGACTTTTTCGACGGCGTTCTCCATCTCCTGCGGAGAGAGGAACTGGCCTTTTTTCAAGTTGAGCGGCTTTTGGGTCCTGGCCGCCTCGACGATCAGGTCGGTCTGACGGCAGAGGAAGGCCGGGATCTGGATGACGTCGAGGACCTCGGCCGCCCGGGCGACCTGCCAGGTCTCGTGGACATCGGAAAGAACGGGTACGGAGAGCTCCTCCTTGATGCGCCGGAGAATGGCCAGCCCCTTCTCGAGCCCCGGTCCGCGATAGGATCGGGCCGAGGTGCGGTTGGCCTTGTCAAAAGAAGCCTTAAAGATGAACGGTACCTTGAGCCCTCCGCAGACCGCCTTGATGCGGCGGGCAAGAGAGAAGGTGGCGTCCTCGCTCTCGATGACGCAGGGGCCGGCGATGAGAAAGAGGGGAGCCCCTCCCCCGGCCGTAACCCCCCTAGCGATTTCTACGGGCTTTGGCTTTTTTTTGGCGATGGGCATAGCTCGCTCCGATAAATGCTTTGAAGAGAGGGTGGGGACTTAAGGGTTTAGACTTGAATTCAGGATGGAACTGGCAGCCCAGGAACCAGGGGTGGTCCTTGATCTCGATGATCTCGACAAGGTTGTGCTTGGGATTAAAGCCCGTAAACGACATCCCCGCCCGGGCCAGCCTTTCTGTATAGGCCGGGTTGAACTCATAGCGATGACGGTGTCGCTCCAGGATCAACGTTTTCCGATAGGCCCGGTAGGCGAAGCTGTTTTTCCCCACCTGGCAGGCGTATTCGCCCAGCCGCATCGTTCCACCGATGTCGTGGTCCGCGCTAAGTTCCCTCCAGAGGAAAAAGACCCGATGCAGCGTGTGCGGTTCGAATTCTGTGCTATTGGCCTTAGCGAGCCCGGCAACGTTCCGGGCGAATTCGATGGTCGCGCACTGCATCCCCAGGCAGATCCCGAAATAGGGGACTTTCTTCTTGCGCGCATAGGTGATAGCCCGGATCTTGCCTTCGATCCCGCGTATCCCGAATCCGCCGGGCACGAGGATGCCGTCCTTGTCCCCCAGGGTCTCCTCCAGGCTTCCCTTCCCCAGCTTATCGGACTCTATCCAACAGATGTTAACCTTAAGCCTATGGGCCACCCCGCCGTGCTTCAGCGCTTCCTTCAGGCTCAAATAGGAGTCCTGGAGCTCCGCATACTTTCCGACAAGGGCAATCGTGACTTCATCCCTGGGCCTATTCATCCTGTTGATCAGCGACTGCCAAGGGGCCAGGTAGCGCTTTTTCGGGGGAAGGTTGAGTTTTTTGAGGATGTATTTGTCCAGGTTTTCTTTGGCGAAAAGGAGTGGGATCTCATAGATATTGCCGACGTCCTTGGCCGTGATGACGGCTTCGAGCGGGACATTCGTGAACAGTGCGATCTTTCTTTTGATGTCATTGGTCAGGAAACGGTCGGTCCGGCAGAGGAGAATGTCGGGCTGGATACCGATGGCCCGGAGTTCCTTGACGCTGTGCTGGGTCGGCTTCGTTTTCAACTCGCCCGAGGTGCTGATGTACGGAACGAGAGTGAGGTGGACGAAAATCACGTTCTCCGGTCCCCGCTCTAATCTCATCTGACGGGTCGCCTCAAGGAAGGGCAGGCTCTCGATGTCGCCCACCGTCCCGCCGATCTCGACGATGACGATATCATTGCCTTCGGCGACGGCGCAGAAGGCATTCTTTATTTCATCCGTAACGTGGGGGATGACCTGGACCGTCTTTCCCAGGAATTCGCCCTTTCTCTCTTTGCGGATGATCGCCTCGTAGATCTTCCCCGCGGTCCAGTTGTGCGCCTTGGATGTCCTAGTCGATGTGAATCGTTCATAATGGCCAAGATCCAGGTCAGTTTCTGCGCCGTCATCGGTGACATAGACCTCCCCGTGCTGGAACGGACTCATCGTCCCGGGATCAACGTTCAAGTACGGGTCGAACTTCTGCAGGGTGATCCGATAGCCGTGGCTTTCGAGAAGGCGGCCGATCGAAGCGGCCGATATCCCTTTCCCGAGCGCGGAGAGGACTCCACCGGTGACAAAGATATATTTTGTTTTAGTCATGGCCTTGCTTTCTCAGGATCTCTTCGACCCTGATTATATCCTGCGGCGTATCCACGCTCAAGGCGGGATGGGGGACTTCGATCATCCTGATCGGGAATCCGTTCTCGAGAACCCGCAGCTGCTCCAGCTTCTCGGCAGCCTCGAGCCGGGATGGCCGCAGGCCGGAAAAACGGAGAAGAAAATCCCGTTGAAACCCATAGACTCCGATATGAAGATAGAAAAAATCGGCGGCCTGGTAGGGAAGGGGTGAGCGGGAAAAATAGAGGGCGTTTCCTTCTCTATCGACCACGACCTTGACCATGTTCGGGTTCTCGTTCAGGCCGAGGTCACTGACCTTGGTCATGAGGGAGGCCATCGGAACGGACTCGTTCTGGAGTGCCTCAATCAAACTATCCACCATCCGGCCGGAGATCATCGGCTCATCTCCCTGGATGTTTATAACTATTTTATTATCAACGGCTTGAGCGACTTCTGCAGTTCTGTCCGTGCCCGATCCGTGTTCCCGGGAAGTCATGACTGCCTCGGCCCCGAAATCCTTTGCCGCCTCCTGGATCCGCTGGTCGTCGGTCGCGATGATCACCTTGTCGACGAATTGGGCTTGTGTCACCCCTTCATAAACCCACTGGATCATCGGCTTTCCGAGGATGGGCGCCAGCGCTTTCCCCGGAAAGCGCCGGGAATCGTGTCGGACAGGGATAACCGCCGCAGCCTGCTTCAAGAGGATGAT
>Ga0307445_10001651_pt1 | contig 12527 bp, 14 predicted proteins | sample SalMarSW160330MG_FD_202147 | JGI IMG/M metagenome (GOLD analysis project Ga0307445, IMG submission 202147) | Salt marsh sediment microbial communities from the Plum Island Ecosystem LTER, Massachusetts, United States - SW1603-30 | ecosystem: Environmental > Aquatic > Marine > Intertidal zone >...
AAAATGTTATTGTGGTGGGAGAAAACACGCATAACAATTCACAGCCCATTTTGGAGATCGAGGCCGATGACGTGAAAGCCTCCCATGGAGCCACTACGGGCAGAATTGATGATGAGCAAATTTATTACCTGCGCACCAGGGGATTTTCGAACCAAGAAGCGGAAAACGTCATCATAGAGGGATTTTTCAATGGCTTACTAAACAAGATAAAAGATGAGAAAATAAGGCATAAAGTTGCTGAAAAACTATATGCTTGATACAGCTAAGATCAGACAGGATTTCCCTATTTTAGAGAGAAAAGTGAATGGCCATAAGCTGGTTTATCTTGATAATGCCGCCACTTCACAAAAACCCGTACAGGTCATTGAGGCTGTGGCCGAATATTATAAAAAGCATAACGCTAACGTGCACCGCGGCATCCACGCCCTGAGCGAAGAGGCTTCAGGTCTTTATGAAAAGGCCAGAAAGAATGTGTCAGCCATTTTGGGAGCCGACCGTCCAAAAGAGGTGATTTTTACTTCAGGATCAACAGAATCCTTGAATTTGGTGGCTTTTGGTTGGGGGTTGAAAAATCTGCAAGAAAATGACGTGATCCTAGTCAGTGACGCAGAACATCACAGCAATTTGGTGCCTTGGCAAGTTGCAGCCGCCAAAACGGGGGCAAAGTTGGCACTTTTACCCGCCAGCCAAGCAGTTGAGGGTGATATTTTGCCGATGTTAAAGGAAATGCTCAATGAGAGAGTAAAGATAGTATCCTTATCACACGCCGGAAACGTTACCGGGGCCATATTTCCCATCAAAGAGGTAGTTAAAGAAGCCAAGAAAGTTGGTGCTTTGGTATGTGTGGACGGCGCTCAAGCCGCACCCCATTTGGCTGTAGATGTGAAAAGCTTAGGTTGTGATTTTTATGCGCTATCGGCGCACAAGATGCTGGGACCCACCGGGGTGGGGGTGCTGTGGGCCAAAGAGGAAATACTGGAGGACATGGATCCTTTGATGTATGGCGGGGGCATGATCCGCGAAGTGCAGGAGCAGACGGCAACTTGGGCGGACGCGCCGGAGAAGTTCGAAGCCGGAACCCCGAATGTGGCCGGAGTGATAGGGTTTTCAGCCGCAATAGATTATTTGCAGAAGGTAGGCATGACCAATGTCAGACAACACGAGTTGGAGTTAAATAAATATGCTTTGGAAGAACTGCAAAAGATCGACGGTTTAAACATTATCGGGCCAAAAGATCCTGAACATAGGACCGGCCTAGTGTCTTTTGTGCTGGAAAACCTGCATCCTCATGATGTGGCGGCTGTTTTGGACAGTCGAGGAGTGGCGGTAAGGTCAGGTCATCACTGTGCCATGCCTCTGCATAAAAAACTGAGCGTCAACGCTTCCACCAGAGCCAGTTATTATCTCTACAATACCAAGAAAGAAATCGATGCCTTAGTCGAAGGTTTAAAGGAAGCTAAAAAGATCTTATGAACAATATTTACCGAGAACAACTCATGGAGCACTACAAGCACCCTCAAAATAGGGGAAAAATGAATGACGCCACCGTAGAGGTGACCGAAAACAATCCTTTGTGCGGAGATGTAATAGACATGCAGTTGAAAGTGGACGGAGACATAATACAAGACGTCATGTTCGATGGCAGTGCCTGCGCCGTGACCGTGGCGGCATCTTCAGTGCTAACAGAGGCGGTAAAAGGCCTATCACTGAGACAAGCCAAAAAAATGACCAAAGAAGAACTAATTAAGCTTTTGGGTGTAGAATTGACCACCAGCCGGGTAAAGTGTGCTTCATTACCCTTGGAGGCGTTACATAATTTGATACAAAAATATGAGTCAGCCTAAAAAAAAAGGAACAGAGATCAGGATCAGCAAAGACATGAACTTGGCGGATGTCATTTTTAAATGGCCAGAGACGGCCGAGGTGTTCATGGATTATGGACTACATTGTGTAGGGTGTATTGCCGCCGGATTTGATACCATAGAGATGGGAGCTAAAGCGCATGCTCTGCCTGATGAAGAGATAGACGAAATGGTCGCTCGTGCCAATGAAGTTGCCTTGTATTCTGAATAAGTCGGACAGTATTAACTTAAAGAAAGATATTTAATGCAGTATCAAATCACTTCCGATAACATAGAAATTTCTCCCAGTATGAAAACTTTGGCTAAGGAGAAATTCAGCAAGATAGAAAAAAGATTGACGGAAAAAGAATTGGAAGAAGCCATGGTTCGAATAGTGCTAAACAAGAGCGGAGCCGAGGACGAATTTAGAGTGAAAATAGAGCTATCTTATGGCGGGAAAAAATACTTTGCCTCCGAGAGGGATTATCTGTTAGAATCTGCATTAATAAAAACAGTGGAAGAAGTGGAAAAAATGCGTCGACGTGACGACATTTCTTACATTGAGGATTGGAAGGAACAAAGGGAAGTGAAAAGGGCTGCCATAGATGAGGAGCTGCTCAAAGAAGAGGTTGACGAGTAGTTTGGTAGAATGAAAAAGGCAAGAAGTTCATCATGGGTGATTAGCTCAGTTGGTAGAGCAGTCGTCTTACGTTTGTGAGCGTAGCGAACAAAGGCAAGACGTTAAACATGGGTGATTAGCTCAGTTGGTAGAGCAGTCGTCTTATACACGACCGGTCCCTGGTTCGAGCCCAGGATCACCCACCAAGATAAAATAATCGAGATAACTATGTCGAAGTCACAACATATGTATGGATCAGAAAACGGTGAGTTTTACAGCGCAGAGCAAGCGAGTTCAAGAATGATCGAGATCGTGTCTTCGGTGGACACGCCCGATGGCCAACATTATCAAGACACTGATCATTTGAATTTAGCCCATGTGCGGGATTTTTTTGATGCTAAAGCTTCCATGTACGACTTTTTATCAAAAGACACACCGTTGGAAAGTCAGAAAAGTGTATTTAGGAACGAGGTTAGAAAAAACAAAGAATTGGCGGATGCTGCGGAGATTTTAGGTGCTGGAGACCCAACTGAAACAGCATTATATTGGGAGCGTGTCTATTCCGCTGTTCAACGTGACATAATACCCCTACTGAAAAACGAGCAAGCTATAGCTAGGACAAGGAGAGAATGGAAGGTAAGTAAAGAAAATAAACCGACAGGATGGAAATTCATAGATCAATCATAATTCTATGGTATTTTCGTAGCTTGTTAGTTCGTTTCCAACCTCGCCCTGAAATTACAAAACCCCAAGTTCGGTCTTTTCTTCTTCAGTTTCTCTTTCGATGAATTCCAAATATCTTTCCGTAGTGGAAACTCTTATATGCCCCGCAATTTTTGACACGTGCAGTAAGTTAGTGCCATTGGCCAAATGATGAGCCACAAAAGTGTGTCTGAGATCATTTACTTTGGCATTTTCCACGCCGGCAATATCATAATATCTCTGAATAGTAGACCTGATGTTCCTGATAAGCATGGCATTACCTGTTTTAGTTATGAACACATGATCGGCCCCATCCAGTTTAGGCCTGTCACCTTCTATGTAGGCTTTTAAGGCGTCAATGGCGGCCTTGTTCAAAGGAATATTCCTGGAAGGTCTGCTATTTTTAGCGGGTACAAAAAGATTTCCCGGACTGGCATCCAGTTTAAGATGCTCCAGCTTCATGCCGGCTAATTCGGAGATAGTGATGCCTGTCTGCAGCAATGTTTCGATCATGGCGTAAGTTCTAGCGTCATCTCTGGCCGCGTCTCTTAAGGCCCTATATTCCAGCTTAGATAGTATCCTTGGAGGCTTCACATCAACTTTAGGGTGTTTCAACATGTCGGCTGCATTGGTAACTACCAAGGACTCATCGACCAAGTATCTGAAAAATGTTTTAGTGGAGTTGGTCTTTCTGGAAATAGACTTAGGAGTATAGTCTTCTTTAGCCAGTTTTTTCATATAACTTTCCAGATGGGTAAGTTCAATCTCATCGACCTTTCCCAAGCCTTGTTTTTCTAAATATTCGATCAATTGTTCAATATCTTTACCATAAGCGACCAAAGTAGATTCAGATCTGCCCAAGCCTCCCAGGTAATCGATAAAGTTTTTGTGAGCTTCTTTTAAAGCAATCATATAAGTTTTTTTGTGGGCAATGAGGACAGCAAATTTACAACTAAGTACTAATCCTATAGGTTAGGATAACACTAAGGTTGAACAATGTCAACATTTGCACTAGAATTTTATATATGGCCATGCCTGCCCAAACTAAATACGTTGTACTTTCAATACTGTTCATTTTAGCATCGATCAACTTTACAAGAACAGCCCTGGAAATACTCGAGAATAGTAAGAGATTGGACAGTTTAAGTCAAGAGGTAGGGGATATGGAGGAAGAAAAAAAGGAGTATACAAACAGCGTGGCCTACAAGAAAACTGATGAATATGTAGAAGAAAAAGCCCGTGACGACCTAAGCATGATTAGACCTGGAGAAAAAGTATATGTTATACCACAGGAGTTCAAAGTGCTTGACCTGGAATCTAAGGTTTTAGGTCAAAAGAGTGTTTCTCAGAAGTTGATATTGGGGAAGTTTGGCGAAGACAGCAACGTGGCCAAGTGGCTAAGATTGTTCATAAAATAGGCGTTGGAGCGTTTAACTTTGACATATCAAGGTTTGTCTGATAAATTACACAATTGATGAGATGCACATGGGCGCATTTCATCAACTTTGGCGCGGGGTGGAGGAATAGTACCTCGTCAGGCTCATAATCTGAAGATCCTGGTGCAAATCCAGGCCCCGCAACCAAATATATTTATCCCCGGGTTGGGGTTTTTTATTTCCAAAAGTACCGTTTTTAACATACAATTAGGTTGTAATTGTTGGTATAATGCCTCTTGAGCCGTGGCCGATGTTTCGCGCCGATGTTGCGTCTCACTGCGTTCGACGAGCATCGGCACTCACGTTGTTCGCGCCGATGTTGCGTCTCACGGTGTTCGACGCGCATCAGCTTGTCACTGACGTTCCAAGCCGATGTAGCTCAGGCGGTTAGAGCGGACGTTTCATAAGCGTCAGGTCGTCGGTTCGAGTCCGACCATCGGCACCAGAAATATATGAACAAAAAAAGAATACTAACAGGAGACAACCCTACCGGCGAGCTCCACGTGGGTCACTACGTAGGATCGTTGCAAAATAGAGCCAAACTTCAAGATGAATACGAAACATTCATTGTTATTGCAGATATGCACGCGCTAGCCTACCCCAAATACGTGGACAAGCCAAAAACCGTCAGTGAGAATGTGCGCAAAGTTCTACTGGGCAATCTGGCGGCTGGACTTGATCCTGATAAAGTCACCTTCTTCATGGAATCGGGTATACCTGAGCTGTATGAGCTGGCCACCCTTTTTAGCATGTACGTCAGCCATAACCGCGCGCTGAGAAATCCTACTCTCAAGGAAGAAATTCGAGAAAAAGATCTGGGCGACGCGTTTTCTCTTGGTTTTGTGAATTTTCCCATTTTGCAGGTAGCGGATATTTTATGTGTGAAAGCTCATCTGGTTCCCGTGGGAGAAGATCAGCTGCCGCACATTGAGCTGGCCAGAGAAGTGGCCCGAAAATTTAATTCCACTTATGGTGAGATCTTCCCGGAACCGGAAGGCATGGTTGGAGAGATCAAACGTTTGGTAGGACTTGATGGAAATACCAAAATGACCAAATCTTTGGACAACACCATAAACCTCAATGAGCCGGAAGAAGAATTGAAAAGAAAGATCATGGGCATGTACACAGATCCTAAAAGAATTCACGCCACAGATCCGGGTACCGTAAAGGGAAATCCTGTTTTTATTTACCACGACGCCTTTAACGAAAACAAAGAAGAAGTTAAAGATCTCAAGCAGAGGTACGAAAAAGGTCAAGTAGGAGATATAGAAGTTAAAGAAAAATTGTATGAAGCCATGAGCCGATTCCTAAAACCTATTATAACTCGCTACCAAATGTTCGAAAATGACATACCTAAAGTTGAAGAAATATTGGAGTCAGGCACACAGAAAACCAGAGCCATTGTGCAGGAAACTTTGCAGGAAACCAAGGAAAAAATGAATTTTTTGTAATGGGCAAACTGATGTATAATGCCATAGCCTATGAACAATCCACCCAATAAGGAAAGCCAGAAAAAGAAAATACCACTAAACAAGAAACCACCCATGCCTCCTAAAAGCATTTTTAATAACGTATTCTTTTATGTTTTTTTGCTGCTGGGTATGATGATACTTTTTTCCACATTTTCTGATCTTGGCGGCGGGCTGGATGAAAAACCTATTAGCGAAGCTCTAGCTTTGATAAAAGAAGGCAAAGTGCAGGATATAGAGATCTCGGGCAATAATATTGATGTTCTCCTGCAGGACGGGTCCAAATTCAAAACTTCCAAAGAGGACGGCATCAGCTTTGATGAGATCTTAGCTAACAGTGGGCTGGATAGTTCTTTGGTGGCGGGAGAGATCAAAGTTGTGCACAGAACGGCTTTAGTTGACATCATCGGGCCCATACTTTCTTTTGGCATACCCATATTTATCTTGCTTTTCATTTTTAGACAGATGCGCGGCGCCAGTGGGGATATTTTGTCTTTTGGTAAATCCAAGGCACGGCTTTTTAACAAAAAAGATGCTCAGAACATAACTTTCGCCGATGTGGCTGGGGTGGAAGAGGCCAAGAAAGAGATGATGGAAATTGTGGACTTTTTGAAGTATCCGCAAAAATACAGGAAACTGGGGGCTAGGATACCTAAAGGAGTTTTGCTAATAGGACCTTCCGGTGTAGGTAAGACATTGTTGGCTAAAGCCATTGCCGGCGAGGCCAACGTGCCTTTCTTCAGCGTGGCCGGCAGTGAATTTATGGAGATGTTAGTGGGTGTGGGTTCGGCCAGGGCTAGGGATCTGTTTGCCATGGCCAAAGCCAATCAACCCAGCCTTATTTTTATTGACGAAGTTGACGCTATCGGGCGCCAAAGGGGCATGGGTATAGGTGGCGGGCATGATGAGAGAGAGCAGACTCTTAACCAAATACTGATAGAGATGGATGGTTTTGATCCCAGGACCAGTGTCATTGTGCTGGCGGCCACTAACAGACCGGACATGCTGGACCCCGCGCTGATCAGAGCCGGCAGGTTCGATAGAAGGATACACATTCCTCTACCTGATCTTAAGGAAAGGGAGGCCATCATGAAGATACACATGAGAGGCAAGCCTTTTGAAGATGATGTTACCGTAGAGAGAATTGCTAAAAAGACGGTAGGTTTCAGCGGAGCAGATATCGAAAATATGCTCAACGAATCTGCCATCTTGGCTGCCAGAGATAATAGAGCCAAGATCTCCAGAAAAGATATGGAAGAAGCGGCTTTGAAGGTTACTATGGGCAGCGAAAGAAAAACTCTACAATCAGAACACGAAAGGAAAATGACCGCTTATCATGAGATCGGGCATGCTTTGGTAGCCTCACGTATGCCGGAAATGGATCCGGTGAGCCGTGTTTCCATTGTAGCTAGAGGAGCTTCGCTGGGGCACACTAGCATTGAGCCTCTCAGAGATAGGTATAACGAGACCAGGACCAGGTTGCTATCCATGATATCTACCATGCTGGGAGGGCGGGCGGCTGAGGAGTTGGTTTTTGATGAGCTTACCATTGGCGCCTCTGATGACATAGAGAAAGCCACCCAGTTGGCCAGAAGAATGGTCATGCAGTACGGCATGAGCGATCTGGGGCCAATTTCCTATAACGGTAAAAGTGACGAATTCATGTTGGCTAGGGAGCTTGGCTATCACGCACCCACCTACAGCGACGAGATGGCGGCCAAGATAGACAAGGAAGTGGAGAAGATCGTGGCCTCTTGTTTTTCCGGCGCTAAGGATATTATCACTAAAAACAGGGAAGCTATGGATAAGGTGGCGTCTGTGCTACTGGAAAAAGAGACCATCTACGAAGACGAATTCAAAGAACTAATTTCCTAGTTTATGAAGAAACTACTTTTAATTGATACTTTTAATTTTTTGCATCGTGCATACCACGCTTTACCACCTACGCTAACCGACAAAAATGGTGAGCCTACCAACGCGGTTTACGGTGTCACCAGCATGCTAATCAGCGTGTTCGATCAAATAAAGCCCGACTATGTGGTGGCTGCCATGGATGACATCGAGCCCACCTTTAGAGTAGAGGATTTTACCGGCTACAAGGCGCACCGAAAACCTATGGAAGACGCACTTTCTTCGCAAATTCCCAAGGTTTTTGAGGTCATCGACGCTTTTGGTGTGAACAGGATCAGCTTACCCGGCTACGAAGCCGATGATGTTATCGGTACTATGGTGGAGAAGTACGCGGATAAGAACACTGAAGTAATAGTGGTTTCCAATGATAGGGACCTTTGGCAATTAGTGAAAGATAACGTTTTGGTCATGAATCCGGGCTCAAGAGGCATGGTGGAATGGATCGGTGAGAAAGAAGTGCAGGCCAGATTTGGCTTTGGTCCGGAGCAAATTCCGGATTACAAGGGTTTGCGTGGGGACCCCAGCGACAACATTCCTGGTGTTTATGGTATTGGTGAAAAAACCGCCACAAAACTTATTACTGAGTACAAAAATATTGAGGGTGTTTATAATAATATTGATAAGGTAGAGCCCAAATCGGTGCGGGATAAGCTTTTGCAGGGTTACGAACAAGCCATGATGAGCAAAAATCTGGCCACCATCATCCGAGATGCGCCTGTGGATGTGGAGCTGGAGGATTGCAGTTATCACGAAACTGACACGGAGAATCTGAAAGAAGTACTGGAGAAGTATAATTTTAGATCCTTATTAAGAAGAATAGGTCTAGAAGAGGAAAAAAAGTCCAAAATTGATAAGGTTCCAGAGAATCAGATGAAGTTGTTGTAAAAACTCCGTTGTTGTATACTTGCCGAAATTAGCCAAAATAGCTCATTATCATAGAAAAGGAGAGATGAGGGCATGAAGGACATTGTGGTTGTTGTGGGCGAGGACCCAACCTTTTTAATGAATGTAAATGACTCCATTATGCAGTCTGTTGAGAACGTTACTGTTACCTGTCACGTACCGGATAAATCTCACAAAATTCCCACAGACGCCAGCGTGTTCGTGGTGGATTTTAATATGGGAGATATCTCTGGAGTGGATGTTGTCCACAAGATCAGAGAAGAAAACAAAGAAGCGCACATCATAATGTGGGGACTTTCACTGGATCATGACGGCAGCGAAATGATTTCCTGCTTTGGTCCTAAGGGCAATAGCCTAGCTAATGAGATCATCGATAAATATGTTGAGAACATTGGCGTGGTTGTAAGATCCGCCCTAAGGTCTATGTCGAAGAGATCACCAAAATTGTTTTCAACTGTTCCGTCGTAGCTTTTTCTGTCTCACATACCCTCCGGGAATTAAGCAATAATCATTCCGGAGGGTATAATTTTTATATGAACAAAAAACAAAGAGCAGAAGAAGTAGCTAAATTACTAAAAAAAGAACACCCCCAACCCAAAACAGAACTCATCCATAACAGCGAAACAGAGCTGGTAGTGGCGGTAATGCTGTCGGCACAAACCACGGATATCAAAGTAAATGAGGTCACCAAAGAACTGTTTAAAAAATATAAAACTTGGGAAGATTATGCGGCGGCGGACCCGCAGGAGCTTCGAACAATTATCAAGCAAGTCAATTTTTATATAGGCAAGGCGGACAGGATCGTCAAAGCAGCCAAAACCATCTTGGCGGATTTTCACGGCCAATTGCCCAGGGATATAAAAAACCTGGTGAAAATACCCGGTATAGCCAGAAAAAGCGCCAACGTGATTCAGCAGGAGCTCTGGGACCTATCCGAAGGCATAGTGGTGGACACGCACGTTACCCGGGTAAGCAACCGCTTAGGATTAACCCAGCAAAAGGACGCTGTGAAGATAGAAAAAGAGCTCATGGAGGTGTTTCCTAAAGATAGCTGGAGAAACGTCTCCGGAGCACTGGTCATGCATGGCCGGTATGTTTGTAAGGCCAGAAAGCCTGATTGTGAGAATTGTATCTTGAATAAGGTTTGCCCTTCGGCCTTTGAGGTCTAGCATCATCCCGTGGTTATTCCGGAATTAGTTTGGACATTTCGTCAGAGAGTTTGTTGATCATGATGCTGGCCCTAGATGGGGCGCCCTCGCTTGTGTATGTCCACAAACCCACATCCCTCAATCTCAGCCTGAACTCAAAAGATTCTCCGGCCTTTATGATAAATGGCTCTGCCAATTCGGGGTAGTCCTGCTTTAATTGAACAAAAGTAATATCCTCGTTGGAGTTGTTGGTCCATCTAATGACCTGACCAGCATAAGCCTGGGCATTTCTGGGTTTGAAGTTTCCGTCCACGAATTCAATTTCCTTGGTGCCAAACCTATCATCGACTGCATTGTAAACCTCGGTATATTGCTGTTGCAGAGCTGTGTCTTCCTCAACTTGTTTCTGCTCCTTAAGTTCGACCACATCTATCTTTTTACTGGCTAGCTCTTGTTCGACCTGATATCTAAGATCTTCAGGACCCGTAACCTCAAGCTGCCTACCGTTCAAAAAGAAGGTAGGTGTAGCATTTATACCGATCCTGTTACCATAGCTGACGTCTTCCTGCACCTGATTCTTTACACCCTGGTCATTGTAGTCCTGTCTGAACTTTTCCAAGTCCATGCCTAAAAGATCCGCATATCTGACAAAATCTCCTTCCTCAAAATTTTCTGGATTTTCATATAAAATATCAATGAATTCCCAAAACTTTCCCTGGTTGCCGGCGGCTTGGGCGGCTTGGGCGGCTTGGTCGGAGTTCTTGTGTTGAGGCAGAGGGAAATTTCTGATAGCCCACCTGAGTTGTTCAGGGTAGGTATTGGAGAGCTCTTTGACGGTGGGATGATAAGCTCGACAGGCCGGACAGCCAAAATCGGTGAATTCGACCAGAGTAACCTTAGCACCGAAAGGCCCCTTGATATTGGTGTGATCGGAAATTAGTTCCTGCTGATCGGTTTCTATGAGTTCTGGAGTGGTGGGAGGTTTTAGCTGGGCGGTCAAAATGATGAATAAGAAAACGCCCAGAGTGAGCATGCCAATAAAAAGAACAGGCTTATTTCTTTGGAATAAATCTTTCATACTCCTTAAGGTTTTACATTACTTTGGTCAGTTTTTCAAGTTGGTCCTTAGTTTTAAGGCCGTGCACAGCTCCAATCTCCCTGATAACAAAAGAAGAATTGACCAAACCCCAATATAAAGCTTCCTTGAGGTCCTTGCCGTAAAAAAGCGCCGAAACAAAACTGGCGGCAAATGAATCTCCGGCGCCTGTTTTGTCCGTTACCGGTTTGTCTATTTTGTAGGCTGGAGCTTGTATAAGTTCCCGTCCATCATGAGCTGAGGCTCCGGCATTACCTTCCGTGATGACGGTTAGTTTTGGTCCCAAGGCTTGCAGTTTTTTATGAAGTTCCTCCAGCTCACCCTCACCCACGAATGTTATAGCCTCATCTTTGTTCACGAAGAGCACATGGGACACACCCAGCATATTCTTTATAGATGGCAAACCTGCCCTGACATGATAGGTACCGGGATTAAAGGCCACTCCTATATCGGGATTGGCTTTAAGATAGACCACCAACTCTTCCTGAAAGTGTTCGAACCCGGGGCCGACCGAAGTGTAGTAAAGCCATCTGGGCTTAGGCCAGCTCTGCACTTGATAGGGACGCTTTTCGTGGTGGGAGAAGATGGTCCTTTCCCCGTTGTACACGATCACGGGATGGATGCCGGTGAGAGAATCTTTATCCTTGCGCATAAAAGATGTGTCGATGCCGTTTTCGGTCAGTTCGCTCATGATGCGGTCAGCTTCCTCATCGTCTCCCGTTTCCGCATAGACCGCCGCCTGCAAGCCCAGCTTGGTAGCTGCCATAGAGACGTTGACGGCATTGCCGGCAATATTACTTCTTACACTTTTTACCGGGATCTTGCTGCCGTGATAAAAGCAGATCCGGGGATGTTCCGGATTTTTGTCATCGGAAAGTTCACTGCCCTCAACCTTCATGTAAAGGTCAATGCAGACGTCCCCTATGGTGAGTATATCTATGGAATTACTTTTTACCACGGGCGGAAAGGGTCAAACTTTTTACTTGTTCGACAATATCTTTTTGCGATAACCCATGCTTTTTCAGTAGTTCCTCATAACTTCCTGATTCACCGAAAACGTCTTTCACACCCATTTTGTGGATAAGTACTGGTGCTTTTTCCGAGAGCATTTCGGACACGGCTCCTCCCAAACCCGCCATCACTTGATGTTCTTCGACTGTGAGTACTTTTTTGGTTTTTAGGGTTGATCTCACAAGCGTGTCTTCGTCCAAGGGTTTTATGGTGTGTACATTGATGACCTCAACTCCTATTTTGTGCTTTAATTCAAGCTCCCTGGCCGCTTTTAAGGCTTCGTAGATAATGGGGCCGCTGGAAATTAGCGTTACATCCTCGCCTTTTTTAAGAACTTGTGCTTTGCCAACCTCAAAAGGCGTGTTTTTTGTGGTAAAGATAGGGGATTCTT
>Ga0307445_10001652_pt1 | contig 12525 bp, 12 predicted proteins | sample SalMarSW160330MG_FD_202147 | JGI IMG/M metagenome (GOLD analysis project Ga0307445, IMG submission 202147) | Salt marsh sediment microbial communities from the Plum Island Ecosystem LTER, Massachusetts, United States - SW1603-30 | ecosystem: Environmental > Aquatic > Marine > Intertidal zone >...
AAAGCTGACGATCAGCATAAGAAGCAATAAACAGTAGATAACGATATTTCTCTTTTTCATAGCGGTTATTCCTTTCTGTAAACACCTCACCTTGTCGTGCAAGGGCCTAAATGGTTACACTCGTCTTCGTCCTTGAATAACTTGGATCAGCACCACGACGATGGCGATGACCAGCAGGGCATGAATGACTCCACCCATGGTGTAGCCAGTCATCAATCCCAGCCCCCACAGAATTAAGAGAATCACAAATATGGTCCAAAGCATGTTTTACTCCCTCCTTAATTCTCTATCGATAGAAGATTCGCGTGCCAATCATCGGACCAACCCGAGAATTCCAAATATAATGAGATAGATGGCAACGATATAGTTCAATAGTCTCGGGACAAGGAGAATCAAGATTCCCGCGATTAGAGCAACCACGGGCTGCGGCGATATACTGATTTGCATGTCACCTGGCCTCCTTTCTGGGCTTTGCATGAGCCGAAATTTTCCACAATTCATGTGCTGCGGTTGGGGGTCTATGTGTTTTACCAAACCTTGGGTAGGGGTGACCCCGGTTCTTTGCTCAGATCTTCTTTTGCCGCGCGTACAGATTGTGTTCAGGGGGTCTATCAGCAAAATCGGGATTCATGCCTGATAATGGATAGCCCCAGATGAGAACCCCCCTTATTCTCTGTATTTCCATCGCTGCACTACAAGAGAAGCATTTGATAGAACCCTTGAAATCACTGAAAACTTGCTGATCCAGATTCATTTCTTGGCCGCACGAAAGAGACTTTATTTTCATCGCTCTATCCTCCCTTCCCAGGTTTTTGGCAAGGAGTGTCGAAATCCTGAAACAAAGTTCATACTGAATCGAGATGCGACTTGTCCCTGTTCCTCTGAACACAAATCCTGCAATTCAGTGCCGTGTCACTTCCCTCTTTCAAAAGCCAGTGCGCGATTTCCGGTCCTTCGGAGAAGCACCAAGACGTTATCCCACCCCCACGCTTCCATGTTGTCCTTCTCTGGACGCCAGCGCTCCTTGGACTGACCTTTGAAGGTCTTCCAGTCCAAAGGGTTTGAATATGACTGCGTCAACAGGCCCTCTTTCCACCTTCTTCAAAACAGTCTCTCTGTCAGAGCCCGTTAGCAGTATGACTGGCGTGTGTGCGGATCTTGCTTTGATGTGTCTGGCCAAGTTCCAACCGTCCATGATGGGCATCTCAAGGTCGGTTAAAACCAAATCGAAAGTGCTCTCGAGAAAGACAGCCAGAGCTTCAATGCCGTTGCCGGCAAGAGCCACCTCAAATCCCAAGAACTCAAGGAACCAAGTAACTACGTCCCGAATGGCCTTGTTATCCTCAGCCACCAGTATACGTCTGGATATTGCTTTCCCTGCGTTTGAGGATACAGATTTTTTGGTCTCTTTCTTGGTCTCTCCCATGCCACACCTATTTTTGTGAACAATGATGTTACCAACCCATGCCCGTTCAGTTGAACAGAAAGCAGCATACCGCCAGGCGGATACGTTCAGCGTCCCCCTGCCTTATTTGAATTTTGAGGCCGCATCGTGATAGGCGGTCTTGACTTCAGCCCAGGCTTTTTCCGCGCCTCCTTTGACCGCTTCCCATGCCTCATCGCCGGCGGTCTTCAACTCCTGCAGCTTCGTCTTGGCCTCATCCTGTTTGTGCTCCAAGGCCTCGATGGTTTTGTAGTAATCGATCTTCGCGTCGGCCTTGGCATTCTCCGCCTTGGCCTTGAGTAGAGCGATCTGCGCGTTCCATTCCTTCAACTGTGCATCGAGCTTTTCTTCGTACGCTTTTCTTTTGTCCTTCATCAGAACCTCCGTGATTGAAACGTTTTTCCTCCCATCAGCCCTTCTTCTTTCCCACGACCAGCAACACGATGCCGCCCAAGAGGAAAATACCACCAACGATCGGCGGAAGCGGAAGTGTTCTCGTCTTCTCAGCCGTCATGTGGATGGGACCGAGATCGACTACCTTCTCTCTGGTCGTGTAGCTGATGCCCTGATAAGCGAATGCGAAGATTCCGATCACGATAAGGATGATGCCTATCAACGTGTATGTTTTCATTTCACTCCTTCCTTAACGTCGTCAGCTTGGTTTAGTTCATGACTTCCCGGTACTACGGTGTGGAACTCCATTTCATAGGGCTCTTTGAGAAGGTTCATCGCCCCCCGAAGTACCTTAAAACGCTCCGACTTCAGGTGGCTATTAAGGTTCTCCCGGGTATCCCATTCTTCAAGAATGCAGAGTTCATTTTCATCCTTGATACTCCGGCAAAAGTCGCAGCGTTGGCATCCCTTCTCTGTCCTTATGGAGCCGATCAGTAATGCGATCGTCTGGGACAGCTCCTTGCGCTTCTCAGCAAGAATCTTCATTCGTATGATGACCAGGATCATGGAGACAGTAATTGCAAATTGGTTGCCAACATCCGGAAAAAAGCAAGAGTTTGGAATCATCCTTTAATAACGGGGGATTAGATAAATGGGAGAGAAGCGTGAAACGATTTGTTTGACCTCAATATTTGGTGGAACCTCCATATATTGAGGTCGCCTTTGAGGAGAGCCAAACAGTTTAATCGGACTCCTTGGTCTCCGGCCGGACTATCCCGAGCTTATGCATTCTCGCTCTCAAGGTACTATGGTGGAGGCCCAGGATCGCTGCGGCCCCATCCTTTCCCTCGATGCGCCATCGGGTTTCGGAAAGAATTTTAAGAATCTGGTTTCGCTCCATCTCTTCCAAGGTTCTCACGGCGGGTGAAAGTTGGAGGGATGAAATCTCCAGTTTATCTACCAGTTGCAGGACCGACCCTTGGCACAAGATCACGGCCCGTTCAATGACACTCTCCAGCTCCCGGACGTTCCCTGGCCACGGGTAATCCTGCAGGGCCTTCATCGTCTCTTTCTGGATCGACGTGATCTGTTTCCCCAGTTTCTTACAATATCGCTCCATGAAGGTCTGGACTATCAGTGGGATGTCTTCTGTCCGCTGCCGGAGTGGAGGGACAGTGATGGGGAAGACATTGAGCCGATAGTAAAGGTCCTGCCGGAATCGGCCCTTGCGGACCTCTTCCTCAAGGTTTCGATTTGTCGTTGCCACGATCCGTACATCGACTTTGATGGTATGGGACGAGCCCAGGTGCTCAAACTCGTTATGCTGGGTCACCCGGAGCAGCTTAGCCTGCACCTCCAGCGGCAATTCCCCGATCTCGTCGAGACAAAGGGTGGAACCATTGGCGATCTCGAATCGGCCGACCTGCCGGGTATCGGCCCCGGTAAATGCCCCCTTCTCCCGGCCGAACAATTCGCTCTCAATTAAATTGGCCGGCAGGGCAGCACAGTTGACGGTGATCAGCGGCCGATCCTTGCGGGGGCTCATGTTGTGGATGGTGGCAGCGATCAGATCCTTTCCCGTACCGGTCTCACCGAGGATGAGGACCGTTGTGTTCATAGGAGCGACCTGCTCCGCTCGATAGAGAACATACTTGAGACCATCACTTTGCCCGAGAATATGGTCGAATCGATGTTTCGTTTTGAACTCTTGACGGAAGTAAATATTCTCGGCCTCGATTTGGTCTTTCATTTTTTTGATTTCAGAAAGAGCCGTCCGAAGTTCGACAGCCTGTCGTTCCAGTTCGTTGTAAGATTTTTTTAAAGCCTCCTCCATCTTCTTGCGCTCGGTCATGTCCACTATTACGGCGCACACCGCACCGGGCATATCCGTGCGCTGAAGGGGACTTATGGAAAGTAAGACAGGTACAGAATTTTCACCTCCGGCCTGTAAGGCAAGTTCCCTCTTACTGTTCCCCTTTAAACCCCGCTCAACCAATGCCTCAAATAATTGAAGGTCTGTTGATGAAATGTATTGGTAGATTGAAGATCCTATTACTTTTTCCAGAGACCCTTTGACGATATCTGCAAAACGTTGGTTGCAGTAAAGGATCGTGCCGTCGGAGGCCAGGGTGACGGCCCCTTCGTTCATTGTTTCGACCATAACCCTGTAAGGATGCTCGGCACCCATCAGTGTAAAGACCCGATCTCCTTCCGCCGTTGAGACAACCAGGGCATCCATTTCACCGCCTCGGATAGCGCGCAGAGTTTCCTCAGCTTCCATCATCCGCGATTTGAGTTTCTGCAACTCATCCAAAAGTTGCTGGCGTGTTCTATATGATTTGCTCATTGATTCGTAATCAGGAATTCTTGGGTTTCAGATCAATGCCTACCAGAAACCTTCCCGTATCCGACATGTCGCCGATGAGCCTCCGGAGTGGCAGGGGGAGTTTCTTGATGAGCGTTGGGGCGGCGATAATCTGCTCTCCCTTGGCCAGCTCGGGCTGCTGGTAGATGTCTATCACCTTGAGTTCGTAGCGGCCTGCCAGGTGTTTTTTACAGAGTTCCTGGACATTGGCGATTGCCTGGGTTGATTTTGGGGTCATCCCTGCAACATAAAGTCGAAGAACGTACTTTGCCCGGTCTCGCCTCGCCGCCGCTTTTTCGAATTCCCCAGTGCTCGTTTCTTCTCTTTTTCTCTTCATCGCCGTTACACCAAAAGTTATAACTCAGGCAGACTTTCTTCCGACTCCTGACTTATCATCCGGAGACAGAACGAATGTCGAGTCCCACCAGCACGCGCTCAGTGTTGGCCAGATCTCCGATAATCTTTTTAAGCGGTTCCGGAAGCTTCCTTACCAGTGTCGGTATGGCAATAATCTGGTCCCCTTTGGCAAGCTGGGGATTCTTTAAAAGGTCTATCACTTCAATGCGGTATTTCCCAGCAAGGTACTCTTCACAGATTTTCTTTAAATTCGCAAAGGCCGTAATCGATTTCGGGGTCTGACCGGCGACATATAACCGGAGATTCCAGATTTCTTCCGTCGAATCGGTCTTTGCTTTCTTCCCCTTTCCGGGTGAGATGGCTTTCATCTTAGTCTCCTTTGCCTTTTCTTTTTCGAGCGCTTTGCCGGACTGCTGAAGGTTCCCCCTTGCGAAGATGCGCCATTTTTGAACGGTCTTCTGCCAGAAGCGCTCGTCTTTTCCGTTCTTCTTCCGCCATCAAATTCAGCTCTTCAGATTCCGCATCGAACTCGGCACGGAGGGCTGCGATCTTTGCTTCCAGGGCCTTCCGCTTTCGCTCCTGCTCGCGGAACCTGCGATCCGCCTCATGCAGGCGTGCCAGCTCGGAGGCCTTTTCCTCGGCTTCCTGGGCTGCCCGGGCACTGCCGGTTAATGCCTCGCCGGAACCGGTATAGATGTCGATAAGGTCAGTGCCCTGGTTGGTGAGCAGGAACTCTTGAATCTGGTTGGAGTGGGCCATGCCGCGGGACTTCAAAATATAGAGGCCCCGGTTGCGTTCCCCCTTGAGTTCGATATCCCGGAGGAGAATCCACGTATCGATCAGAGAAGATATCTCTTCACTGGTACGTTCAAGGCTGCCTCCAAAATGGGTGAGGTCCGTAAGGAAAGTAGAGATCTCGTTCATCTTCAAATAGTCGATCAGGCGCGTTAATATGGATTTGACTGCTGATGCTGTTCCCGCGGCGATCAGGTTGCTGATCGGATCTACAATGAAAACCCCTGGCTTGAACTCCTCGATCGCCTTGTGGAAGGTGACCAGATGCATCTCAAGCCCGTAAAGCGAAGGCCGGGCCGAATGAAACTTGAGAAGCCCCTTCTTTACCCACCGGGCGAGATCGATGCCGATGGAGCCCATGTTCCGGATGATCTGTCTGGGAGATTCCTCGAAGGCAAAATACAGGCAGCGCTCACCGCGCAGGCAGGCGGCGTCGGCAAAGGTGGCCGACAAACTTGTTTTGCCGGTGCCCGCTGTACCGGAGACGAGGATGGTGCTGCCCCGGTAGAACCCCTTCCCATCAAGCATGGCATCCAACTTGGGGACGCCCGTGGAGATGCGCTCCGTGGAAACGGGGTAGTCGAGCCCCAGGGAGCTGATTGGCAGGATAGAGACGCCTCTATCGTCTATCAGGAAGGGGTACTCGTCGGAGCCGTGAGATGAGCCGCGGTACTTGACAATACGCAGGCGGCGGGTGGAAATTTGATCCTCGATTCGGAAATCGAGGAGGATCACGCAATCGGCCACATATTCTTCGAGCCCGTAGCGTGTCAGGGTCTGGTCGCCTCTTTCCCCCGTAACGATGGCCGTCACACCGCGGTCTTTCAACCAGTGAAAAAGCCGGCGAAGCTCTGCTCGAAGGATAGCGGCATTCGACAGCGCAGAGAAAATTGCCTCGATGGTATCCAAGACAACCCGCCTCGCTCCGATGGAATCAATGGCATTCCCCAGGCGGATGAACAATCCTTCCAGGTCGTACTCACCCGTCTCCTCAACCTCGTTTCGCTCGATGTAGACGTGGTCCATTGCGATGAGACCACGCGACACCATGTCAGGGAGATCAAAACCAAGGGAGATGAAGTTCTTCGCGAGATCCTCCGGCGTCTCCTCGAAGGTCATGAAGACCCCGGGTTCTCCGTAATCCATGGCGCCCCGCATGAGAAACTCCATGGCGAGAAGCGTTTTGCCGGAACCCGCACTGCCGCAGATCAGGGTTGGCCTGCCTCTCGGAAGCCCTCCTTTCGTGATCTCATCGAGACCCCTGATGCCCGTCGGGCATTTTTCAAGAACATCAACATCATGTTTTTCCTTAACCATCGTCATCTCCCAGCACCTTTACTAATCTGAAGTAATACCTATAAGAGTAAAATACTATCAAGGCTGCTCAATAAAAACGCATTAAATCATAATACCCCCCCTCAAGGGGAAGTGGTGTCATTTTATGCAGAATCTTAAAAAATTGCTTAAAAAATTGCAACTTGAAAAAAAAGGCGATTTGGGATAAGACTGATAAAAAATAACCATTTGCGGCGTTATCCTCATCCTTCGTAATCCGGGCGTACTCCTATGTACGACCATTTCTCGGCCTGCCTGCCGCAGGCAGGGATTGCGGATGCCTTGCATCTGGACTTTTTTGCTCATCCTTCGAAATTTGCTCTAAGATTCTTATGCGTGATATTATAAGATTTTTTTCGATTATAACCTCTCGAAGGCAATAATCATGGCTGGCATGAAGATCATTACTGTGGAAGGAGGCTCGGAATTAAAGGACTTCATTGACCTCCCATGGAGGATCTATGCTGAGTACCCCAACTGGGTTCCTCCCCTTAAGAAGGAGGTTCGCCGGATGCTGGACCCCCGCAAACACCCTTTCTGGGAGTTTTCCGAGCGCATCCTCTTTCTGGCCCGACGCGGTTCGGAGACGGTGGGAAGGATCGCGGGCATCATAGATCGTCATTATAACCAGTTCCACGGAGAAGAGATGGGTATTTGGGGATTTTTCGAATGCGCTGACGATCCGGAGGCCGCGGCGGCCCTCTTCTCTTCCGTGGAGACGTGGGTTCGCCAGAAAGGGATGACCTTCATGAGAGGCCCGCTCAACCCGTCCACCAATTACGAGGTGGGGTTGCTCATTGAGGGATTCAATTATCCGCCTGTCTTGATGATGGCTTACAACCCGCCGTACTACCCAAGGCTGGTCGAATCGTGCGGCTTCACCAAAGAAAAGGACCTGCTGGATTTCCTGATAGATGGCGCTTACCGGCTTCCCGAGTGGATGGATCATCTTGCTGAACGGATAGCCAAAAAAAGAGGTATTCACATCAGGCTCTCTCGTCTAAAGGATCCGGACTCTGAGTTTGCTCTGGTCAAGGAGATATACAATGCCTCCTGGTCTGGTAACTGGGGTTTCGTCCCCCTGAGCGATAATGAGATGCGGGACATTCAAAAGAACGTGATGAAATTCGCGGATCCGGACTTAGTTTTCTTCATCTATTATGAGGATGAACCCGCAGCGATCTGCGTGATCTTTCCAGACATTAATCCTTTGCTCAAACGTCTCAACGGGCGGATCCGTCTGATGGGTTTGCTAAAGTTCCTCATGTATCGGCGGGAGATCAACGGATTACGGTTGTTGATGTTCGGGATCAAGGAGAAGTACCGACAACTGGGACTCCCCATGTTAGCCTTCCACCACATCTATGAGGTTGTGAGGAAAAAAGAGAAATATCATTATCTGGAGTTGGGCTGGACCCTGGAGGACAACGGGTCAATCAACTCATTGATAGAGGAAGCTGGCGTAAAAATATACAAGAAATATCGCATATTCAGAAAGTCTTTATTATTTTAAAAGTGAACGTATCGCGTTGAAGCAGAGGTCTGACATAGTGGCTGAGCATCGGGTTTCCATCATCGGTTTCGTCTGGCGGCCTGAGGAGATCACCCCATCGGTGATTCAAATGGCCCAGCGAACAGGGAGCAGAGCCGTCTTCGATTTTTCCATGACGGGGGTGGACGGGTTACGTTCTTTCTTACGAAAGGCTGACCCTGCCAGTCACGTCAGGGATATCAAGATTTCTGTCCCTACCTTCTTTGATCCATCTTTGGGGCAGTTATTGAAGGAAACGGGGGTCCACGACATCTGGGTAGAATGCCACCCCCAGTTTTTTCAAGGAGATCCTTCCATCTTTCTACAGAGATTGAGAGAATTGTCGGAAAAACACCGTTGTTTTCCAATCATCGGAAACTTGGGCCTCCTGGCAGCGATTTTGAAGGATAGCTCGGGCATCGGGCGCATCGTCCTGAAAGGATGCGAGGCCTCCGGATTCGTAAGCGGCGAGACGACCCTGGCTCTCTATTCGATAATCAAGAAAATGCTGCGCACACCCTCAAAGCCTCTCGACATTCTCATCTGGGGAGGCGTCTCCACCCCTGAGGCGGCAGCGGCGTTCCTGTCAACCGGGGCAACCGGGATCGTTTTCGAAAGCGTCCATTGGCTGACAGATCTGGTTGCCATTGACGATGTTCAACGCCAGCGGCTCTCCAATCTCCGCCTGGATTCTACCGATCTGGTTGGCCTGGACCTGCAGGTTCCCTGTCACCTTTTCAACAAAGGAAACTCTCGCGCGTTCAAAGAGATCAAGACGCTCGAGGACTCGCTGTACGGAGCAGAGATCACGGAAGCAAACCGCCGTTCCTTCGTAAGCCAGGTGCATGCCAGGGCCCTCCACCCTCTGGAGAGCCACTTCGGTCAGGACGAGGTCATCCCTCTGGGCGTGGAAGCTGCCTTTGCCCGGTCGTTCGTTGAGCGTTTCGGGGCCGGAACCGAGGAGGCCGTGAAGGCCTTTATGGGCGAGATTCGAAACGGTTGCCACCTGGCTGAGGCGAAGAAGGATTGCTTTCTGGACAGCCCTGCAGCCAGAGAGATGGGAACCCAATACCCCTTTATCCAGGGGGCCATGTCCTGGATCACAGATGACCCGGAGTTTGCCTCAAGAGTTGCCGATGCCGGTGGATTGCCCACCATCGCCCTTGGCCTGATGGACGCGGAAACCCTTGACCGGAGGCTGGGACGCCTGCCGGAGATCATGGGTGGGCGCCCTTATGCCGTGAATGTCGTCTCTTTGGCAGAAAACCCTTTCAGGGAGACGCATCTGGCCTGGATAAAGAAACACAGACCCCGTTTTGTCGTGATCGCAGGCGGCGATCTCTCCCCCTTACGAGAATTGATAAAATGCGACATCGGGGTCATCTACATTGCTCCTGATGAGGCCCTGCTGAGGCTCGCCCTGGAAGCCGGCGTCCGGTACGTGGTCTGCGAGGGATATGAGGCCGGCGGCCACGTGGGGCAGCATAGCACGCTCACCCTTGCTCAAATGCTGTTGGATCTCAAGCGGCGCACGCCATCCCTTTTCCAGAACTGCCGCGTGATCCTGGCAGGGGGAATCTTTAATCGAGAGACCGCATTTCTGGCCGCCATGCTGGGCGCGGACGCCATCCAGATGGGCACCGCCTATCTGGCCACCCGGGAAATCGTTGAAACGGGCGCCTTGACAGCGCTCTATCAGCGGATGATTCTGAAATCGCCTCCGGGGGGAACCGTCATTTCAGGCCAGGTCACCGGGCTTCGGGTGCGGTCCTTGAGGACCCCGAGAGTGGAAGCTATTTTATCCCTGGAGAGGGAGTTTGCCGCGGGTCACCAGGACGAGGCCGCCTTCCGGACGAGAATGGAGGAGATGGCCGCGGGGAGCCTCTTCGCTGCGGCCCGAGGCATGGACAGACCGGGCGGGGTGTCTCTGGACGAGCGGGGCTCTCTGGAACGCGGGCAATTCATGAGTGGGGCCTGCGCAGGCCTCATCCGTGAGGTCCGGAAGCTGCAGTCCTTTCACCGCGAGCTGGCCGAAGGTCCTCTCTTGCTGCAGCAGCCCGTTGTTGGGTCGATCCCGAAAACCCCAGAAACGCCATCCTCCGCAGTCGGCGGTGGACGGATGCAAGTCGCCCCCCACAGAGACGATCGTGAAAGGGTTGCCATCACCGGGATGAGCATACTCAATGTCCTGGGGACGAGTCCTGAGGAAGTCTGGGCTACAAGCCTGGCCATGAAGAGCGGGATTACATTGGTTCCACCTTCGCGGTGGGATCACTCGCTTTTTTATGATCCCCGGCCGCTGGTTCCGGACAAGACCTACTGCAAGGTGGGCGCCTTCTTGGACTTTCCTATCTCCCGCAATGAACTCGGGATTCCTCCCCATGATTTCCGGACCATGACCGAGGCGACAAAGGTCACCATGTGGCTGGCGGACAAGGCCATCCGGGCATCCGGCATCCTGGAGTCAGACATCCCGCGCGAACGAATAGCGGTCCTCATTGCCCAAAACTCGGGAGAGGCGGCGGGGACCCTCAACAATATGCTCATCAGGGCGTACGTTCACGATATCCTTGGCGCTATCAAAAGGGCCGTTCACCTCACGCCGGATCAGGAGAGCGCCATTGAACGGGAGGTGAAGTCCGGACGCATGGCTCCGGACGACACCACGCTGCTGGGCAGACTCAGCTGCGCTGTGCCCGGCTTCATCTGCAACCGGTACGGGTTCATGGGGCCCAGCTATGCTGTCTCCGCAGCCTGCGCAACCTCACTGGTGGCACTTCACAGCGCCATCCAGATGATCCGGAACGGCATCATCGATACAGCCATCGTCGGAGGGGGCGAGGAACATCTCACGCATATGCATTATGTGGAATTCTCAGCCCTGGGCGCACTTTACGGGCTGTCCGGAAAGGAAAGACCCGCTCACGAGACCTCCCGCCCATTCGATGCTGAAAGAGACGGGATGGTCCTTGGCGAAGGCGGGGGCATGATCGTCATCGAACGGGAAAGCCTGGCCCGCGCAAGAGGCGCGCGTGTCCACGCCATCATCACCGGCATGGGCGCGAGCAACAACCACCTGGGCATGGTGGAGCCCTCCAGTGTCACCCAGGAGATGGCCATCGGCGCCTCATTTCGGGGGTTGCCCTATGGGCCCGATGCAGTGGACCTGGTGGAATGCCATGCCACGAGCACCCGTCAAGGGGACGTGGAGGAGCTCCGTGCCCTGAGGGCGATCTTCCATTCCTCCAAGCGCACCGTGCTCACCGCATTCAAATCCCAGATCGGACACACACTGGGCGTCTCGGGCATGAAGAGCCTCATTCGAGGCGTCACGGCCATGAAGGCGGGGGTTTTTCCTCCCACCCTCAATTACATGCATCCGGACCCGGAAATGGGCTTGGAAGGATCGGGTCTCCTCATCGCCAAGGAGCCGCTTGATTGGAAGGGCAGGAACAACCATCCAAGAAGGCTTCAGGTCAACGCCTTCGGGTTTGGAGGTTCCAACTACGTTGTGCAGGTGGAGCAGGCCATGGATGAGGCGGATACGATCCTGGTCTCACCGGGCAGAGAATCCGGTCTCGATAGAAAGAAGGGGGGTGGCTCTCCCGAGCTCCGGGGCGTCTCTTTCTTCCGCACGGAGATGGACGGCCGCAAGTGCCGGATGGCTGTTGTGGCGCAATCCGAAGAGGAGGCGCTCGCGGTCATCGAGAGGTCGGTCTCCCTCGCCGAAGCCGGAATCGTTTCACCCAAGGTGTTGAGGTCCCTGGCGCAGCAGGGAATCTTCATAAACCCCGAGGATTTGCCAGTGCCACCGCTCGCCTTTGTATTTCCCGGACAGGGGTCACAGTATGGAGGAATGGGACGGGCTCTCTACGAGTCCTTTCCCGTCATCCAGGAGTGGATGGATCGGGCTGCAGCTGCAGCGGACTTCGACCTCCTTCGCTTATTGTTCCACGATCGAGAGGAGAACCTTCAGAAGACCCGATGGCAGCAACCCGCCATGTTTGCCATGGAACACGCCATGGCCCGATACCTCACCACCCTTGGTATCCACCCTATGGCCATGGCCGGCCATAGTTTGGGCGAGCTGACTGCCTTGTGCCTGGCCGGTGTCTATTCCCCGGAGGACGGGTTTCGAATCGTGAACAAGCGGGCCCTCTGCATGGACAAGGCCGCCGGCATGCACGTGGACCCCGGCGTCATGGCGGCCGTGGACGTCCCCCTGGATCTGCTGAAAGAGATGATCCAGGAACGGGAGGATGTCCACATTGGCAATATCAATTCGCCGAACCAGGTTGTCCTGAG
>Ga0307445_10001653_pt1 | contig 12516 bp, 10 predicted proteins | sample SalMarSW160330MG_FD_202147 | JGI IMG/M metagenome (GOLD analysis project Ga0307445, IMG submission 202147) | Salt marsh sediment microbial communities from the Plum Island Ecosystem LTER, Massachusetts, United States - SW1603-30 | ecosystem: Environmental > Aquatic > Marine > Intertidal zone >...
TTTATTTCTCCGTTAAGGCTTCCAGTCCTGGCAGCGTTTCCTTCGCGATATACTCTAGGGATGCTCCACCACCTGTGGATATATGAGAGATTTTTTCACTGACTCCCACTTTGAGCACTGCCGCGACAGAATCTCCCCCGCCGATTATGGAAACAGCATCGGAATCCGCCACTGCCTTAGCCACTTCTTCTGTTCCTTTCCCGAACTGTTCGATCTCGAAAACGCCCATGGGTCCGTTCCAGAAAATGGTTTTTGCCGTGGAGATAACATTTCTGTATTTTTCTACGGTCTGCGGACCGATATCCAGAGCCATCAGATCCGAAGGGATCGGGAATTCTCGGATGGTTATCGCTTCGGCATCGGAGTCCATATCCCTGGCTGCAATATGATCCAGCGGAAGGCAGAAGTTCACACCCATGGTTTTGGCTCTGTCCAGAAGATTTAAAGCCATATCGGTTTTGTCTTTCTCTATAAGTGACCGGCCGACATCGAATCCTTGAGCGTAGAAGAAGGTATAAGCCATCGCTCCACCGATCAGAATGTCATTCGCTTTGACCATAAGGCTCTCGATTACTGGGATCTTGTCCGATACCTTGGCCCCTCCAAGGATGACGACATAGGGCTTTTGAGGAGAGTGAATTGCTTTTTGGAGGTACTCCACCTCTTTACATACAAGAAATCCGGCCGCTGAACTCTGGACAAATGGGGGAATGCCAACGATCGAAGCATGGGCCCGATGACAGGCCCCAAATGCATCGTTCACATAATAATCGATGCCATGGGCCAGCTGCTGGGCAAATTCTGGATCATTTCCTTTTTCCCCTGGGTAAAATCGAAGGTTTTCCAGCAGAAGTACCTGGCCTTCCTTGAGTTGGGCTTTCATCCTCTCTACCTCATCGCCAACGACATCGGGAGCATGCAAAACTTCTTGGGGGATCAATTCGGCAAGTCTTCCAGCCACTGGTTTGGTGCTGAATTCTGGATTGAATTCTCCCTTAGGCCGTCCAAGGTGGGATGCTACTACAACCCTGGCTCCATGTTCCAAGAGGAAATTCAACGTTTGAAGAGCGGCTTTTATGCGCGTGTCATCACGGATTTTTTGATCTTTGTCAAGAGGAACATTGAAGTCCACACGCAAAAAGATTTTTTTCCCCTGGACATCCAGGTCTTTGACAGACTGCATAGATCTTTACTCTGCGATGAATTTGACGAGATCGACGAGCCGGCAGGAATAGCCCCACTCGTTGTCATACCAGGACAGGACTTTGACAAGGTTGTTGTCGGTCACACGCGTGAAAAGGGCATCCACGATCGACGAGTGGGAATTGGCCATAAAGTCGACAGAAACCAGGGGTTCTTCAGAATATTGAAGGATACCCTTCAGGTCCCCTTCGGCTGCAGTTTTAAAAGCTTCGTTGACTTTGTCAGCATCGGTGTTTGTCTTGAGCAGAGCGACCAGATCAACAAGGGAGACATTGGCTGTAGGGATGCGGATGGAGATTCCATCGATTTTTCCCTGGAGTTCAGGAATGACCAATCCGACGGCTTTGGCGGCTCCGGTGGATGTGGGAATTTGAGAGAGAGCTGCTGCCCGAGCCCGGCGGAGATCTTTATGAGGCGCATCCAAGATCCTTTGATCCATCGTGTATGCGTGGATGGTGGTCATAAAAGCTTTTTCAATCCCAAATGCTTGGTGTATGACTTTGACTGCCGGTGCCAGACAGTTTGTGGTGCAGGAGGCATTGGAGATGATATGATGGTTGCCCGGGTCATAGGCATCATCGTTTACGCCCATGACCAGCGTGACGTCAGGCTCAACCGCTGGAGCGGAGATGATGACCTTTTTAGCCCCGCCAATTTCAATGTGCTTCAAGGCATCCTGTCTTTTCCGGAAAAGACCGGTAGCCTCTATCACGATAGGAATACCCAAATCGTTCCAGGGCAGGTTTGCTGGATCTCGTTCAGTGAGAATTTTTGTTTCTTTGCCATTTACGATTATGGTGTCTTCCGTTGCCTGGATGTCGGCATCCAGGATGCCGAGCACAGAATCATATTTCAAAAGATGAGCCAGAGTTTTGGCGTCCACCAAGTCGTTGGCGGCGACTATCTCGATATCCGGATCCTTGTATGCCGCACGGAATACATTTCGTCCAATCCGTCCGAATCCATTTATGCCTATTTTAATTGCCATGGTATTACCTCCATTTATGAATAATTCAGGATGATATCTTTTATTAGCATATTCAGGCGCTTAAATCAACGAATTCAGCAGTAAAGCGTCCATTTTTGTGGTAAAATTTTCATTATGAAAATCCTCACTTCAAAACAGATGCAGGGTGTGGACAAAAAGGCCATCGAAAAGTTGGGAATCATAGGCCCGATATTGATGGAAAATGCCGGGATCCAGGTCACGAACGAGATCTTGATGAAGTTCCCTCAAATTCAGGATGAAAGATTGGTGATCGTTGCCGGGAAAGGAAACAACGGAGGAGACGGTTTTGTGGTGGCTCGTCACCTTTATAACCGGGGATGTTCACCCCTCGTTCTCCTGTTGGCTTCGAGAAAGGAGCTCAAAGGGGACGCCGCTTTAAACGCGGGCATAGCCCATAAAATCGGGATAACCATCAAAGAGATTACATCCTCTCGCCATTGGAGTGCGAATAAGAGTAACCTGTCAAAGGCCTCGGTGGTTGTGGATGCCATATTCGGAACGGGCCTCACGAGCCCGGCAAGGGGACTCTACGCCGCCGTCATCCAAGACATCAACAAAAGCATGGCTTTTAAGGTAGCTGTGGATATTCCCTCGGGCCTCTCTTCCGACACATTCGCCATCATCGGGCCATGTGTCAAGGCCGATCTGACCGTATCTTTGGCAGCTGCCAAAGTCGCTCATGTTTTTCCTCCAGCCGAAGACTGTGTGGGAGAGCTGAAGATCGCGGATATCAGCGTGCCTCCCTATCTGTTCGACGATGAGAAATTCAAGCTGGAAATGGTGGAAAAGGAGAGAATCCTTCCTTACTTTGAAAAGCGCAAAAAGGCCACCCACAAAGGCACGTATGGACATCTTTTTATGCTCGCCGGTTCCATAGGCAAAACAGGAGCCGCTGCCATGGCGGGCAAGGCTTCCCTGAAGATGGGTGCTGGCCTTGTGACAGCCGGAGTCCCGAAGAGCTGTCTTCCGATCGTAGCCCGCTCGATGATGGAGTTGATGACAGAGCCTTTGCCGGAAACGGACTCGGGGACACTCTCTGCAAAGGCGTTGCCGGAGATTTTGGGTTTGCTAAAAGAAAAAGATGCGGTGATGTTGGGACCCGGGATTTCTACAAACGAATCGACAAAAAAGTTGATCCTTTCACTTTTGCCCCGAATCCGAATTCCGGCAGTGTTGGATGCGGATGCGTTAAATATCCTAGCTTCCAATCTCGATGTTCTGAAATCCTTGTCCAAACCAACTGTTCTAACCCCTCATCCCGGCGAATTTGCCAGGCTGCTCAAGTTGACCACAAAAGAAGTCCTTGACAGGAGGCTAGAGCTGGCGCCTTGGTTTGCCAAAAAATACGGGGTTTATGTGGTTCTGAAAGGCTATAGGACATTGATATCCACGCCTTCGGGGAAGACTTTTATCAACCCCACCGGGAATCCAGGCATGGCCACTGCAGGCTCCGGGGATGTCCTCAGCGGAATGATCGCATCCATGATCATCCAGGAAAAAAATATCTTGGACGCCATTTTGGCGGCCGTCTACGTCCATGGACTCAGTGGAGATATCGCAGCAGCCCGGTTGGGTGAAAAATCCTTAATGGCAGGAAATATGATCACCTCTCTGCCCGTTGCTATCAAATCCCTCTCGTGAAAAATTCAAAAACCATACACATGTCCACATCAGAAGATGAGACATTTGAATTGGCGCAAAATCTGGCCAGATCTTTCCAAGGGAAAGAGGTTGTTTTATTGACTGGGGAGCTGGGAGCAGGCAAAACCATTTTTGCCAAGGGGATTGCAGCGGGTTTGGGTTTGATGGATGTCAATCAGGTGTGCAGCCCGACCTTTACGCTTGTGAACATCTATCAGGCAAAATGCCCGGTATTTCACATCGACCTCTATCGCCTGGAGAAAGATTCCGAGATAGACGATCTAGGTTGGGAGGATTATCTCGAGCAGGGTGTTGTCATCGTGGAGTGGGCCGAGAAACTCAAGATGGAGATGGATGCCATAAGGATCAGCTTCGAAGTTCTGAGCGATGAGGCTCGGAAAATCACGATTGATTGAAATGATCCAGAAGTTCCTGTATATATCACATGTTAGAAAAAGGTGATCCAAGGAGGAGCTTAAATGGATTCGGCATCAAATATTCTTAATACAATTCTTGGGAATATTTATTTGAAGTTTCTTTTTATCTTGGTTGTTTCCCTCCTTGTGGCTTTCATTGCAAAGTTCATCATGAGAAGAGTCCTCAAACCTTTGGCCAAGAAGACCAAAACAAAGATCGATGATCTTATCATCAAAAGCATTTCCTCGATTATTTTTTATATCGTCGTGATATTGGGATTCAAGTTAGGTATCCAACACTTCGAGTTCGAAACAGCCCTGTTCAGCAGCCTTGTCGATACGTTTTTTATCCTGATCGTTGTGGTAATGGTACTGAGAATCATAACGAATTTTGCCAAGCATTGGATTACCGAGTGGGCGGACAAAACGGCCTCAACCGCTGATGACAGGCTTATTCCCTTAGTGGCGAAGATATTGAAAGCGGTCACGATCATCTTGGGATTCTTTTTTATTTTCGATACCTGGAATATCAACCTCAGTCCTCTTTTAGCGACGGCGGGTATTGCTGGTATAGCCATAGGTTTTGCTGTCAGAGATTCCCTGGCTAATGTCTTAGGCGGGATCCAACTTGTCTTCGATAAAACCTTCAAGGTGGGGGATAAAATTGAACTGGAATCCGGAGAAGTGGGAGAGATCTTGGACATAGGAATCCGCAGCACCAAGTTGAGAACATACGACAACGAAGTAATCTACATCCCTAACGGGAGCCTGGCCAACACGAAGATCAAGAATTTCACTGTCCCTGACCTATCTGTCCGTGTGAATGTCAATTTTGGTGTGGAGTATGGATCGGATCCAGAGAATGTCAGGAATGTCGTCCTGGATGCGGTGAAGCGCATCGACACAGTGATCGAGGAACCCGCTCCTGTCGTACAGTTCCTCAATATGTCCGATTTTTCGCTTGATTTTGTGGCCCGTGTTTGGGTCAATCATTACACAGAAGCCTATTCCACAAAACTGAGGGTTACCGATGAGATCTACAATGCGTTGAACAAGGCCAACATCGGCATTCCTTTCCCGACCCGCACTGTCTTTACAAAAAATATAGACTGATGCAAGCCTGTCGTCGCATATTTCGAGGTAGAAGGCCCTGAGAATGAAGGAGAACAGTATGATCTCTCATGTGAAAAGCCTGATACGTGAAATTAAGGACTTTCCGAAGCCCGGGATCGGATTCAAAGACATCACCCCAGTGATCCAGGATCCGGAGAGTTTTGATTATGTCATCGACAGGATGGTTTCATGGGCGAATAAAAAAAAACCTCAAGTTGTGGTGGGGATCGAATCCCGGGGTTTTCTGTTTGCGGCTCCTGTGGCGAACAGAATGGGATTGAGCCTGGTTCTTATCCGGAAAAAAGGAAAGCTTCCGGGAAAAACGGTGTGTGTAAAGGCCCCGAACGAGTATGCATTGGAGTACTTTGAAATGCACGACGACAGCCTGAAACCGGGACAGAAAGTTTTGATCATAGATGATCTGATCGCGACCGGCTCTTCCACCGTGAGCGCCATCGACCTGGTTAAAAAGCTCGGTGGGGAAGTCGTCGGGTTTGTCTCGTTGGTCGAACTGAGTTTCCTGAAAGGATTGGATTTCATCAGAAAATCACATCCAGATGTGGAAGTTCATTCCTTGATTCGATTCGAACAATAAAATGGTGCGAAGGATGGAGGGAATTTTAGACCGTTTTTTCAAGCTCAAGGAAAACAGCACCTCTTTCCAGACCGAAATGGTCGGGGGCGTGACCACCTTCATGACCATGTCTTATATCATTTTTCTCCAGCCCGCCGTGCTTTCCCTTGCCGGGATGGACAGCGGTGCGGTCATGGTGGCCACCTGCATTTCCAGCGCTGTGGCGACACTCTTGATGGGTCTTCTGGCAAATTATCCTTTTGCCCTTGCCCCGGCAGTGGGCCATAACGTATTTTTTGCCATAACGGTCTGCGGTACGATGGGGTATTCCTGGGAGGTCGCTCTCGGGGCGGTTTTCATTTCTGGGTCCATTTTTCTGATTCTTTCGATACTTAGGGTCTGGGGGAAATTGGTGGCAGCCGTTCCCGATTCCCTCAAGTATGGCATCGCCGTCGGTATCGGGCTTTTGATCGCCCACGTGGGCCTTCAATTCGGTGGAATCGTTGTCGATGATCCCGCTGTTTTAGTGAAAATAGGGGATTTGTCGAGCAAACCCGTTGCTCTCGCCCTTTTCGGGGTGGCCTTGATTCTGGTGCTGATGGCCATAAGAGTCAAAGGAGCTTTTCTTATAGGAATATTGGCAACTGCCATTTTGGGCATACCGCTCGGTGTCGTCAAATACCAAGGTGTTTTGTCTCCTCCGCCCAGTCTTGCTCCGACACTTTTCAAACTGGACATCTTCGGAGCTTTCCAAACTGGCTTGATCACCGTTGTTTTCGTTTTTTTCTTCCTCGACCTGTTCGATACGGTAGGTACCCTGATAGGCGTCAGCGGGCAAGCCGGTTTTCTGAAAGAAGGAAAACTCCCGAAGGCGGACCAAGCCATGTTTTCCGATGCCGTGGGGACTGTGAGCGGGGCTTTGCTCGGGACATCGACCGTGACCACCTACATCGAGAGCGTAGCCGGAGTCGTCCAAGGCGCAAGAACAGGATTGGCCAACATGTTTACCGCATTCCTTTTTTTGGTTGCATTATTTTTCAGCCCGGTGGCAGCCATGATCTCCGGCTTATACGTATACGAAGGTTTGCAACTCCGGCCGGTCATTGCACCCCCTTTGATCATCGTCGGCTTCTTGATGATGAAATGTGTGAGCCGGATCGATTGGAATGATGTAACCGAGGCCATCCCAGCTTTTCTGGCCATTGTCATCATGCCGATGACACTCAACATCACCGAAGGAATTGCCTTCGGTTTTATCTCCTATTCTCTTCTCAAACTGGTGTCTGGGAAGAGAAGAGATGTTCACTGGATCATCTATCTGTTTGCGGTTTTGTTCGTGCTCCGGTATATAATAGGATAATCGTTCACATTGCTTCATAAATTCGGGAAAGCCTTTTGGAGGTCGAGAAGGGATGAAACTTGGAAAAATCAAACACATTGCGATCCTTTTGGCTCTTATCATTCTATCCGGGAACTGTGCTAAGTTCGTTGTCAAGCCAGATTTGACACTGGGTTCGGCGGAAATGAAATGGGTAAAAAAAACTCTGAGAAAATTGACCCTGGAGGAGAAAATAGGCCAGATGGTGGCCTGCCGGTACTCCGGAAATTTTGTCAACAGGAACAGCGAATACTTTCAAAACCTTAAAACAATGATCGTGGAATTTAAGATCGGGGGCTTGATCATATTCGGCGGTGATGTATATGAATCTGCCATTTTAACCAACAGCTTCCAAGAAATGTCAAAGATCCCCCTCCTAGTGGCTTCGGATTTCGAAAGGGGAGTGGGGAACCAGATCGATGGGGCGACGCTGTTTCCACCCATCATGGCGTTGGGTGCATCAGATTCTGAAGATTTGGCATATGCCATGGGAAAAATCACGGCCAAGGAAGGAAGAGCGCTGGGTATCCACATGACCTACGCACCGGTTGTGGATGTGAATATCAATCCCGATAATCCGATCATCAACGTGCGGTCTGTCGGAGAGGATCCCGAATTGGTCAGCCGCATCGCCAAGTCCTTTATTCAGGGATGCCAAGATTATGGCTTGATAGCGACAGCCAAACATTTTCCTGGCCATGGAGACACTGATTTGGATTCACACAGCGTGTTGGCGACTATTGAAGGAGACCGGGACCGTTTGAACAGAGTTGAGCTTCTTCCTTTCCAGAGGGCGATCGATGCAGGCGTCCAAGCTATCATGACAGCCCACCTTCGCATCCCGGCTCTTGATCCGACGCCTGACCTGCCAGCCACTCTTTCCTATCCGATTTTAACAGACCTTCTCAGGAAAGAGATGGGATTCAAGGGACTCATCGTGACGGATTCCATGGGAATGGGAGGCGTAACGACTCTGTATTCCCCAGAAGATGCGGCAATAAGGGCTGTGAAGGCAGGTGTGGATATGCTGTTGCTTCCTCCTACACCAAAAGAGGTCATCCAAGCTCTCATCCAGGCTGTGAGGAACGGAGAGATACGGGAGTCAAGAATAGATGAGTCGGTGAATAGGATCTTGGAGGCTAAGGCTCGGTTGGGTCTCCACCAGAAAAAGCTGGTGGATGTTGCAGCTCTGGACATGAAGATCGGGATCGACGACTATCTTGTTCAAGCGGGGAAAACCTTCGACAGTTCGATGACGCTCGTAAAAAATGTGGGGGATGTCGTTCCACTTTCGGCAGGATTCCAGAAAATGGCTGTGTTTGCCTTGAGCAGCGATCCAGGAGGATACTTTGCAGGGCGAACTTTTGTGAGACAGATGAAGAGGCGTGTGCCACGGGCGATAGAATTTTATGCCGAAGCTTCCACCGGAGAGGAGTTTATCGCAGAAGCCCTGGAGGAGACGAAAGAGGCAGAAGTTGTCGTGATCGGTCTTTTTTCCCGGTTGAGCGCAGGGAAGGGAAGCGTGGGTTTGGAACCGAGGCATGTTCAGTTGATCAAAGAGCTTGCCGAAGGCCCTCAGCGCGTCGTGGTGGTTTCTTTCGGGAGCCCGTATTTTCTGCGGCATTTTAAAGATGTGGATGTTTATCTTTGTGCCTACCGGTACGCAGACCAATCCCAAATATCCGCGGTGAAAGCCCTGTTCGGGGAGATCGATATCGTCGGAAAGCTCCCCGTTTCCATACCTGGTGTTTTTCCGATTGGCCATGGATTGAAAATCCTGAAAAAAGACAAAGAGTGAGATAAAAGGAGGAGAGGATGTCCGATTATTTTCAGAATGGCGTCATCACCACATTTCATAAATTGGGGGAAGTCAAAATAAAACAACTGGAGGGCGAACTGAAAGAGTTTTCAAGAAGGAGGCCGATTGCTTTGATTCTGCCCTCACTCTACCGCGAATTTGCCAGCGGAACCCTCCAAAATATCATGAGAATTCTGAAGAGCGCCACTTATTTCCACCAGATCGTGTTGTGTTTGGACCGGGCGAATGCCGAACAGTTCAAAAAAGTCAAAGACCATTTCTCTTCCTATAAACGATTCCGGATCGTCTGGAATGATGGGCCGCGGATGAAGGCTATCTATAAGGTTCTGGAAAAAAATGATTTATCGCCTGGAGAAGCAGGAAAGGGGAGGGCGGTTTGGATAGCGCTCGGGTATGTGTTGGCCGGCGGAAAAAGCCGTGTGATCGCCTTTCATGATTGCGACATCGTGAACTACACGCGAGCGATGGTCGCGCGGTTGTGCTACCCTGTGGCAACCCCTCATTCTGAGTATGAGTTTTGCAAGGGGTTCTACAGCCGCTACACCACCAAGATGTACGGACGGGCCACGCGCCTATTTTTTACCCCATTCATCCGGGCGTTGGAAAAGATCCTAGGGTATCTCCCTTTCTTGGTGTACATGGATAGTTTCCGGTATGCTTTGGCCGGGGAGATCGCCATGAGACAGGATCTGGCTATGGCGCTGCGCATCCCGAGAGATTGGGGACTGGAGGTGGGCACGTTGGCTGAGGTATACCGCAATGTGGCAGCAAACAGGATATGCCAGGTGGATATCGCAGATACCTATGAGCATAAACATCAGCCATTGGATCCTGGCGATCCGGAGATGGGAGTGTTGAAAATGACGGTGGACATCGCCAAATCCATTTTCAGAAACCTGGCTTTGGAAGGAGTCCAGTTTTCATTAGGATTTTTTAAGACCTTGAGCAATATTTATTTGAGAGAGGCTCAAGAAACCGTTATTCGATACGAGAATGATGCGGCGATAAATGGACTCCAATTCGATCGCCATGAGGAATCGATCTGTGTGGAGGCATTTGCTGATGGTATTAAGCGAGCCGGGGAGATCTTCTGGCAAAATCCTTCCACAACTACCCTTATTCCCAACTGGCATAGAGTCACGGCCGCAGTTCCGGATATATTTGATATGCTGCAAGACGCTGTCAAACAAGACAACCAATAGCCAACCCACCCCGCCCGTTCACAAATGTATTAGCAAGAATAAGCCCATTCGTAGCATACAAATACAGCTCATGAGCTACTGCATTGCCGCTACAGCAATCTAAACCCGCAAATAGCCCCGTTTACTCTGTTTCACTTTTTCTCAAAAACCGACTCCAATTCATTGATAGAAACATTATCCATAGGAAATTAGTAATACCTTATTGAAGGGTGGGGTGGATTGGCTGAAACGATTGGGAGGCTGGCGTGGTATTAGACAGTGAGATTTGACATTTCTCATGGACGTCTTTAATATAATCAGGGGAGAGGTTAGGAGCATTTCGTGTAAGAGGATGTGTGCAAAATGATACTATCGAAAAAGATCCTGACAATAACCGTGATCATCATCGGCATTTGTGTTGCTCTGTATTTTTTTGTCCTGAAAAATGGCATACAACCTAAACAGGATGAAGCATCCCAGGATGCTTCCGAAGCGACGGAAAAGGTGGCCGAAACGCCCATCCCTGTCAAAGTTGACACAGCCAGGATAGGCGAATTGATCATCTCGCTTAAATCTCCGGGTGAAGCTGTCACCAACCGGATGGTCACAATCCAGTCCGAGGTATCGGGGATTATCAAGAAATTGAACGTGGAAGAAGGACAACATGTGAGGGAAGGGGACGTGTTGATGGAGTTGGATGACAGGCAGTACAGACTCGAACTGGAGAGAGCACAAGCGGACCGGCTGAGCAAGCTTTCCGAGTTGCTATTGGAAAAACAATTCGAGGGCACAAAGATGACCCTCGAACAATCGGAAATGGATGAGATTCAGAAGGCAAAACAAGAATATGAAAGGGTTCAAGAGCTCAAGTCCAAGGGAATGATATCCGATAAAGAATTCGAAGATGCTTACCGGAAATATGAGCTAGCATTGATCCAATCGGGGGAGAAAAAGGACGAGATTCGCTCCGCCTCCAAGGGGCTTACACAAGCTGAGATTGCAGTTAAAACAGCACAGATGAACCTGGAAAAAACAAAGATTTTGGCCCCTTTTTCGGGCATCATCACGGACATCCAGATATCTCCCCAAGAACACATCTCCAATGGAAGAGAGCTGTTTGTTCTAGTGAACATCAGCCGAATTCAAGTGTTTGCCAAGGTTTTAGAGAGTGAAATCGGGAAGATGGAACAAGGTCGGGATGTGATTTTGCGATTCAGCGCTCATCCGGACAGAGTCTTCGAGGGAAAAGTGAAATCCATCAGTCCAGTCGTGAATCCTGAGGATAAGACTTGCAAGGTCATCATCGATGTGGACAATCCCAAGGAGGAGATCAAGCCAGGAATGCATGCAGAGGTTGAAATAGCCGCTGAAATTTACAAAAATAGGCTGCTCGTTCCTCAAGAAGCCGTCTTGGATAGGGGAGGGCGGAAACTGGCTTTTGTTGTCCAGGATGGTCTAGCCAAATGGCGGTATGTCCAGGTTGGCTTAGAAAATGATCAATATGCCGAAATCCTGCCGAGCGAAAGGGAGGGAGAAGGCATCAAGGAGGGCGAAACCGTCATCGTGGACGGACATTTCACGCTTGCCCATGATGCCAAGGTTACGATCGAAAAATAGGATAAAATTGGGGACAGGATATCCTTTTTCCTATTTCGGGAAGAGATTAGGAGTTTTATCTTTGTATCCTATCCCCAAAATTTCTTTCCTTTAATGAAGGGTGGGGAGGGTTGGCCTGCCCCCATAGCTTTTGTTATTTCAGTTTGAAAGTAACGGTAACCGTAAAGATAACGCCTCTAGGGCGGCCGTTGATAACCATGGGTTCGTAGACCCACTGGCGAACCGCATCGACGGCAGCTTGGTCAAGAAGAGGGATGGAGCGGAGGATATTTACCCGCTGAACCCTACCATACATATCGGTGGTGGCTTCGATGATCACGATCCCTTCCACCCTTGCCTGCCGTGCGATCTCAGGATAGAGCGGCTCGACCTTTTTGATCAGCTTAGGCGGTTTGATCTCGCCGATAGCCCGTACAGGCGCTTCCACTTCGCCGACCACACCGCCGAGCACGCCGCCGACCACGCCACCGAGCACGCCGCCGACCACGCCACCCTCGACGCCGCCTTCCACGCCGCCCTCGATACCCATATCCATGAGTTCTTCTTCGACGATCTCATCCGGGAT
>Ga0307445_10001654_pt1 | contig 12515 bp, 12 predicted proteins | sample SalMarSW160330MG_FD_202147 | JGI IMG/M metagenome (GOLD analysis project Ga0307445, IMG submission 202147) | Salt marsh sediment microbial communities from the Plum Island Ecosystem LTER, Massachusetts, United States - SW1603-30 | ecosystem: Environmental > Aquatic > Marine > Intertidal zone >...
CCGCGAACTGCAGACCGCTGCCGTCGGATAAAACGACATCGCTGAAAAGCATTTGAATTTTTTCTCCTTTTTCCTTCATGTGGCGGGAAGCTTCCTCTATGCTGGTGGCTTGTAATACTATGTATCCGTTTTCTTTTAGAACTTTGTCGATAAATCTTCGAGTAATTCTTTCGTCTTCTATGACAAGGATTGTTTCTCCTTTGCCCTGCAGGTCGGAAAGGGCTACAATGCCTATGTCTTCAGTTTTTTTCTTCTCGGAGCAGGCGGGTAGATAGATTTTAAAAGTTGTGCCTTTTCCAAGTTCACTTTCCACATTTATCCATCCTTCCTGTTTTTTTATTATTTCGTTTACTACTGATAGTCCGAGTCCGGTTCCGGTTTTCTTTGTGGTATAGAAAGGGTCGAAGATTTTAGAAAATGTTTTTTTATCGATTCCTGAACCTGTATCTGTAACAGACAGGCATATAAAATTTCCTTTTCTTGAATAAGGTATTTTTTTGATGTCTTTATCGTTTATTGAAACTTTATTAGTTTTTACTGCCAACTTTCCGCCTCCGGGCATGGCGTCGCGCGCGTTAACAATCAAATTCAATATTATCTGTTCTATTTGAGTGGCATCTCCTTTGATGTTTGTTTGCCCTTCTTCAAGATTGCTTGAAAAAACAATATCTTCTCCGATTAATCGGTCGAGCATGCCCTCGATTCCGGTTATTATAGAATTGAGATCGAGTACTTCGAGTTTGATCGGGGTTTTTCTGCTAAAAGCCAGAAGCTGGCTTGTAAGTCCGGCTGCTCGTTTTGCCGCGTTAAGAATTTCTTCCAGCATTTTGCTTCTCGGATCTTCCTTTGGCATTTCGTCGTATAGAAGATACCCATAACCAATTATTGCAGTCAAAAGGTTATTGAAATCATGCGCTATGCCGCCAGCAAGCCTTCCTACAGCTTCCATTTTTTGAGACTGAAGAAGTTGAGCCTGAATCTTTTTTTTATCTTCCTCTATTTCTTCTTGTTTTTTTTCCAGTTCAATACTATGCAATCCTATAGCAATATCTCCCGCAAGCTCCTGAAACAATCTATGTTCTTCAATATCATTAATAAAAGATTTAGGCACATAAACCACAAGAGAACCATATATCCTTTCTTTATGTTTTAACAGCGTAGCCATGCCGCCTTTCCCCGGAATCTTCCCGCGAAACGGACAATTCTTACACTCAGATTCCACGTCCTCTATTACCACCAAATCGCCAGTTTTTAGAGCTTTCAGGGCGCATTCAGGCAATTCTCCCTTTTTTGGAATTTTCTTTAACTCCATAAGACTCTTTCCAAAACCGGTTTCTACAAATTTAAAAAAAACACCTGTTTCATCCGTTAAAACAATCCGAGCTACATGATATCCTCTTGTTCTTACCAACTCATTACAGGCTTTCTGACACAATTTATCACGGTCTTTTTCAAGAGTTATAAGTTGATTTACATTCCTGAGAGCCTGAAGTACCGTGTTTAAATGTCGTATCTTATTTTCGGAACTTTTACGTTGAATAGCATACTGCATCGACCGGATAAGAAGCCTGGAGTTGGTTTTCCCCTTTGTAAGATAATCCTGCGCGCCACTTTGTGCGGCTCTCAATATGACTTCTTCATCGTCGTTGCCGGTCAATATGATAATTGGTATGTTGGGAACCTTATCCTGTACTTTAGCTAATGTCTTAAGTCCCATACTATCAGGAAGAGCTAAATCTAGAAGAACAACATCAAAATCTTTCTCGTCAAAAAGCTCCAATCCTTTTTTTAGCTCACTGACATGATCAAGCGAAAATCTAAAATTATTTACTTCAGATAAGCTCACCTGAATAAACCGAACATCCCCCGGATTATCCTCAATAAGTAAAATTCTGCAGATCTGTTTATCCAAATGTTGCCTCCTCATTCACGCCCATTTTGTGGTAGTTTGACAATTGTAAACCAGAAATTATCTATAGCTTTTACTACCTCATGGAAACGTTTAATGTCAATTGGTTTGGTAATATAACAGTTAGCGTGTAAATTATAAGTTTTTAGAATATCCGTTGCATCATTAGAAATCGTAAGGACAACTACAGGTATACGTTTTAAATCAGGATCTTCTTTCACCTCGGCGAGAACTTCCTTGCCATCTTTTTTTGGTAGATTCAAATCGAGAAGAATTAAATCGGGACGAACGGCTTCTCTATATTTACCCTTTTTTCGTAAGTAAGACATAGCCTCTACACCATCTTCAACAACATATAACCGATTGTGGATTTTACTTTCCCTTAAAGCTTCCTCTGCCAATCTTATGTCACCGGGGTTATCCTCAACCAGTAAAATGTCAGCCGGTTTGCCAAATTTACCGTTTGTCATTTGGTTTCTCCTTTAGGAATCGTAAAATAAAAAGTCGAACCCTTTCCCGCTTCTGAATCCGCCCAGATACGTCCATTGTGACGCTCCACTATTTTTTTACAAATAGCAAGACCAATTCCAGTACCCGGATACTTGTTCCTTGGATTTAACCTCTGAAAAACGACAAAAATACGGTCTTTATATTCCGGGTCAAAACCTATACCATTATCCCTAACCGAAAAAAGCCATCTATCATCTTTATCTTTAGCTGAAATGTGAACGCGAGGCTGTTCTTTACCGTGGAACTTAATTGCGTTACTTATCAAATTTTGAAATAACCGAACAAGTTGAGTTTCATCAGCCATTATTGTCGGCAAATCATCGTTTGCTACTATAGCATGATTTTCTTCAATCATAGTACTCAAATTTGCAAGAGCTTGACCAAGAGTAGAATGAGAATCCGTAGATTCAAAAGCTTTATCTCTTGTTCCGACACGGGAATAGGACAGCAAAGCATTAATCAATCCCTGCATTCTATTCGCGCCGGCAACGGCGAAGTTTATAAAATCCTTCGCGTCATTATCGAGTTTGTCTTTATATCTCTTCGCTAAAAGCTGAGTATAACTTGCTACCATCCTGAGAGGTTCCTGCAAGTCATGAGACGCAATATAAGCAAATTGCTCTAATTCCTTATTTGAACGTTCTAATTCCAATGTCCGAAGCTTAAGATGGTCATTGAGTGTTTTCAAGTTCTTTGCCCACTCGCGTTCGGTGGTGTCCTCAATAGCCAGAAGGATCATCTGTGTATTGTTACCCTCTTTGTATATCCGTCGGGCGTTGAGGAGCATTGTTTTTTTACCGATGTCCTTGAACTCGTGTGTAACCTCGAAGTCGTCGAAAGTCGTTTTCTTGGGCAAAATTTCCTCCAGGAGTTTCCGCAACTTTGGAATATCCCACTGGTGGTTGCCCAGTTCGTATAGCAGTTTTCCCTTGGTCTCCTCAGGCGTTACTTTGAAGGTCTCTAAGAATGACCGGCTGGCCGAGATTACTTTCATCTCCTTATCCAGTAACAACAGTGGCTCACGTACCGTTGCCACAATATTTTCGGCGTATCCACGCTCCGCTTTGATTCGCTCCTCCGCCTCCTTACGGTTGATTTTTAATCCAGCGACTTTTTTGCGTAATTCTATTGATTCACTTATGAGTTCTTTTTTTGTTTTTCTTTCATCTTTCATAGCTAAACACCAAATATAAATAGCATTGCCAATTCTTTAATTTAAAAATACTAAATTATTATCATATTTTTTGCTGTTTTTGTTGATTTATTATATTTTTCCATATATTATATTAATAATAGGCATTTTTAACCAAAAAGTCAAGATAAATATGCGATTTATCTAAAATTTTCTTTACAGAGTCAGATTTCTGGTTAGTGGTGAGTAGTTTGGGAAATAAAATGTTACTCTTCCTTAAATTCCCAGGAAAGATTATCCGTTATTCAGGAACTACGGGGGGAAAATTAAAAAGCAACCGATACCAGGGAAGCCTAAAAAACATTGCTAAATAATTAAAGAATATTTTTGGCTGTTGTGCGTGGGGTTTATTGAGCTATATTATGCTGCTTTTTATTCTGTGTGGGGCCTAAGACCTTGTACTGAGAAGTTTTTGTATTGATTCGAGTAAGGTTTCCGGATCATAGGGTTTCTCGATGTAATCCAGCGCACCTGCTTCGAACGCTTCTAACACACGTTCCGGATCCTTAATGCCGCTAAGAACTATTACAGGTATAGCTAAAGTATCGGGTGAGTGCTTTAAGCGTTCCAAAATAAGAAAGCCTCCTCCTGCGGGTAGTAACAAATCAAGAAGAATAAGATCCGGTTTTTCCCTTAGAGCCATCGATATTCCTTGTAGTGTGTCTAACGCTATTATTGTTTCGTAATTGTTAAGTTGTAGTCTCTTGGCAAGTACAGTGGCAAATTCTTCATCATCTTCAATTATTAGAATCTTCTTTCTGGCAGCCTCTTTATTCGGCTCCGGCATTGTCTTTTCAATACATTTCAGTAATACTCCCGGGTCGTACGGCTTCTCAAGGTACTCAGAGACTCCTGCCGCCAATGCTTTTTCTTTGCTCTCAGGATCTTTCCCACCGGTAAGAACTATTACAGGTAAGTTTTTAGTTTCAGGCATTTGCCGAAGCCTACTCAAAACAGCCAAACCTCCTCCGCCAGGTAACATCCAGTCAAGAATTATCAATTCTGGTTTTTCCTTTCGTGCGATTGCCACCCCCTGCGTAGCATCAGCCGCCATTTGGGTAGTATAACCCTCGAACTGGAGCCTGCGACTTAAGACTTTCGCAAGATCAAAATCGTCCTCAATAATTAAGATTTTTCTTTCAGACAACATTGCCCTCTCTTTTTTTTACGATATGTTTTTCCATTTTCGCTAGCAATTCCTGTATTTCAAAAGGTTTAATCATATAATCTTCTGCTCCCAGTTCTCTTGTTTTCTCTGCAACGTCACTCTTTCTTGTGGCGGTTAAAAATATTATTGGAATTTCTTTTATTTCCGGATCTGATTTTGCTATTCTGCAAAACTCATAACCATCAATCCCCGGAAGCTGTATATCAAGCAGTATTAAATCCGGCTTTTTATTATACACAGCCTCAAGAGCATTCTTGCCATCCTGGAATAAGACAACTTCATAACCCACTTTCTTTAATCTGAATTCAAGTGTTCTCAGGATATCCACTTCATCATCGACAACGAATATTAACACCTTTTATCTTTTTCCCTTATAGAAAATACACACTCCCAGCAGATTGGCAAGAGCTTCAAGCATATCTCTTTCTTCTTTTAGAAAAGCTCCACCATAGGCAGATACCCTGTCTTCGAGATAGGTAACTTCAATAACTCCTATTTTTTCCTTATTGATAAAAATATCCGTAGATTGAACCCATTTACTCCTACTCCAATTGTCTGTTTTAAATTCTTTACCTTTAAATTCAATCCTAACGCAGCAAACTTCCGGATACTTATACGCAGAAGGAATTAATCGAATTATCTCCCACAAGGCATTATCTGATGTTTTATTAAAATCTGACAAAACTCGAGAAACCTTATAAAACAACTGTAATTCTTTGCTTCGCTCGGTAAGCATCCGTATTTGACTCCGTAATATATCTACAGCAGTTTTGCGGTCGGATATATCTCTAAAAATCTTTACGAGATAATTTTTTCTTCCGAGTCTTACCCGACTAGAGCTAACCTCAGCACAAAAAACACTTCCGTCTTTTCTTTTCACCGGAATGTCTTTTGCGACAGTGGTTTTTCCTTTAGCTAATTTTTCGAACTCTCCAATAACATACGGAAGACTCTCCTCCGGAAGTATATCCTTAACTCCAAGTTTTCGAAGTTCACGAGTTGAATATCCTAACATCTGGCATATCTTTTTATTGTTCAGATAAAATTTCCGGGTATTAACATCCTCAATAATAATCCCATCACATAAACTATCAAAGATTTTTCGAAACCTCTGTTCGCTTTCCCTTAAAGTTATCTTTCTATTATTTTTCATGCTTTTCACTGTGAATCTTCTATATCCAACATCTTAACATCGCCAACGTATGTTTTCTCCTTAACCGTAGTAATATTAGATATCTTATTTATAACCTCTTCTATTCCCTTTTCCCCCTCAAGAATCATCTTCAGTCGCGAGTATTTAGATTTATCTTTTTCTTTCGTTTCCGCTAAAAGCAACTGCGTATGACCTTTAATAACGGTGAGATATTGATTCAACTGATGGTTCAACGTAACAATCATATCCTTAACCACTTCTAATTCTCTCGCTGCCAACTTTTCTTCTTCTTGCTGTTTCATGAGTAAATGGGCATTCACCCTGGCGGTTAATTCACGCGAGTCAACAGGTTTTGTAATATAATCCGCGCCACCCAGATCAAAACCCTTTGTTTTATATTTAATCTCTGCTGCACATGTAAGAAAAATAACAGGAATAGACTTAAATCGCTCATCCTTCTTCAATTTTTCACATACTTCAAAACCATCCATCTCAGGCATCATAATATCAAGTAAAATTATATCGGGTTTTCTGTCAGCCGCTAATTTTAAAGCCTCACGACCATCACTTGCAGTCATAACCTCAAAATGCAGTAATTCCAGCCTTTTCTTTAAAGTGGTCATCAAATCCGGTTCATCATCCACCAACAATACTACTTTCCCTTCATTCATAGAATCCCTCTCCCTTCGAATCGTCGCGCCAGGAGGGCAAAGTGAAGCAGAAACTGCTACCCTCGCCGGAACTGGACTGCACCCAGATTTCACCACCATGCTGTTCGACTATCAGCTTAGATATAGCAAGACCCAGACCTGTTCCACCAGGTTTTCTGTCTCCAGCAGTTTTATGTATCTGACTGAACTGTCTGAATAGTTTGGGGATATCTTCATCGGCTATTCCTCCACCTGTGTCTTTCACACAAACTTTTATCATATTGCCCGATGATGCTTTCTTAGCGCTAATGGTAACTCCACCTTTCTCTGTAAACTTTAGAGCATTGGACAAAAGATTGTATAAAACCTGGTTTATCTTATCACTATCGCATCTTGCCATTGGAATATCTTTTTCTAACTTCGTATTTAAACTTAGCCCTTTTCCCTTCGCTATTGTTCTGTTTGATTCAATAACTTCTTTAATTATTGTATTAATAGAAATCTTCTGCATAAGAAATTGTATTTTCCCGGATTCCAGCTTGGAAAAATCGAGTACATTATCTATCAAACGGTGCAGACGATCCACATTCCTCTTAGCTATTGTCAAAAATTCATCCTGCTCAGCGTTAATTTCTCCAGTACTGCCGTCTAAAACAATCGCTATAGATTCTTTTATAGCAGCTAAAGGCGTCCGGAGTTCATGGGAAACCGTCGATGTAAATTCGCTTTTTAGATCCATCATTGCTCTTAATTCCTCTTCGGCTTTCTTACGCTTTGTGATATCCCTGAGTGACGCCAGATACGCTTTTTCCCCTTCCCACATTGTTTCTACCACCCTCATTTCTGCTACGGCTTCTTCTCTGTCACTCCTTACGATATTAACCTCTGTTGCTTTTTCGACTTCTATGGGAAATCCGAAAGGATCGTTGAGAAGTTCTTCCTTTTTCCGGCCGAAAAGTTCTTCACAGGCATTATTGGCAAAGAGGATAAAACCATCTGAATCTACAATAACTATTGCATCCGCGGATTTTTCTATTATATTTCGCAGGCGTAACTCACTATGCTTCAGTTCTTCTATATGTTTCTCTAATTTTTCCAAAATACGATGCCGTTCAACAGAATAGTGTATGGTCTGCAAAAGGTTATTGATACCCATTTGACCCTTGATAAGAAATCCTTCAGCCCCAATCTGCAGAGCTTTTATTGCTGTTTCTTCATCACTTGTTCCGGTTATCACTATAACAGGAGTTCCAGGTTTCCTGAGATATAATTTACGTAGAGTTTCAAGACCCCGACTGTCTGGCAAATTAAGGTCCAATAACACCAGGTCGAAACTATTCCTTGAGAGACTCTCCAAAGCCTCCGCAAGAGTTTCCACATTTGTCAGTTCAAAATTAGCTATATTAATCAGATTAGTATCTTCGTAGTACTTAAATGTTTCACGTAGTAGAGTAAGTGAGACAGGATCGTCTTCAACTGAAAGTATCTTTAGTGAACTAGAATTCTTAGGAGCTTTTCTATCCACTTTTCGTTTCCTTCTACTTCCCCTTAAAGGAACTGCTGATTGGATTTGTTTCCCCTGCCGAAATTTGCACGGAATCACCTGAAATAATACCGGCAACGTTAACGAAAGCTTTACCGATATGCAGACCTTTTTTATCTATTAGAATTTCCCTTATTTGTTTATCGTGCGCGGATCCCCGCATCTTAAGTACAGTTAAGCCTCTAAGAACTTCGTTGTTCTTTTCAACATAACGAAGGAGGATAATGGAATCGGTAATTGTGGAAATAGGAGTTTCCATAATAGAAGTACCTCCCATAAGTGTCGGGGTAGTTGAGGTGAAAAATCCCGTCGTTTCTTTCAGTTTGATAAAAGAAGTCAGTGCGATCACGAATTCTCGAAAACTCCTGCCCGTTGAAACCCTTGCCAGCGCCGAAAGACTATCAACAACTATTCTGGTCGGTTTGAAATCTTCTATGACTTTTTTCATCTCAATTAAATGTTCTTCTAAGCCTGCGACTTCAGGATACTTGCAAATGACCTTCAGAGTTCCTTTTTGTTCCATTTTTTCAAAGTCAATTCCCCAACCATTGGCATTCCGGAAAAGCTGCTCGCGGCTTTCTTCAAAGGCAAACAACAAACTCTTTTTACCCTTTGAAATGCCTCCATTTATAAAGTGATTTGCCAGAAGAGTTTTCCCGGTTCCTGTCGCACCTGAGGCAAGAATAATAGAATCCCTGAAAAAACCGCCGCTACACATTTCGTCTAATTCTTTAATACCTGATGAGATACGTACGATAGAAGATTTTTGTTTTAATTCAATGGAAGACAGGGGTATAATAACAATCCCTTCATTCGTAACAGTGAAAGGCCATTCTCCCTTCTGATGCAGAGTTCCTCTGAACTTTAAGATCTCGATTGTGCGGCGGCGTTTTTCCTCTTCAAGGACGTTGCGGAGAACGATAACGTTGTCAGCAATAAATTCTTCAACTCCAAATCTGGCAATCTTGCCATATTCCTCGGTTCGCTCGGCTGTTATAATCGCGGTAACCCCCATTTTTTTAAGTCCTTTAGAAATCCTGAACAGTTCTCTCCGCAGTGTATTTGTATCTTTCAACTGACTGAAAAGAGAACCTATGGAATCCATTGAAACTCTTTTTGCATTGACTTTTGAAATCGCATGTTCGACGCGCGCCAGAAGAGCTCCAAGATCGTACTCTCCAACCTCTATTGCTTCCTGTTCAGGGGTAGGTGATGCATCCACAAAAGCCCATTTGCCTTCTTTTTCCCATTTTTCAACATCCCAGCCAAAACCCTCAAGGTTTTTCCTGATATCCTCCGGACTCTCCTCAAAATTAACAAATACACCGCCTTCCTTATCCTTCTTTATCCCCTCTATGAGAAATTGCGCGGAAAAAACTGTTTTTGCGCTGCCTGACGTTCCCGAGACCAGAGTGGTTCTGCCCAGAGGGAGTCCACCCATTGCTATTGAATCAAATCCCGGTATTCTTGTCTCTACTTTTCGGAAATTTTCTTTACTTTTATTCATACCTACCCCCCCACTTTTTTCTCGTTGGAAGATACTAAATCCAGTCCGATCAGAATCTTTTCCTTATCCGATAAATCGCCAACAATTCTTCTTATGGGGGGCGGCAACTCCTTGATTAAAGTAGGTGTCGCGAGAATCTTTTCGTCCTCAGCAAGCTGTGGTCGCTCAAGCACATCCACAACTACAAGCTCGTATCTCCCTTTAAATTCTCTTTCGCAAATTTCCTTGAGATTTACAATAGTGCGTTTGGACTTAGATGTTTGTCCCGCAATATACAGTTTTAAAAAAAACTTATCCATCGTTTTTCCTCCTCCTCAATTTTTGTTAAGTCCAGACCAATTAGAACTTTTTCTACCTCCGGGAGATCACCAACAATATTTCTAATTGGCACAGGTAATTCTCGAATTAACGTAGGTGTAACAAGGATTTTCTCATCCTCCCTCTTCTTTAAAACCAAAAGAATGGGTTCGGTAAAACGATACAAGATAGCCCATGAGTTCAAGAACCAAAAATCTCCCTTCTTCAACGAAAGCTTCGGTTTTCGTGGGGATAGTTTTATCTGTTTTACCCCTCAAGGCCTCTGTATAAATATCTATTACATCACGCGGTCCTGCTTGCAGGAAACCTATCTGCTCGGCTAAAACTTGAAGTCTCTTCGGAATACTATGCTCGATTTTAAAGGTACGCTGTTCAAGCGCCTTCTCCATTAAATCTCCATATTGCATTACCGCATCGCCAAACAGCTCCGGAAAACTCTCACGTAGCCCCTATCCTGAAAAGCTTTGCGGTAACAGAGGTCTGACCGGAATGAGATATTTTGTCAAGCGATTCAATCTCCTTTTGCAGCTCCTTTATCGCTGGTTCCCAACCCACAGTTGGGTCGCGATAACGCTCAAGTTTGGTTACTTCTTCCTTTAATTCTTTAGTTTTTCCTGAGGATTTTAATTCGTCTATGAGTTCTTTTTTTGTTTTTCTTTCATCTTTCATACATTACCACCAAACACAAAGAACTTTACAAATTTATGAATTGATAATATCACTTTATTATAATACTTTTGTATCATTTCTCTCTTTTTATATATATATACTATATATAATATGCGTTTTTAACCCAAAAGTCAAGCCGAATCTACAATTGGACTAAAAATTTATTTATAAAGTCAGGTTTTTAGTTAGTAGTTAGAATTTGGTATATTTGTAGTATAATATACGAGTTGATTGGTATTGTTAGGATTTTGAGGTTGGGATTTAGGAAAACAAACAAAAAACTTTGTGCTCTTTGTGTCCTTTGTGGGGTAAATTTAATTCGAAAAGCAAAAGGCGAATAGCTAATAGCTTAGTGGTGGTGTGTTACTGTGGTAAGTCTTATACGCTATCGCTGGATGCTGCTATTTCTATAAGTTTATCGACTTTTTTCTTGAGAGAAGCCGGTAAACCTTCAACGCCTTTTTCCAGGAAACCTCTTATTAGAAGTGCTTTTGCGGTATCTTCATTAAGACCTCTCGACATAAGGTAATTTAGCTGTTCTCCCGCGATTTTTCCTATCGAAGCTTCGTGCGAAAGACTTGTATCTATATTGTTAGCTTTAAGTTCCGGGATTGCCTTAACCGAACTTCTATCGTCGAGCAGGAGCCCGTTGCATTCTGTATGCCCTTTTGTGTTTGCGGCGTTTCCTTCTATATAGGCTCTCAGTATAGTTTTGCAATTTTTGGATGCTACACGGCTGATGATTTCGCAGTTTCCGTTTTCGCCGTTTAAAATGCCCCTCGCTCCCATATCGAATTTTGAACCAGCTTTTCCAAAAATAATCGAATTAAATTTCACACTTGCCCTATCCGCGAGAAAGGCTGTTGGATTACTCTGTATTTCTTTAACTTTGGTTAAAGCAATATAGTTCGAGTTTAATGTAGCCCCTTTTCCGACGTCTATTGCTGCCCTCGGATAGACAACCGATTCGGAACCCCAATCATGAATCATTGTGTAGGTTAAGTGCGCTCCTTCTTTTAGAAATATCTCCGTGACTGCTATGTGGCTGCCCACGGATACAAGATTGCCGGTCGCGCATCCTGTTATAATATTTAGCTCGGAATTTGGTTCAAGTACAATAATGTTGTGAAGTACCTGTTTGAATCCCTGCCCGTGGAGAAAAAAACAGGATTGGAAAGGTTCCTTTATTTTTGCTCCTTCCTTAAGATATATGAAACTGCCAATGATTTCTTTCTTGGAAGCAACTTCTTTTGTGTATTCGTCTTTGTTGCTGTCCACAAGGGAAAACCGTAATTCGTTTATCCAATCGTAAACCTGTATTCCGAAAGCAAGCGGCATTACAATAAGTTTTTCCTCTTTTGATTCGGCAGTGGTTGTTTTGTCGTTCGTGATGAGGAATGAACCCGAACGTTTTGTTTTTCCCTTTGTGTCGAACCCCACTCTATCCAGGCCGGATATTTCTTTTTTTAAATTTTCATCCATTTTTTCAATTTTCGTGGGCTTCCTTAATGCATCTTTCAAAACCGTGTTTTTTGACCTGATCGAATATATCGAGAGGTGGTCCGGAACATAAAAGTTTTCCGTCGACAAGCACATATCCTTTGTCCGCGTGGATTTCTTCGAGTATTACGCCTGAATGAGTTACTATTATACCGCTGTTTTTTCTTTCTCTAATTGGTTTGTTTTTCTGCAATAATTGTCTCATGATTTTTACCATTAACTTTATACTGTCCACGTCGACGCCTGAATCGGGCTCATCGAACATGACAAGCTGAGGAGATTGCGCTAAAAGTTGTAGGAGTTCATCTTTTTTTCTCTCTCCTCCCGAAAAGCCCACGTTTATTTCTCTTTCCAGGTAATCTTCCATATTTATCTTTTTAACGATTTCTTCAGAAA
>Ga0307445_10001656_pt1 | contig 12509 bp, 10 predicted proteins | sample SalMarSW160330MG_FD_202147 | JGI IMG/M metagenome (GOLD analysis project Ga0307445, IMG submission 202147) | Salt marsh sediment microbial communities from the Plum Island Ecosystem LTER, Massachusetts, United States - SW1603-30 | ecosystem: Environmental > Aquatic > Marine > Intertidal zone >...
AAAAGGGTAATTTTCATGGTAATCAATTACTTGCTCCCCAATCTATTGATGTAATGTGGACTCCGATGATTAATAGTCCTTATGGATTCGGAAAAGACCCTAAGTACTGTTTAGGATGGGTAACAGAAGATAATTATTTTCCTCACACGTTCTTATTTCATGGTGGAGGAGTTGGCACGAGTTGCGCTTATTTTGGCTTAATCCCTGACCTCAAGATAGGAATAATTGTGGGACAAAATTCATGTACTGGGAACAGTTCTGTTATAATGCGAGCAGCATTATCGGTTTTACTAAACATAAATCCTAAAACTCAAGTAAAAGAATTAGGAATGGAAGAGATCATTGATGAAATAAGCGGTAATTATAGATCCTCTCATGATCTCTATAATTTGAAAGTTTCTCTAAAAGAGACGGTTCTATATGCAGATATCGAGATAGACGATGGATCAATGAGTTTTCCGTTGATGGTAAAAGATCTAGATAAATTGGAGTTTACATTGTGTAGTACTTTGCCTGAAATTAGACAATCCATCAAATTTCTAAAGAATTCTGACACAAACAAGATAGAATTCGTATTATACGATCGATATTTGTATCGAAAAATATAAAAAATTATAAGATCATAAAGGTCACTTAAAAACCAATATATTTAGTGAAAATGATGACAATTTTAGTTCGAGAAAAGATTCGACCGGACATCTTGAAGCTCAACGACGATAATTTTAAAATTATAATGAAATATTTGCTTCAATTTGCCGGGTTTGAAGAAAATAAGCAATTTAACTTTCTCAAAATCTATAAGAAAGTTTTGGATCTAAATGAATTATTCTTCAAAGAGCGTGCTAATATGGTTGAACTCAATAATAGATTAACTGTTGAAGAAAGGAATTATGTGAAGAGCATACTACGCTACGCGATAGAACATTCTTCAGCAGAAGAATTAGAGGCAAATCCTATTCCGAGAGAAATTGAGATCGAACCTGTAGTTTTAGATAATATTAATGCTGAATGGATTATTCCTTCAGAACCACTTAAAGATCGGGTAATTTTATACCTACATGGAGGAGGTTGGATATTTGGTTCTCCCTTAACTTGCCGAAAGTTGACCTCTGCTATAGCTAAAGCTGCAAGAATTAAAATTCTTAGCATTGATTATCGTCTTTCCCCAGAGTATCCATTTCCCATGCCATTAGAAGATTGTGTTAATGCTTACAATTCGTTATTATCAAAAGGATATAATAGCACTGATATAGTAATAGGAGGAGACTCTGCTGGTGGAAATCTAACACTTGCTACTTTATTAAAACTAAGAGACAAAGGAATTGATTTACCAGCAGGAGCAATATGCCTAGCCCCTGCTACTGATTTTACATTTTCTGATGAATCTTACTTTAAAAATGCTGAAACAGATCCTTCATTAGCAGATGTGGGCTTTTTTTGGTGGTATGCTGCTTATCTTGGAGATGAAAACCCTAACAATCCCTATATTTCACCATTGTTAGCAGATTTAAAGGATTTACCTCCAATATTGATACAAGTTAGCTCAAGCGAAATGCTTTATAGTGATTCAACTCGATTTGTTGAAAAAGCTAAGAAGGCAGGAACAAGAGCCATATTACAATCCTGGGATGATATGTCACACGTGTTTCAAGGTTTATTTGATGAACTACCTGAAGCGAAAGAGGCTATCACTAAAATTGCTGACTTTACTTCTGGGTTATTTGTATAGCAAATATATACGGAATAAGGGTATAATTTGGTTCAATAAGAAGAGGACTCAAATCTCATCAAATTAATGAAGAAATTTCATTTTATTAAATTGTATTATTTTTGACATGTAAATTAAAACCTTCAGATTTATCAATCATTTCGCTTGTAGTTTTGTTAAAATTGAACTTTAGTCCATATCCTGAATTTCTAAAGTAACTTTCTGCTAGTAAAATTGTAACAGTTACAGTATTATCATATTCCGTGATAAATGGAATTCTATCTTCCCATTTGGAAAAAAAGGCATAATCTTCAGCCAAAAGTAATGACTTTTCATAAAAATTTGCTTGAATTGAATTCAATTTGATTGTTGAATCCAAAAGAGTACTGGAATTAGATGTAAAAATATTTTTTTTTACGAGTTTAAAGTGCGTCTCCTCGTTCATCGTGTTAGCGGAATAGATATAATAACTAAAGGGAGTAATCCCAGGAATGAAACGATCAGATGAGGGCAATTTCACCTTAAAAAATACTTTCATAATTATACGCCATGAAAAGTAAACGATGTAAAAGCCCGAAACAAAATATGAAAATAGAATTAGATTGAATGCAGGAACAGCGAAAAATAGTATCACGTATGATAACATAATACCGGCGGAGATTAATAACATGTAAAAGTTTATTGCCCGATCGATGAAAAAGCGATACTTTTTTTTCGAAATTGGATAAAATATGGGGGTTTTCGATGCTGCTAAGAAGTCCAAGGTAATGTGCAAACTATAAAATACAAAACCTAATGACCAAACGTATAAAAATGGTATTTTTGTGAAAAGTGAGAATATAATCCCTGTAATTGCTGTTAGAGCGACCGCAAACAGAAAAGAGTGTGATACTCCTTTATGACCTAAATTTTTATTTCTACGTATGAAACTCAATGACCCAAAAATGACATCAAAATCAGGAGTTATAGCCATTATGCCCATATAAAGCACCATAGCGTATCCAAAACCATAGAGTGTGAAGGCACTAATTAATATTCCTACCAAAAAATGAGTAAATGAATCCATGTTTACTAAAATGGTAAATTGAAATACCTATTTTAAGATTAATATTATTTTTTATAGAAAGAACGATAGAATAAGATAATTTACGAAATTTAATACTACATTTTTTTTAAGCATTAAGGATGCAATTCTTTATGATTAGGGTAAGAACTTAATTAACCTTTATTATATCTCATCTATTTTTACTTATTTGAACAAATAAATAGCCGTTTTCTTTATTTTCATTTAATTTGTTGATTTGTAATTCCTATTAAAAAGAATGCTAATCCTTAAAATATAAGGTCATGGGGAATTATGGTATATATTTCATAACCTATAGTTAAATAAATGTGATTATCATAACAATGTATAATAGACTTAATAAAATGAATACACATATTTTAACAAAAAGGAGTTGATTATTAACATTAAAACTTATAATTATGATTATTTAATTATTGGAGGTGGGATGGCTGCTGATTCCGCAGCTCGAGGAATTCGTGAAGCTGACTCAGAAGGAACTATTGGAATAATTGGCAAGGAGGATAATCCACCTTACGCTCGTCCACCATTATCAAAAACTCTTTGGAAGGGCGAGGAAAAAATCGCAGATATTGATTTAAAGACTTCTGAAATTGACGTGGAATTCCATCTCGGTAAAAAGGTAACCAAGATCGATCCAGCTATGAAAATGGTTTATGATGAGAAAGGAAATGAGTTTAGATATAAAAAATTATTAATAACTACAGGAGGAACACCCAAAGAAATTCCAAATGTCACAGAACCCGGAATTATATATTTCCGAACCCTCTCCGATTATAAGAAATTACATGAAATAGTTGATAAAAAAAATAGTTTTGGAGTGGTTGGAGGTGGTTTTATAGGGTCGGAAATCGCTGCTGGAATTAAAACGTATAAACCAGAAACAAAAGTTTCGATAATCTTTCCTGAAAAAGGAATCGGTGGGCTTATTTTTCCGGAGAAGTTGAGCAATTTTCTTAATGATTATTACCAAGAGAAAGGCATTAATGTTCTCGCTGGTGAATTAGTGACTCACATAACTAAGAAAGAGAGAACTTATTTAACTGAAATTAAAAGTGGAAAAAAGTTAGAGTTTGATGCAATAGTTGCGGGTTTAGGAATTACGCCAAATGTTGGATTGCTAAAAGGAACTAATATAAAAATTGACAATGGAATTATTGTAAATAAATACCTCCAAACCAGCGATGAAAATATATTTGCTGCTGGAGATGTTGTTCGTTATCGGGTTACGGCACTTGATTCTTACGTGAGGGTAGAACATGAAGATAATGCAATTAATATGGGTTATGCAGCCGGTCAAAATATGGCAGGACAAGCAACTATCTACGATAATTTATCTTATTTCTATTCTGATCTATTTGATTATGGTTATGAAGCTGTCGGGGTGTTAGATTCAAGATTGAAAACTAAGGAGGTATGGAAAGAACCTTTTGAAGAAGGGATTGTATACTACACACAAGACAATAAAGTAAAAGGAATATTGCTCTGGAACGTTTGGGAAAAAATAGACGAAGCTAGAATGATAATATCTGATGGCAAAAAATTATCACTAGAGGATCTAGAAAGCTTAATTGAATTTTAACTGTACCCACAACTATTTTTATGTTACTCCCAAGCAGAGTGCCGTAATATTGCACTTGTTGGACAAACTCCTTCACAAGCCATGCATTGAGTGCACTCCCCAATATTTTCTGCGATTACTTTTCCATCAACGAGTTCATAGACGTCTGCAGGACACACATTAATACAATCTTCTGCACCAACGCATAAATCAAGGTCAATTTCAACCCAATTTTCATTATCTTCCCATTTTTTAATATTCGTCATGATATCTTTTAATGATTTTTAATTGAAATAGAATCATATTATGTTTTAAATCTTTTTAGAATGAATTATAATGTGATTTAAAAGAGAAGTCATAATATAAATATTTATTAACTAATTCAATTTAGAGGGTGGTAATGTGCTATTTAATTTTATTTTTGCAACAAATGTAAATGAAGTGAGTCAATCCTTATTTGACTATTTTAGCATTTCTCATTTAAGGATGGGCATAGGATTTTACTTAGTTTTAGTGCTGATCTCGACCTTGCTAAAGATCAAAAAAAACAAGTCAAATATTAATTGGACTATTCCCAATTGGCACTGGTGGTTATATCTTATTATTGTCGTGATATTAGGGATCCTATGGGAAGTTCTGGAAAACACGCTACTAGTACCTTTCAAATATAATTCTACACCAGACAGCGTGCAGAATGCCATCACTGATGCCATTTTAGTTGGAGGAGCCGCCTTAGGAATATTATTTTTGGGCAAAAAGATCTATAAGATAAATATTCCTGCAAATCTTCAATTTGTCTGGTATTATTTTTACAGTTTTTTGCCATATATCGGTTTAGAATTCGTTTTTTATCTCTGTGAAATGCTTACTCTCGGTTTATGAGACATTTCATCTTTTTTTCCCTGAGTGAAAATAAAAAATCAGAATTAGATATACATGCCTTCAGGAGGAGGTTTATTATAATATGATTGTTGGTTGCCGAAAATTTCTCTTAGAATCTCTCTTATGCTTCTATGATCATTACTCCTAAATATATCGTTAAAGTCCATGTTTTTAGGATCATATCCCATTTGATCATAATACTTTCTTTTTCTAGGGTCAATTAAAGTGTCGTAAGCATTTTTAATCTCAATGAATTTTTCTTTAGCTCGTGGATCTTCCTTATTAAGATCGGGATGATATTTTTTAGCTAATCTACGGTAAGCTGACTTAATTTCTTGCGTAGAAGCATCTTTTTCCAGTTCAAGAATTTCATAATAAGTTTTTTCTTCGGTCATCATAAAATGATTAAAAATGAAGGCATAAAAAAGTATGCGTGTAAAATTATAGAAGTTTTAGAAGCTTTTTCTTTAATTTTGAAGTATTGTTTTATTTATTATTTTAATCGATAAGTAAGCTTTTGAATTTTAAGATTACAAAAATAACGAATGGGAGCCTAATAGCAATAATTTATTTAACTTGTATTTTTCAAATAATCCCCTTTATTTTCCTTAAAGAATTATATACTATGTTTTTCATGAATAATAACTTATTTCGGAACAAGAAAGTAATCGTTTTTGATTTGGATGGCACGATCGTGAACTTATTTGCTCCCTGGCACGCATTAAAGGATACACTTTCACAAAGATATGCCAAACTTCATGAAGAAGATTGTAATTTTAGTAGCATCTCTGAATGTCTCAGTGAAGTAATCAAGAATGGTCATGAGTCAGAATTATTAGAAAATTTTGATATTATTCGAAAATATGAACTTGAAAACATAACGAAAACGGAACCTATTGAGGAAGTAGTCTTTTTTATCAACAATAAAGAAGAATTCGGGGTTGATCCTGATGCCATCTTAACTGTATTTTCATTAAATACCAGAAGGACTATAAAAGAATCTTTAGATATAGCTGGGATCACTGATAAAATTACCTTCACGATTGGACGAGAAGATGTAAGAAAATGGAAACCCGAACCAGAGGGATTATTTAGAATCAAGGAAAGATTCAATGTTAGTACCAAAGAAATGATATTTTTCGGTGATATGGAAAAAGATATTGACGCTGGAAAAGCAGCTGGAATTGATTCATTCTATATCGATAAGTTAATAAAAATAGTAAGGAAAATAAAATCCTATTGAGATTAAATGGGTTGAAGATATGATATTATCACATGTATGTGATAATGAGATTATAACGTTTAATTTCAGAATCTACTTTTGCTTGTCCTAAGGGAGTGAGGGTGACGACATCATTGCTTTTTATTTCCAATGTGGTTAATTTGATGTTTGGATCTTTCATGGATTCCATGTAAGGATTCCAATATATCTCTTTTGTCATCGGGTTTGTAACCATCCATAAAATAGGATCTAAATTATAACCTATTATCCTCATCGCTTTAAAAAGATATCCTATATCAGCATCGAAGGGTACAACGATTTGTGCATTTTCTTCTCCTTCGATATTTCCACAAGCCAAGCAATCCTCTCTTTTTATGATATCTAACTGATCAAATTGACCATATACCCCGTTATAATTTATATAGGGCGGATCCATCGGTGCTCCAATATCGCGACCATGTTTTCTAAATAAGAGTTTCAGAGCCTCTTGAGATTGAATACTAGCAATTACAGAACTTACTGTTTGTACCGCAGCAATTTTATTGCCAAGTATATTTTCCATTTCTTCAAATTTATAATCCTCACCAAATGTTTGCTTAATATTTTCTTTCCATTCAGCTATTTCCTCTTTTGTCATCATTTCCAATTTTTCTGGGGGCACGTTTTCATTAAACACTCTTTCTCGTAATTGATCCAGTTCTTCTTGAGCGAGTTCTAGTAATTTGTTGACATCATCATCCATGTTCATGTCTGGTTTGAAGCCATATTTCTTCTCAAAATTAACTTCTGCTTTAATCACGCAATGATTTCTATTTCTAGGCAATCCTTTTAGGGTACACGCCGCAATCAACTTATCATCAGGAGGCGGAATGGGAATTAAACAGCGATAGCAAGGAGTCAAGTTTAAGGTTTCTTTTGCTTGGTTGTTATCGAATTCTTCTTCCACTTTCTTTCGAATCATTACGCGTACAGGTGCAATTTTTGATTGCAAAATTTTATCAATCTGATCTTCAAGTTCTTCTATAGCTCTTAAACCCTCATAATAGGACTGAAAATCCCTTTCATCAAGTTCCCAAAGCTTTGAATCAACAATTTTATCAATTTCCACATCTCTATTTCTATATTGAATTTCAGAACCTTTAGGAATCACAATTTGCACGTGACCTTCAAAACCAACAGTACCACCCTCTACCATCGGTTTTTTCAGTCTCAAGCAAATTTTATTCAGATCCAAACGAGCATTAAAATTATCCAAAGCGGCTATGATCACATCTGATTCTTCAAAAACTGAGGAAGGTAATTTCTGTAATTTTTCAAAGTAAAAATCAACGTTTAAATAAGGGTTCATTTCCTTAAGCCTTTCAGCAGCAACTTCTGCTTTTGGCCTTCCTTCATCTCCTGGGCGAAATAGCATTTGTCGAGATAGATTTGAAATCTCTATGGTATCTAAATCAACTAATATGATTTTACCTATCCCCATCAAGGCAAAATCTTTAGCAATTTCGCAACCGAGCGCTCCCACTCCGACTATCATCATCGTCGCATTAGATAGCGTGTCTTGATCCCAACCTTCAATTAATTGTTGACGAGCGAACATTCGAGATTTAAAAATCTCATCCTTATTTTCTGCCATTTTAAATAACGTGATATTTTATATTATTATTATATCGATGAGAATATAATAATATTTCAATTAAATAAAAGCTCTTGTAGTGATTTTAGTGAAAAATAAATCCTTATTTTTTCTTGCTATTGTTATCATTCCAATATGTTTTATTACATTAGCCCAAATACCAGAACAAAAAGATATTAATTTTTCAGCAAATCCCTCTCATTTTTCTTCAAGTTGTAACTTTAAACTCGCATATGATGCTCAAGATTATATCGGATTATCTCCAAGTTTATGGAATGGGAATCTAACTGGAAAAGGGGTAACTGTGGCGGTATTAGATTCAGGAATTCAACCAAATCATGACGTTTTTACTTTTGATGGTACACATAGTTGGAATGAGAGGATTAAGGTTTTTTATGATGAATCTACTGAAAACATAACTTCAAGTCCGTATGATGTTCAGTGGCATGGTACATGGACGGCATCAATTTTAGGAGGAAATAGCTCAACATATTTAGGAGTTGCTCCTGGAATTGAATATGTAATAATGAGATTATTTTATGTTGAAGGATCTGAAATTACAACCTCATCCCTTATTCTTGAAAAAGCTGTTGAATGGTTACTCGAAAATAAAGAAACATATGATATTAGAATTGCTAGCATGAGTTTTGGAGTTACACCTACTTCTGATAATATAAATAGCTTAGTTCAATTAAATGAAATTGTCTCGAAACTAGTGAATGAAAATATTTTAGTGGTTGCTGCTGCAGGAAACGATAATGAAGAATCTAATCTTCCCACAATCAACACTCCTGGTTCTGCAAAATCAGTTTTAGCAGTAGGTGGAGTTAATTATAATGGTGCGATGTATTCTCAAAGTAGTAGAGGTCCCACTTTCGAAGGTACAATCAAGCCAGATGTCTGCGCTCCAGCAATTTCAGTCTTTGGTGCGTATCCAACGCCTAATAATGAATATGTATATGCATCGGGAACATCAGCTTCAACTCCATTCGTGTCTGGTCTAGCAGCATTAATGATTGAAAAAGATCCCAACTTAACAGCATTACAGATTAAAAATATAATCTCTCTTACTTCTTATCGTACCATGTATCCTCAAATTATTTCTGATAATATTCAAGGATGGGGAGTTACCCAAGGCTATGCAGCATTAGAAGCGTTAGATAGTCCAATTATCATGACAAACAATATTCAATTTAACATCAACTTAAATAAAAATTACAGCGTTTTTTGTCAACCCATAGTACTTAACCCAAATTATTATTATTTTGAATTAAACCAATTGGGCGATCTTTCAGCAGAAATGTATCTCTTTGATTCTAATCCAAATGAATATGGATCACCCGTTTTAATATCTCATTCAGTTAATGGATTATCGCTGTTTGATCCTATAAAGAGAATGGGGGCACTTGTAAGTGAACCTCATGAATATTTTTTAGTTGTGAAATCACTTGAACAAAAAGCAGGGAATTTCACATTACAATTAGTAATAGAATATAGGAATGGAATTCTAATATCCCTTGCGCTTATAAATGTTGTTGGTATCATTTATTTGTTCTACAAGTTCAAATTAATAAGGATAAAAAAATGAGTCATTTCATTTCTTCTTCTTTCCAACTTCTTTTAGCATTTTCTTAATTTCTTCTGCTTGTTCTTTATCCTTAGAAGTTTGAATCTCTTTTTTCTTTAATTTAATTTTTTCTTCTGATTTAGAAATTTCATCAATAAGATCTTTTTTAAGGTTGATGATTTCAGTTAAACTCTTTCTATATCCTTTAGCTTCATTTTTAAGTTGTTGTTTTTTTTGTTCTTCCAATAAATTCAAATCTTCTTTCTTAGCTTTTATAACATCTATAATTTCATGAGCAAAATCACTTACTTCAGAAACCGTATGGCTCAGCTCTTTCTCTCTTTTTTCTGCTAGTGATTTTTCTCGTTTTTTTCTTTTCTGTAGCTCCTCGTGTATTTTTCTGATCCTTATTTCTTCTTCTTCAAATCGTTTCTCCATTAATTTGGTGTTTTCAATTTCTTTATGAATGTATGTAATTTCATCTTGCCAGCCTATTTGCTTGAACTTTTTAATAGCTAATTCAAACCCTTTATATGATGATTCGAAATCATTCTCAAGAGCATTTTTCTTACCTTTATCGATCAAAGATAATCCTTCTTCTTTGATTTTATCCGCTCTTTTACGTGAAATGTATATTTCTCTTAGCTTTTTTTCTTGTTCTTTCTTTTGTTTTTCATATTCTTGATCTCTTCTTCTCACTTCTTCTTGAAAACGTTCATATTCCCGTTGTCGTTTGATATTTAATAGTTCTTCTTGTTTCTTCCTTTCCAGATATTCTGATTTCTCGATTTCAAGATCTCGAATCAAATTATTCAAATTGTTAATCTCAGGTTCCCATCCAATCTTTTCAGCAAGGATATTCCTTGATTGAACATATAATGAGATAGCATTATCGTAATCGGGATTTTGCTTTTTTAAATATTTTCCGGCTTCTTCCAACAAGGAATAAGCTACTTCTCTTTGCGTAATTTGTTCTTGGACTAATCTTTCCCTTTCTTTTAGTGCTAATTGTCTAGCAGTTGCTTGTTCTCGTTCTTGTCTTTTTCTTTCTTCCAAAAGGAGCTGGAAACGGCGTGTTTCTTGGATAGCCTCTACTCTTCGGTGGTATTCAAATTCAGCTTCTTCTTCTTGTTGTTTTTTAACAATTAGAATCTTATTTATTGTTTCATTCAAGCTTTCTGTGGGAAAGTGAATTTCATTTAAAATTAACATGGCATTTCTATAAGCTTTGATAGCCATATCATATTCTTTCTTTTGCATTAATTCTTTTGCTTCGTCAAGTATCGTAAAGGCTTCTTCTTTCTTATTTTCGACAATAGTGACTAATTGAGATTGTTCCATTATACTTATGCGTTTATTTTCAAGGCGCTGTTTCTCCTTTCTCATTTCTTCCGCAATTTTTTGCTGGTATAATATTTCATCTCTTTGAGCATGTAACTGTTTCTCTAAAGCTTGCTGTTTCTCTAAATATTTTTGTCTTTGCATATCTGAGACTTTAATGATCATCTGGCTTATATATTCAGTAGGAAACCTTATTTCATTTAAAATTAGTTCCGCACTTCTATAGAACTCAATCGATTTATCATAATTACCATTTTTCATGAAGACTTCCGCATTATCCAGTAAATCAAAAGCTTGTTCTTTTCGATTCTCCACGTATCTTTTTTGTTCCTCTTGTTGTCTTATTTTTATTGTTTTTAATTTTAGTTTTTCTTTTTCTTGTCTTAAACTATCCGCAATTTTTAATTGAAAAGATTTTTCTTCCTCTTCTTTTTTAAGAACTCGTTCAAATTCCTGTTGTTTTAATAAATTATCCTCCTGCATCCTCATTTGAATTTGGTGAATTGTGTCTCTAACAAGATTTGTAGGGTAATTAATTTCACTTAGAACTAACTCTGCTTGATAATACTTCTCAATTGATTGTGTATACTCTCCTTGATCCAGTAAATTTTGAGCCGTGGTCATTATTTTAAAAGCTTCATCTTTTCGCTCATTCATGTATTTAATCGTTTCTTCTCGCTTTTTTATCTCAAATTGTTTCGTTCTCAATCTTTCTTGCTCCCTCTCCATTTGTTCCTTTAGCTTTCTCTCAAATAATTTTTGATCCTCGATTTCTTTAATTGCTTTCATTCGTTCCATTTCCTTTCTATTTTCGAATTCTTGTTTCTTCTGTTTAGCATATTGTACGGATTCTTTTAGGATCGTTAAATAACTTCCTTCCCATCCAATTTGACTAAGAATATTTATTGATTTATTATATTTAGCAATTGCATCATCAAAAGACTCAACCTTTAATAAATCATCTGCCTCTTCGATTAGTTTGAAAGCTACGTTTTCTTTTTGTTTACCTTTAATTTTTATTTGCTTGAGCTGCTCAATTTTTTCTTTCTCTTGCTTTAGCTTCATGTCTTCTTTTTGACGTTGAAGTTTAATGATTTGGACAAATTCCTGATTCATTTTTCCTCTTTCAACGGCTTCAAGAACTTTTCTTTGCTCAATTATCTTTAACTCTTTACTTTTATTCTCTGCATCTTGAATTGCTCTATAAATGAAAGGAATTTCTTCTAACCATCCAATGCGAGCAAATTTGTTGGCAACTGAATGATATATTTCGATTGCTTCACCATATTTCTTTTGGGATAAAAAATCTTGAGCTTGTTCTAAAAGATTAAAAGCTTTTTCTCTCTGTGCTTCTTTAATCTTCAACTCATTTTCACGTTCTTTTATCAATATTTCTTTTTTCCTAAGTTTCTCTTGCTCGACATTATTTTGATTTGTTATTTGGTTTTGAAATTCAAATTCTTCTCTTTCCATTTCGATTTTTTTATGCAATTCTTGTTGCTTTTTTATAA
>Ga0307445_10001657_pt1 | contig 12506 bp, 9 predicted proteins | sample SalMarSW160330MG_FD_202147 | JGI IMG/M metagenome (GOLD analysis project Ga0307445, IMG submission 202147) | Salt marsh sediment microbial communities from the Plum Island Ecosystem LTER, Massachusetts, United States - SW1603-30 | ecosystem: Environmental > Aquatic > Marine > Intertidal zone >...
ATCTATATTGGTCATGAGGACTATCATAATGATTTTTATTCTTCAATGATTGCCCAGTGCAGTAGACGAAGTGCAGATGCTTCCTTTGGTGCTAACTTCAACTGTATTGCTTGGGAGGAGCATCCCATTCCAAAAGATGCATCATGGAATGAATTGGATGAATGGTTGAAACCATATATCGAAGTTGAAAATAAGGCATGGCTGTGTGGAAACGACTGAAGATATGAAGAATTAAAGTTGTCCTTCTGCACCCTCAGGTGGTACATTTTTCCCCTGTTCCATGAGATCCTTGAGCGGATTAATCACTTGAAACCTCTTTTTTATTTTTGATTTGTAGCTTTGCATTTTACATTTTGATTTTTAATTTTCTGATGTGCCCTCCTTGTCCTGCGTAGCTCCTAAGGAGCGAAGCATGGATGTGGCTAATAAATCCGTTAAATCCGTGAAATCTGTGGCAAATTTTTTTACCAAAAAAGTTCGATTTTCATTGAACATTTTAGGCAAGTTTGGTACAATTAAAACATGTAGACATGTTTAGTTGATAGTTCGTTGTTCGTAGTTTTTAGCCATAAGCCTTCTCTGTGAGCTCTGTGGTCTCTGTGGCAAATAAATAATGAGTGTAAATTCGTGTCAATTCGTGGTTAAATCCCTTTATGCTCTTTTGCTCTTATGCTCTTTTGCTCTTATGCCCTTTTGCTCTTATGCTCTTTTGCTCTTATGCTCTTTTGCTCTTATGCTCTTTTGCTCTTATGCCCTTGCGCCTTTGTGCCTATAAAGAATGCCGGCCGTCCCGGCCTCAAATGGCGACATACGACATACGATATACGATATACGAAATTGCCTTTACACTTGTAGAGAGAGCTTTACAAATTCACCTTTTTATGCAAAACGAACCCAATTTCCAAAAAAGTCAAATTAACGTAAATAATTACATAACAACGAATTACGCAATATGGACACTTGGTCAACGTGGGAAAAACGAACCCAAAACGAACCCAAAACGAACCCAATTTATCCTGGCGTAGCCTCTGGCGAAGCAGGATCAAAGCCTATTTCATACGGTGTACTTACTCATGGAAAGAATGAAATCCAGATTCTTGAATTTTCACAGCAAAATTAAGTTGACAGTTTGCCGGTATTCGTTAAAATACCGGTTTTTCGTTAGTAAATGAGAGTTTCTCTATGAAGACCTTTATGGCAAAGAAAAATCAGGTTGAGCAGAAATGGCTCCTTGTGGATGCAGAGGGTGCCATTTTGGGCCGAATGGCTGCTAAAATCGCGCCGATACTTATGGGGAAAAACAAGCCCACATATACGTCTCACGTTGATACGGGCGATTATGTGATTGTGGTAAACGCTGACAAAGTGAAGGTTACCGGCAAAAAGGCCGAGACCAAGGAGTACGATTATTACACCCATCATCCCGGCGGGCGTAAATTCGTCAGCTTTGCCGATATGATGGCAAAAAAGCCGGAAAAAGTTGTTGAATTAGCCGTAAAGCGAATGCTGCCGAAGAACAAGCTCGGCAGGGCTATGCTGAAAAAATTGAAGGTTTATCGCGGCCCGGAACACGAACACCAGGCCCAGAAACCAGAAAAGATAGAACTATTTTAGGTTTGAGGAAGAAAATAAGTTATGCCGGAAACAAAAACAAATAAACCGGAGGCTGCCGTAGCGGATGAGAAACCGGAAAGTCAACCTAAGCCGGCGACGAGCCCGGCAAGTGAACCGAAAGGCGGCTTCTGGTGGGGCACCGGAAGGCGTAAAAGCTCTGTCGCGAGAGTTAGAATCAAGCCTGGAGACGGCAAATTGCTGATTAACAAAAAGCAGCTTTCAGATTATTTCAAGCGGGAACAGGACAGAAAGGCGGTTTTGGCTCCTCTCAAAGCAGTTGACGGGGAAAAGTCATTTGATGTCTTTATCAATGCCAAAGGTGGTGGAACTACAGGGCAGGCGGGAGCGTCGGTGCTGGGAATCGCGAGAGCATTGAAGAAGTATGACGAAAATTATATCCAGGTGCTGCGTGACGGCGGGCATCTTACCCGTGACAGCAGGATGGTCGAGAGAAAAAAACCGGGCCAGAGAGGCGCAAGGAAAAGATTCCAGTTCTCGAAACGTTAGTTTGCAGAGAATATTTTTGGATTATTAAAAGAGCCACTGGAATTCCCGGTGGCTTTTTTTGTGAGGTGTTAATTTAAATGTCAAGGGCAGAACATATAACAAAGGGGGCTGTTTTGATGGCTTTGGCAAGCAGCTTTTTCTGTGTGACAGGCTGTCTGGTCAAGTATGGCTCATATATAGGGGTCTACAGGATGGCCTTCTTTCGATTTGTTATAGGATTGGGTCTTATTGCAATCGCTCTCATGTCAGGGCGAGTTCAGCTTGTCTTTAATAACAAGAAACTGCTGTTCTTGCGGGGTCTTACCGGCGGAATAGCCATCTTGATTGGGCTTGTCTCTATTACCAAGCTGGGACTGGGGAAGGGCATGGTTCTGATATGCTCATACCCGGTTTTTGCAAGTGTTATCAGTGCGGTGTTTCTGAAAGAACGGCTGCGGCTGTTCGATATTGGGGCCATTCTGATGGCTATTGTGGGTATTTACTTTATCGCTTACGAAAAGCAACGAGGCTTTTCACTGCTGGTCTTTGGCAGGTATGAGCTTTTGGCGGTCCTCGGAGCGGTGATTGTGGGAATAGCGGTCTCGCTGATACGCAAGCTCCACGATACGGATGACTCATGGGCCATTTACTTTTCCCAGTGTGTGGTGGGGATGTGGCTGGTTTTAGGACCGTCTTTGAGTAGTGAAGGTTCCGTCGGCCTAAATGGCATCTTTATCCTGTTGGGCATCGGTGTCACTGTTACTGTCGGTCAGTTGTTGATGACGGAGGGCTTCAAATACGTGCCGGTCAAGACCGGTTCATTGCTGCTTATGCTCGAGCCGGTGTTGTGCTATGTAGCTGGTGTGGCAATATTCAGAGAATCGTTGACCTTGTCTTCTATGTTTGGTTCGGTGCTGGTAATTGGTGCTTGTGTGGTAATTTTGGCCGGTAGAAAAAAGGAGGCTCTATCTGTAAAATCGAACTTGTCTGTTTGATGCGTAATTGTGGTGGTATTTATGCCTCTGTGAATGTAATATATTAACGATATCACAAAATTTGTGAACCGGCGAAATAAGATTGTCTAACAGAAAAGAAAGGAACGTGCGATGATACGGGTTGCCATCATTGGAGCAAGCGGGTATACCGGCGTCGAATCCATCGAAATCATTCTGCGCCATCCCGAGGCTGAGCTTACTTATCTTACTGCGCTCGAGGCCGAATGCGGTCACGCCGAGGATGTTTTCGGGCAGTTGAAAGGCCGATGCGACATGCAGATTGAGCCGTTGGATTTTGACAAGCTCACCGGCCTGGCTGACGTTGCTCTTTGCTGCCTGCCTCATAAGGTCTCTATGGGATTCGTGCCGAAGCTGCTGGACGCGGGGCTGAAGGTCATTGATTTTAGTGCGGACTATCGGCTCAAGGACGTCGAGGTTTATGAGAAGTTCTATGAGGTAAAGCATACTGATACAGCTAATCTGGCACGGGCTGTATATGGATTGCCGGAATTGTTCCGCGAGCAGATAAAAGGTGCGGACCTGGTTGCCAATCCCGGCTGTTACCCTACCGGTGCTTTGCTGGCCATAGCACCACTGCTGAAAGAAGGCCTTATTGAAACAGACTCGATTATTGTCAATGCAGTAACCGGCTCATCCGGAGCTGGGAGAAATCCGTCGAGCAAATTTCATTTTCCGAATATGAATGAAAACCTCTTTGCATACGGGATTGGCACACACCGCCATATGCCGGAGATGGAACAAATCGCCGGCGAAATTGCCGGTTCCAATGTTGGGATACTATTTCAGCCCCACGCAGGACCTTTTGACAGGGGAATCGCCTCCACGGTTTACTGTCAGCCGAAAGGCAAAGTCAGCAACGACCAGCTATCAAAACTCTATAGAGATTTTTACGTCGCCGAGCCTTTTGTACAGATATGCAAGGACGCACCCTCTGTAAAAGATGTCGCTGGGATGAACTATTGCTATATTTTTCCTACCTGTGTTAAAGGCAGGATAATCGTCTTTTCCGCCATTGACAATCTAGTAAAGGGTGCATCAGGCCAGGCGGTTCAGAATATGAATATTGTCTTCGGCCTCAAAGAGAGTTGGGGACTTCAATAATTGCCACAGAGGTTATAAGTTATTATTAGCCACAGAGAGCACAGAGAACACAGAGAATAAAAAAAATGGAAAAAGAAAATTTATCGACAATCTGGCCTATTTTGTATTTTAAGGCTGATTGGCCATCTAAAAGTTACAATTTTGATTTAGGTATTAAGGTTATTAAGTCGGATAAAACTACGTTAGATGAGATAAGCGAATGGAGTAGTGATAATAATTGTTGGCTTTCTAATATTCAGGGCGCTGACAACATGCGTTACAACACAGATTGGTTCTTGGCAATGTATCCTCCAGAAGTGACTGACCATGTTTCTATAAAAGAAATTGGCATCTCATTTGTTGATAGCGTGCAGAAGGCTATTGTTGAGTCATTTCTTATGTGCGTGCGACTTGTACGTTCAACACCCGCAACTTGTCCTTTTGAATTCCCCGCAGAAATCAACGAAGATTCCATTGAAGAAGTCGATACCAGTGATGATTTTTATGGAATAAATTCTGTCCAGCCGCCTGTTTACTCTCCGGAGACCTTTGAAGTAAGTGACTTGCAGCTCTTGGCGTTTCTTTGGTCAGTTCTCATTAAACTTCGTAAACTTGATTATTGGAAGGAATTAATTAACAAAGAAGAATTTTTCGCAGCCTGTGATAAAAAAGCAGGCGAAGATGCCACGAAGGAAGTGGTAGACATGCTGATGTCGCACCCATCTTATGCAGATGTTTCACAAGAAGAGAGGAAACGTGCTAAAGAAAAGTGGACCACTTCCGTTAAGGAGGCAAAAAACAAAGGGGATGAATTCTTCAAGGAATTTTACAAAGATAGTTTTCAAAAGATTTTTTCAGAAAAACAAGATGAGATGTTTTCTAATCGAACACGAATAGGAAGGGCACTCAATCTCTTTTCTAAAGGTCTCCACCTGCCGCTTCAACATTCTTTTTTATCAATGTGCCTTGTTCTGGAAACAATATTTACAGTTGAGGGAGCTGAAATTACCTATCAGTTTGCGACAAGATTGGCAAACATCACCGGTAAGACTTTTGAACAGCGAAAAGACATATTTCAAAGAGCCAGAAAAGTTTACAGGGAACGAAGCAATATTGTTCATGGGAGAAAGTCGATTGAAACTGTGGACACCGATATCTTGAAAGACGTTTTTTTCTTCGCACGCCAAAGTTTGCAGCGTATCCTGCTTGATTCCAATCTTTTAGAATTGTATTCCGACCCAATAACGTCAGATAAAACGAAAAATTCAGACAAAGCAATCAAAGCAATAAGGGATTATTTCCGGGATTTGGATTTACGGTGAGATTAGGTGATATATTACAGCTAAAGGCAGTTTAGTTTACTTGAGGGATTTGATTTCTCTGTGATCTCTGTGTCCTCTGTGGCTAAAAAAAAGGAAACTCTGTGGCTAAAGGATGTTTGAAAGTTGCGACTTGTCAGTTTGCTGTAAGTAGTTCCATTAAGCGGAACGCGCGGACAATTTGTGAGCTTTTGTGCAAAGCGAAAAAGTCAAAAGCTGATATCATTCATTTTTCCGAGTGTGCGCTCAGCGGCTATGTAGGCACCGACTTTCCAAACTTCGACGGGTACGACTGGGGGCTGCTTAGAGAAGAGACAGAAAAGATTATGGCTCTTGCGGCCACACTCGGCCTTTGGATCGTTCTGGGCAGTACGCATCGATTGACCCCCAATAAAAACGTTCGGGGGCAGGCCGAGCCGCACAGGCCGTATAATAGTCTGTATGTGATAAATCCCAAAGGCAGGATTGTTGACCGGTACGACAAGAGATTTTGTACGAAAAGCGATTTGCGTCGTCTTACGCCGGGCAATAGGTTTGTGACTTTTACCATCAATGGGATAAAATGCTCACTGCTAATATGTTTTGATTTGCGGTTTCCGGAAATTTACAGAGAATTATATAAGCAAAAGGTCAACTGCATTTTCCAGTCGTTCTATAATGCCCGGCAGAAAGGGCCAAGCGTGCATACTCATATTATGCGGCAGACGATGCAGTGTAGGGCGGCAACGAACCATTTTTGGATTAGTATGTCCAATTCGAGCGGGTATTATTCGCCGTACCCATCGTGTTTTATCCAGCCGGACGGCAGGATTGTAAAGCAACTCAAACAAAACCGTGCAGGCTTGATGGTCAACATTGTAGATTTGAAAAAGAAATTCTACGACCCAATGGCTGATTTCAGGGATATGGCGATTGTAGGAAAACTCGGCAATGCAACGAAAACTATCAAAGAACCGCGGTCAAGAAATACAACTATTCTTTAACGAGGTACAAGATGGCAAATAATACAGTTACGGCACCGCGGGGATTTTTGGCGGCGGGGGTGCGCTGTGGGATTAAGAAATCGGGCAAGGCTGATTTGGGGCTGATTGTTTGTCCAACCGGCGCAAAGGCGGCGGCGGTCTTTACGACCAATAAAATCACATCAGCAGCGGTTCAGGTAAGCAAAGAGCATATCAAAAGTGCCAGTATATCAGCGGTTGTTGTCAATTCCGGAAATGCCAATACATGCACCGGTCAGGTTGGAATTAAGAACGCGATAAAGATGTGCAGTGAAACGGCAATTTCGTTGAGCAAAATTCGAGATACGAGATTGCTTCGCTTTGCTCGCAATGACAATAGGGACGCAATACGCAATACGCAATACGCAATACGAGATGTCCTTGTAGCATCCACGGGTATTATCGGAGAGCAGTTACCGATGGGTAAAATCACGAAAGGTATTTCAAAGGCGTCAGCGAAACTTTCAGCTTCTGCTTCGGCGGGTCTGGATTTTGCAAAGGCGATAATGACAACCGATACCAAGCCGAAACAGGCGGTGCGTCGACTCGAAATTTCCGGCAAAAAAATTACCATAGCGGGCGCAGTCAAGGGAGCTGGTATGATTGCCCCGAATATGGCAACGACACTTTGTTTTATTACCACCGATGCGGCTATAAGCAAGCCATTGTTAGGCAAGGCTTTGAAGGCCGCTATCGGTAATTCGCTGAATAAGCTGACTGTTGACGGCCATCAAAGCACCAATGATACTGCGATAATCCTTGCCTCCGGACTGGCGGGTAATAGGCCTATAGTGAGTCAGTGCCCACGATACAAGAGATTTGCCAAAGCCCTGGCGGAGGTGTGTGAAGATTTGGCCAGGCAGATGGCTCTTGATGCCGAAGGGGCGACGCGGATGTTCAAGGTCGTTGTTAAAGGGGCAGCTACAAAGGCCGATGCGACCAAGGCCGCCAGGGCGGTAGCTGATTATCCACTGGTCAAATGTGCTGTGCGAGGCGGCGATCCGAACTGGGGCAGGATTATCTGTGCGGTCGGCTCGGTCGGTGTAAAATTGAATCCAGGTAAGCTCTCCTGCAAATTAGGCGATATAACCGTTTTTAAGAATGGCAGGGCGAGAAAATTTGACGCAAAAAAGGCCAGCAGGATTATCTCACAGACCGAGCATACGATAACAGTTGATTTGGGTGTGGGTAAGAGCAGCGATTTTTGCTACGGCTGCGACTTGAGCGCCGAATACGTCAAAATAAATGCGGATTATCATACATAATCGGGCGCAAGCACTTTTATGCTCTTTTTTTTATTTGGGTTCCTGTTATAAAACATTTGAAAAGCAACTCTATTTGGGTAAACTTCAGCCTATCTCGTATATGTTATTTCGGTAGAAATCTATAGTTAAACTTGGAAAGGATTGTAAAAGTGAAGATTCTTGAGAACATCGGTATCTTTGTGGTGTCCGTATTCGGTTTTAGCGCATCGGCGATGGCGGCCGAGGGATCCGGAGCGTCTGAGATAGTTAAAACACCGCTAAGCTGGGCAATCGCCCCTATAGCTTCACTGTTAGCACTGGCCTTTGCGTGGTATTTCTACAAGAAGGTGATGGCTGAGTCTGAAGGCACTGAAAAAATGAAAAAGATTGCTCAGCACGTACGTGAAGGGGCGTATGCGTATCTTTTCAGACAATACAGTGTGGTGTCGCTGGTGTTTCTTATTTTGCTGATTATCTTAGGAGCTTGTGCTTACTTAGGTGTTCAGAACCCATTCGTTCCGGTTGCGTTTCTGACCGGCGGATTTTTCAGCGGTCTGTGCGGTTTTTTGGGTATGAAGACCGCAACGAACGCCTCGGCCCGGACGGCCCAGGGTGCCAGTGAGAGCCTGAACCGCGGCCTAAAGGTTGCCTTTCGCAGCGGTGCTGTTATGGGCCTTGTGGTAGTGGGATTCGGTCTGCTGGACATCTCGCTGTGGTATCTGGTCCTCGATAAGCTGGTTTATACCGTTGAACATATGAGAGATGGCCTTGGCTTTCTCGGCCTGACCCTGGTCAAGGCAGGGATGGGCCATGAAGACAAACTTGTTGAAATCACCACAACAATGATTACTTTCGGGATGGGTGCTTCGACACAGGCGCTGTTTGCCCGTGTTGGCGGCGGAATCTTTACCAAAGCGGCAGATGTCGGGGCAGACCTGGTCGGCAAAGTCGAAGCCGGCATCCCGGAAGATGACCCAAGAAATCCGGCTACAATCGCTGATAACGTTGGTGATAATGTCGGAGACGTAGCGGGTATGGGCGCTGACTTATATGAAAGCTATTGTGGCTCAATCTTGGCGACGGCTGCACTCGGGGCGGCTTTGACGATGTCAGGCGAGAACGTACTCAAGGCCGTTCTTGCACCGATGCTTGTTGCCGGCATGGGTATTATACTTTCGATTTTAGGTATCTTTATGGTTCGCTGTAAAGAGGATGCCAGTCAGAAGAATTTGCTGCGGGCATTGTTGTTTGGAACTCTTGGAAGCTCGGTGCTGATTATTTTTGCGGTTGCGGGCTTGGCCTGGGCTGAGTGGATTACCTGGGGTGTTTTCGGCTCGGTTATTTCGGGCCTGATTGCCGGCGTTCTTATAGGCCAATTTACGGAGTATTACACATCCGACAGTTATGGGCCGACACGGGGTATCGCCGAACAGACAAAAATGGGAGCGGCGACGACAATCATTGAGGGCTTCGCAACGGGTATGTACTCAGCCGGGCTGCCGGTAATAACAATAGTCCTTGGCATCCTATGTGCGTTTGGCTTTGCCGGCGGCTTTTCGAATATGTCAATGGGCCTTTACGGCATCGGTTTTGCCGCCGTTGGAATGCTTTCCACATTGGGCATTACCCTGGCGACCGACGCTTACGGGCCAATAGCTGATAATGCAGGCGGCAACGCTGAAATGAGCGGCCTGGGCGAAGAGGTAAGAAAGCGAACCGATGCACTCGATGCCCTCGGTAATACCACAGCGGCGACCGGCAAGGGCTTTGCAATAGGCTCGGCGGCTCTGACGGCGATGGCATTACTGGCTGCCTATATCGAGGAAATCAAGATATGGATTGCACGACTGGCATCGGAGAGCACCGATGGAATATTTCGGGTTGGTAATACGACGTTTTCTGCCGGGGATATAACCGGCGCTATCAATGCCAAGGCCGCCCAAATTATGGACTTCGTTAACGCTTATGAGCTGCATATTATGAATCCGAAATTAATCTGCGGCCTCTTTATTGGCGCTATGATGGCGTTTGTATTCTGTGCAATGACGATGAAAGCGGTCGGCAGGGCGGCAGGGGCTATGGTCAATGAGGTGAGGCGTCAGTTCAGGGAAATCGCCGGCATTATGGAAGGAACCGGAGAGCCTGATTATGCCAGATGCGTTACGATTTCCACGCGTGGTGCTCAGAAAGAGATGATTTTGCCTTCGCTGTTGGCAATTATTGTGCCTGTTCTGACAGGCCTGTTTCTTGGTGTGGCGGGTGTGATGGGGCTTCTGGCGGCGGGATTGAGCTGCGGTTTTGTTCTGGCAATTACACTCAATAACGCCGGCGGGGCCTGGGACAACGCAAAAAAATATATCGAGAAAGGTGCTTTCGGCGGCAAAGGCTCGGAGGAACACAAGGCTGCTGTAGTTTGTGATACGGTCGGCGACCCGTTCAAGGATACTTCCGGACCAAGCTTGAACATTCTTATAAAACTAATGACGATGGTCAGCGTAGTCTTTTCGGGTGTTGTAGTCAAATTTGCTCCTGTTATCAGTGGTTGGCTTGGCCTCGGCAAATGATTCGTAACTGGTGACTCGAACCACAAAGGATTAGGTTGTAATTTGGCAAAGAGGGTAAACGAAAAATCAAGGGCCTTTGCTCTGGCTGCTGCGAAGATTGCAGCCGAACGACATTGCAGTAACATTGTGGTTCTGGACTTGAAGGGCAAATCGCCTGCCACTGATTATTTTGTAATCGCCACCGGAACGAGCGACAGGCAAATGCGGGCAGTCGCCAATGAAATATGCGAGTCGGCAAAAGAAACAGGACAGCAGCGTTTCGGCCGGGCCGGCTATGAGCAGGCACGCTGGATATTGCTCGATTTTGTCGATGTTGTAATCCATATCTTTGACAGCGAATATAGAGACTACTACGATTTGGAATTGCTCTGGGGTGATGCCAAGCGATTAAAATGGAATAAGAGCGTGAAAGAGTGAAGCCGGCAATTGATATACTTGAAGACAGGATTAGTGCTGCGATGACCGCCGCTACAGGCCGAAGCGATCGCGCAGCTATTGTAAGGCCCTCAACGGACCCTAAATTCGGGGACTACCAGGCCAACGGCGTAATGGCACTGGCAAAGAAGATAAAGACCGAACCCCGTAAACTGGCCGAGCAGGTTGTGGAGAATTTGGATGTCAGTGACATTTGTGAAGAGCCGGAAGTTGCCGGGCCGGGCTTTATCAATCTGCGACTAAAACAAGATTTTATTGTAAGCGGCCTCTTGGAAATCAATGCTGATTCTGAGAACCGCTTAGGTATAGAGAAAACCGTTCAGACAAAAACCGTCGTTGTTGATTTCTCAGCGCCTAATATCGCCAAGCAGATGCACGTCGGCCACCTCCGGAGCACAATCATTGGCGACTGCATCTGCCGAATGCTCGAATTCCTCGGCCACACGGTTATCCGTCAAAACCACATCGGCGACTGGGGAACACAATTCGGTATGCTGATCCAGGAGGTCTTTGAAGGACGAGTGGCCGCTGCTTTCGAGGGAGTTACTGGCCAACCGGTGTATGAACAAGGGGATTTCTCTGTATCTGATACAGAGGAGTTATATCGAAAAGCCAAGAATCGCTACGATTCCGAACCAAAGTTTAAACAAGGGGCGCGCGATTGGGTAGTTAAATTACAGAATGGAGATGCTGAGGCATTTTCTTTCTGGAGTAGTATCGTTCGAGCATCGCTTTCAGAGTGTCAGAAGATTTATGATCTGCTGAATGTAACTCTTACGAGAAATGATGTTCGTGGCGAAAGTTTTTACAATGACATGCTCCCGGATATAGTAAAAGATCTAAAACACGAGGGTGTTGCAGAAGAATCTGAAGGTGCGGTATGTGTTTTTCCGGAGGGGTTTAAGAATAAGGAAGGGCAGGCGCTGCCATTTATTATCCAGAAAAGTGACGGGGCGTATCTTTATGCGACAACGGATTTGGCGGCCATTCGATATCGGATAAATGAGCTGAAGGCGGACAAAATAGCCTATGTAACCGATTCGCGGCAGAAGTTGCATTTTGAGATGCTCTTTGCAGTTGCGAGGATGGCCGGTTGGGTTGGTGACGATGTTGAGCTTTCGCATGTGATGTTCGGCAGCGTTTTAGGTGATGATGGGACGCCGTTGAAAACACGCTCCGGCGAAAATGTAAAGCTAAAAGAGCTGCTCGATGAAGCTGTGGAGCGGGCAAGGGCTGTTGTCGAAGAAAAAAATCCCGAGCTTGGCGAAGAGAGAAAAGCAGAGATTGCACAAGCCGTTGGAATTGGGGCCGTCAAGTATGCGGACTACTCCAATAACCGAACGAGTGACTATATTTTTAGTTTCGATAAGATGTTGGCGATGGACGGGAATACGGCTCCGTATATGCAATATGCCTACGCCCGGATAAAATCAATCATAAGAAAAGCCCCCGACAAGGGTGTGGATGTTAATCGCGAGCGTGCAAAATTAGAGAAGTTAAATTTGACTGAGCCGGCGGAACTGGATTTGGCAAAATACCTGGTTCGTTATGGAGAAGCGATAGAGGCTGCTGTTTCTGACTACAGGCCGAATTACCTGACAACTTATCTGTATGAATTGGCACAGAAATTCAGTGTGTTTTATACGAATTGTCCGGTCCTGGACGCACCGCAGGATAAAAGGCCGACCAGACTGCTGCTTTGTGATTTGACAGCGAAGATTATCAAACACGGTTTGAGTGAGCTTTT
>Ga0307445_10001658_pt1 | contig 12500 bp, 12 predicted proteins | sample SalMarSW160330MG_FD_202147 | JGI IMG/M metagenome (GOLD analysis project Ga0307445, IMG submission 202147) | Salt marsh sediment microbial communities from the Plum Island Ecosystem LTER, Massachusetts, United States - SW1603-30 | ecosystem: Environmental > Aquatic > Marine > Intertidal zone >...
TCGTCTGACATGTCGGCGTCGATCGAGACGCGGGCCCGAAACTCGGTGAACCCGACCCGATCGGGCGTCTCCTTGCCGAGGAGACCGTCGGTGTTGAGATCACCCTCCATCTCGACCGTGATGCCGCGGATGTCCAACCGGCGCTGGTTGGCGATGATGCGGCCGATGGCGGTGATGCAGCCGCCGAGGGCGAAGAGCTGGAACTCGAGGGGTGTCGCCCCGGTATCGGTGCCGCCGCCGGACGCCGGCTGGTCGATCACGACCAGGTGGTTGCCGGCGCGGCATTCGGTGCGAAAGCCGGTCTCCTGAGCGATGGTGGCGGAGACGAGTTTGGCTGGCATGGTGGCCTCCCATGGTGTGCGGGGTGTGCCCAACCTTCACCGCAAGAGGCCAGGAACGGTGTATGCGTCTGCTGACACATACGCTAGGACAGCCGTCCCAAACGTCCGAATCGAGAGCGGCACAACGGCGCCGTGCGGCCGTCGGCCGCCGCCGATGCCTCCCGTGCGAGGTGGTGCCTCGGGATGGTGAACCGCGACAATGCCTGCCATGCCTCCGAAGATCACCGACGCGCAGCGACGGATCAGACTCGGGACACGCCACAACCTGGCGACCCCGGGTCCCGACGTCGTGACCGTTGCCGGGGACCTCATCGGCCTGCACTCCTCCGATCCGGCCAGCGTCTATCTCGCCGCCCGGGCCCGCTGTCACGGCGACGTCGCCGCAGCCCTCGATGCCGCCCTCTACGACGGGCGCGACCTGGTCCGGATCCTCGGCATGCGGCGCACCATGTTCGTCGTGCCCACCGCTGACGCGCCGCTGCTTCAGCACGGCTGCGCCGGCGCACTCGTCGGCCGCGAACGCAACCGCCTCGCCGCCATGATCGAGAACCAGGGCATCGCCGAGGATGGAGGCGCCTGGATCGACCAGGTCTCCGCCGCCACGGTCGCGGCGCTCGACCGTCTCGGAGAAGCCACCGCCAACGAACTCCGCGCCGAGGTGGATGCCCTCCGCACCCAGCTCGTGTTCGGCGAAGGCAAGAAGTGGGGTGGCCCGGTCGGCGTGTCGACCCGCATCCTGTTCCTGCTGGCGACCGGAGGCACCGTGGTGCGGGCCCGTCCCAGAGGTTCGTGGCTGTCGGCGGCCTACCGGTGGTCGCTCATGGAGCGCTGGCTCGGCGCGCCCCTGCCGGGCATGCCACCCGGAGAGGCCCGCGCCGCGCTCGCCCGCCGCTGGCTCACGACCTACGGCCCGGCCCGCTTCGAGGACCTCAAATGGTGGACGGGATGGACCGTCGCCGACACCCGGCGGGCTCTCGCAGCGATCGACACCGTCGAGGTCACCTTCGAAGACGGAGACGAGGGCATTGCGCTCGCCGGCGATGTCGAGATCGTCGACCCACCCGAGCCGTGGGTGCGTTTCCTCCCCGGGCTCGACTCCACCACGATGGGATGGAAGATCCGTGACTGGTACCTCGGACCGCATCGCGCCGCCCTCTTCGACCGCAACGGGAACGCCGGAGCCACGGTGTGGCACGACGGGCGGATCGTCGGCGGATGGGCGCAGCGCCCCGACGGGGAGATCGTATACCGCATCCTCGAGGACGGCGGCAGGGACGCAACGGCCCTGATGGAGGCCGAAGCGGCGGGTCTTCACCGCTGGCTGGGCGACTTCCGGGTCACCCCGCGCTTCGCCACCCCGCTCCAGAAGGAGCTGACACGCTGAGTGGCGGCCGTCCTCGGTAGGTCCCGCGGTGTGCCAGAGTGGCGAGGTCCCCACCCCACACCAGGAGTTCGTCATGCGACGATTCGTGGCGAAACACGCTGCCCGGCTCACCGTGCCGGCCCTGCTCCTCGCCGTCCTCGCGCCGTCCGCAGCCGCCTCCGCCGCCGACCCGGTGCCCGGCAGCATCAGCGGCACGGTGCGCAACATCGAGGGCGCCACCGTCGACCAGGGCCACGTCGATCTCTTCGACTCGACCTTCACCTACCTCGCCACGTTCGACGCGGAGTCGGATGGCGCCTACACGATCCCGAACCTCGGTCCCGGCACCTACTACCTGGCGTTCTGGAACGGTGACGCCGACGCGACCTGGGACTACTTCGTCGAGGTGTACCGGAACCAGCCGCTGCTGCAGGCCGAGCTGGCGACCCCGGTGGTGGTCGGGGTCGGAGAGGACGTCACCGGCATCGATTCCCGGCTCCGCTGGCTCTTCGACGACATGTTCGGTGACACCTTCCAGGACGACATCTACTGGATGGGCAACTCCGGCATCACCCTCGGCTGTAACCCGCCCGAGGACTACCTGTACTGTCCCGACCGTGTGGTGACCCGCGGCGAGATGGCCGCTTTCCTGGTCCGGACGTTCTCGCTGACCGATCGGGGGACGGTGAGCTTCGTCGACGACGACGAGTCGGTCTTCGAGGTGGACATCGAGAAGCTGGCGGCGGCGGGGATCACGGTCGGCTGCAATCCGCCGGACAACGATCGTTTCTGCCCGGATGAGCCTGTGACCCGGGATCAGATGGCGGCGTTCCTGGCGAGGGCCTTCGGGCTCCATACGGGAGCCGGCGACATGTTCGTCGATGACGAGGGCTCGGTCTTCGAGGCGGACATCGAGAAGCTGGCGGCGGCGGGGATCACGGTGGGCTGCAATCCGCCGGACAACGATCGTTTCTGTCCGGATGAGCCTGTGACCCGGGGCCAGATGGCGGCGTTTCTCCACCGTGCCGTCGAGAGAGCGGCGGGGGGCCCACTGGACTTGACCGCCCCCTGATCAGAGGACGCGCACGTTCTCCCGCCACCAGTCCATGACGGCGGCGTCGCCTCCGATGGCGACCTCGGCCGTGTCGCGCCGGTTCCACAGGTAGGGATAGAGGGCGGCGGCCTCACCCTCCACCCGGCAGTCGGCACGGTCGCCGTGCCGTGCCGTCGAGATCGGGCCGGCGCCCGCCTCCACGAACCAGTCCCCGCCTTGGCCGGTGGCGTGCACCTGGATGATGACCGGCTGCCCCGACGGGGTCCGAGGTGATCTCCTCGGCAAGTGGCAAGAGAGCAGCTCGTCGACACCGTCGGCGGCGAAGGCCGGATCGAAGTCGGACACGGCGCCGGTCGGGGTCTCGGCGTCGAGGCGGTGGATGGCCGTCTCGTGAGCCTGGCGGCGCGCCCACATAAGGAGCGGGGTGGGGGCGGCGAGGAAGGTCCAGCACTCCAGATCGGAGGGGGCGGCCCGCAGCGCTTCCAGCAGGCCCGCAACGCCGCGCCGGAACCAGTCGATCAGTGCGGAGTCCGCGGGCCAGGGACCGTCGTCGAGGTCGACCCACCACTCGTCGGTACGGGGTGTGGCGACGATGTCGGTTGCCCAACGGTGCACGGCTCCGGTGTGCCGGATCAGATCCCACATCGTCCACCCCGGGCAGGTGGGAATGGGTGTGGTGAGGCCGCCTGTTTCGGCGGCGGTCGCCATGCGGGTTCCCTCCATCTCGAGAGCGCCGAGATAGGTGGCGATGGGGAGAACACCGGTCATGGGCATGTCCGACCTCGCGCGGGTTCGGGGTGGTGACCTCCGACAGCCCGATAGTGCCTGACGCCGATAGGTGGAACGAATCGCGTGACGAGGATCTCGATTGTCGTCCCGGTCGGCGGCGGAAACAGGTTCAACCGGCCCGGGGCCCGCAGTTCGCAGCTCGGCTCCCTGCCGCATCGCTCGCGGACCAGGCCGCCGGCTCGGGTTCGGGGTCCATCATCGGTCGAGAGTGCCTCGCCCCGCCCCGATCAATCGGCGACCCTCACGTCGGGCCCGAGCTCACCGAGATGGGCGACCATCTCGGAAGGGGCCGAGGTGCCGGTGACGATCAGGTCGACGTCGCTGATATCGATGACCTTGGCGACGGAGATCTTGCCCAGCTTGGTGCCGTCGGCGACGACGATGCATCGTTGCGCCGCATCCACCATCAGCCGCTTCACCGCGGCCTCCGGGAGGTTGATGTTGGTGACACCCTCATCCGGATGGACACCGTTGCAGCCCAGGATCACCGTCGACACGTGGATCTCGCCGATGATGGCGCTGGCAAGCGGATCCACCAGGGAGTGCTGGCGAGGTCGCAGTGTTCCCCCGGTCACGACGACCGTGAAGCGAGGGATGAGGGGCTCGAGGGTCATGGCGATCGGGAGGCCGTTGGTGAAGACGATGACGTCGGTGAGGTCGTTGCGGGCGACCAGGGCGCGGGCGACGGCGGCGGCGGTGGTGCCGACGTCGAGAAGGATCGTCTCGCCCGAGGAAATGAGCCCGGCGGCGGCGCAGCCGATCGCCTCCTTCTCCAGCGCCGAGGCACTCTCGGCCTGTTCGAAAGTCTGCTCGGCGCGCGGAGAGGAGGTGGTCACGATCGCGCCACCATGGACCCGTTGCACCATCCCGTCGCTGGCGAGGTGATCCAGGTCGGAGCGCACGGTGACCTCGGAGATCCCGAAGAAACGGCTCAGATCCGCAACGCGCATGAATTCACGCTCCTGGACCATCGACACCATGCGGCTGCGGCGCAGCTCCGCCGGGACGGTTCGCTTTTGCTGTTCCATGGCGCTCCCGAGGTTTCTTTGACCGGTTGGGGTAACTTATGACTTCTTGCGTTTTGTTGTCAAGAAACCGCTATCCGGCCGTGTTTGGCAAGTACTCGCAAACGTGCGTAGGTTCGGCACCCAGTTCCTTCTTTGACCGGTCTCGCACTGGGTCCCCGGGGCTTCATCTTCACCCTCGTCGTCCACGGGATCTCGATCGCCGCCCCGTCCTTCACAGCGTCTCGCCCTGGTGTCGCAGGCTGTGGTCGATGCCGGCGAGATCGATGGCCCCGGGATACTGCACCTTCGCAAGTCGGGGGCCGTCAGGGGGGTGCGACGCGGCGCCACCCCGGTCACGGGTGTGCGTCCTCCGACTCAGAGCCAGTCGCTGCGTCGGAACAGCCAGTAGAGGGTGCCGGCGACCAGTGCCATGAACCCGCCCACCACCGGGAAGCCCCAGTCGCTGCGGAGGCCCGGCATGTGGGAGAAGTTCATGCCGTAGATGCCGGCGATAAGGGTGGGGACGACCGCGACCGCCACCCAGGCTGAGATCTTCCGCATGTCCTCGTTCTGGCGTACCCCGATCTGCGCCAGGTTCGCCTCGAGCACCGAGGTGAGGAGGTCCCGGTACTGCTCGAGCTGGGAGGCGGCCTTGGCGGCGTGGTCGTAGACGTCGCTGAAGTAGCGGCGGGTGTCCTCGTCGACGGCGGGGAGGGCGTATCGTGTCAGACGCTCCAGCGGTTCCACCAGCGACCGCGCCGCGGCGTGGAACTCGAGCACCTCCCGCTTCAGGAGGTAGATGCGCTCCGCCGGGTTGCTCCATTCCGGCGAGAAGACGTCACGTTCGACCTCGTCGATGTCCTTGGCGAGTCCCAGTACCACCGGTCCGTAGGCGTCGACGACGCGGTCCATGATGCCGTGCAGCACCGCGGCCGGGCCCCGACTCAGCAGATCGGGCTGGGAATCCAGGCTGCGACGTACCGAGGCGAGTTCGGCGGCCTCGCCGTGGCGCACCACGACGATGAAATCGGATCCGAGGAACATGAAGATCTCACCGAAGTCGACTTCTTCCTCCTGATCGAGGTAGCGGGCCGTCTTCATGGCGATGAACAGTGTGTGGTCGTAGACCTCGAGCTTGGGACGCTGATCGGCGGTCATGGCATCTTCGACCGCCAGCTCGTGGAGGCCGAACTCCTCGCGCACGAGGTCGAACTCCTCAGGGGACGGTTCACGCAGCCCGACCCACACAAAGCTGCCCGGCGCGGTCGCGGCGGCACGGGCCCCTTCGACCGGGAGGGAACCCGGCCGGCGGTGGCCATCCACGTAGAGGGCACAGTCGACGATCACGCTGCGATTCTGCCATATCGGCCCTCGCGCCCCGCCCCGTGCCTGCAACCCAGGGTTGAGAGGCCGCAAAACCGTGTACTGGAGCCCTGGGTTGAGAGGCCGCAAAACCGTGGTCTGTGGCCCACGGTTCACGGGGTGTCTCGAACTGTGGGCTGTGGGGCTGCGTTTCCGTGGTCTGGAGCCCTGGGTTGGGGGCACGGGGAGTACGGCGGCGGGTCACGGTATCTTGAGGCATGGACGAACGAGGAGTGGATGATGCGGCAGCGACGGCTGGGGAAGACCGGATTCGAGGTCTCCGAGGTGGGGTTCGGAGCGTGGGCGATCGGCGGCGACTGGGGTGGAGTCAGCGAGGACGACGCCATGGCCGCCCTCAACGAAGCACTCGATCGCGGCATCACGTTCATCGACACCGCCGACGTCTACGGGGGTGGGCGCAGCGAACGCCTCATCGCCCGCCTCCGCCGGGAACGTCCCGATGACGACTTCGTGGTGGCCACCAAGGCAGGGCGCGGCCTCGATCCCCACGTCGCCGACGGCTACACCGCCGCCAACATCGAGGGATTCGTCGACGAGAGCCTGCGCCGGCTCGAGGTCGACACCCTCGACCTGCTCCAGCTCCACTGCCCCCCGACCGAGGTCTACTACCACCCCGAGCTGTTCGCCGGGCTCGACGACATGGTGCGGCGCGGCAAGCTCCGCAGCTACGGGGTCAGCGTCGAGAAGGTCGAAGAGGCGCTCAAGGCGATCGAATACCCCGGCGTGTCCACGGTGCAGATCATCTTCAACATCCTCCGGCAACGGCCCGCCGGCCTGTTCTTCCGGGAGGCGAAGGCCCGCGACATCGGCGTGATCGTACGGGTACCCCTCGCCAGCGGCCTCCTCACCGGCAAGATGTCACCCTCCACCGAGTTCGCCGCCGACGACCACCGGCGCTACAACCGCCACGGTGAGGCGTTCGACGTGGGGGAGACCTTCGCCGGGATCCCGTTCGAGGTCGGCCTCGCCGCGGTCGAGGAACTCCGCCCGCTGGTGCCGGAAGGGGCGACGATGGCGCAGCTGGCGCTGCGCTGGATCCTCATGTTCGACGCGGTGTCCGCCGTCATCCCCGGCGGGAAACGCCCGTCGCAGGTGGCCGACAACGCCGCCGCGGCCGACCTTCCGGCTCTGGCGCCGGACGTGATGGCTCGCATCGGGGAGATCTACGACAGGTACGCCCGCGAGCACGTCCACCAGCGTTGGTGACGGCGGGCCCGATCCGGGCCGTCAGTCGACGTCGATGCGGATGACGACGATCTGGGGCAGGATCGCCCGCACCTCGTCCTCGGCGAGCGAGCCGTCCGGGCCGGGTGTGAGACCGTAGGGCTTGGCATCGGCGGCACGGAACTCCAGGAACGCCTTCACCGCGGCGAGATCGGATTCGGTGGCGATGTGCGCCACTGCCGTGGCCCGCTTCGCCTTGCCGGCGAGGCGCACCTCGACCTCGGAAGGGGCGCGGAGGTTCTTCCACCAGCTACGGAAGGCCTTGGTGATCACCACCACCTGGCCGTCCTGCCACTGGTACCGCGACGGGAGGGTGTATCGCCTCCCGGTCTTGGCCCCGGTCACGGTGAGGAGCACGAGACCCTTGCCGATGATCCGTTGCAGCCCGGGCGTCCTGAGGACGACCGACATCGTCGTGTTGAACCAGGGTGGCGGGGCGGAGGTGGGGACGGTGATGGTGGGTTCGTCGCTCATGGCACGGGTTCCTCCGTGGTGTCGCCGGGCGGTTCCCTCCCGTCCGTCACGGTATCGGCTCGCCCCGGGGCCGGTCAATCACAGCCCGGAGAGGTCGATTCAGACCGAGAAGCGGACCACGATCACGTCCCCGGGCCCGATCGGAGCGTCCTTGCCCTCGACCCGGACGTGGCCGAGGCGTTTCGCCTCGTCCCAGCCGCCGTCGTCGATGACGACGTCGAGCGGGGCCACCTCGGCGCGGATGAAGCCACGCTCCAGGTCGGAGTGGATCCGTCCGGCGGCTTCCCGCATCGTGGATCCCGCCCGCGCCGTCCAGGCATGGGCCTCCTTGGGGCCGACGGTGTAGAAGGCGAGCAGCCCGAGGGCACGGTGGGCCGCCTGGACGAACCGGGCCAGGGCCCCGGCGCCGAGCCCCAGACCGGCGAACAGCTCCTCCCGGTCGGCCGGGTCGAGGCGGGAGGCTTCCTCCTCCAGCTTGGCGGAGATCGCCACCACGACGTCGCTCCCGGGAACGGCCGCTTCGACCCGCTGCACCGCCGCGGCGGGATCGGGGTCGTTCTCGCCGACGTTGACCAGCCACACCGCCGGCTTCAGGGTGATCGGCGCCGAGTCGCGGAGAGCGGCCCGTTCCGCCGGGCTCCACGTCTCGGCGCGCAGCGGCGTTCCGGCTTCCACCAGCGACGCGGCCCGGGCGACCGCCTCGGCCGCGGGACGTTTCCCCGGGTCGGTGCTCACCTCGCGCCCGAGCCGGTCGGCGCGGCGTGCCAGCACGTCGTGATCGGCGAGACACAGCTCGAGCAGCAGCTCCTCGGCCTGCGCCGCGGCGTCGGTTCCGGATTCGGTGGCGGGGACGGCGTCATCCTCGAAGGCCCGCAGCACCACCGCCAGGGCCTCCATCTCCCGTAGACGCCCGAAGTACTGCGGACCGAACCCGCCGCCGTGCCCCTGCTTCGCCATGGCCGGGACGTCGCTGAGGTCGATCGTGTTGAAGACGATCTTGGCGGACTGCTCCACCTCGGCGGCGCGTTCCAGGTCCGGGTCGGGAACCCGCGCCACACCCACATTCGGTTCGGTGGTGGTGAAGGGGTGGGGGGCGGCGACCGCCGAGAGGCCGGTCAAGGCGTTGAAGAGGGTCGTCTTCCCGACGTTGGGGAATCCGATGATGCCGATGGCTGCCACGAGTCCGGGGAGTGTAGTGACGCCGGGAGCGTCCCGGCGCGGCTCAGGTGCTGCGACCGGTGGGGCGGATGCGGAACCCGGTCACCAGCTCGACCGTGAAGGGGCAGCGGTCCGGACCGGGGCACGACCCGGTGCAGCTCCCGGCGGCGGCGCATCCGTCACCGGTCGCCGGGGCCCGCCGGCCGCCGCCGTCGGGGGCGAGACGGCCCGCGGCGCGCAACGCGGTCAGCATGGCGTCGACCGTGGCCGGGCTGGCGTGGAGACGGGCCGCCAGGTCCGCCACCGTGAGCGATGAGGTGGCGGCCTCGATCTCGCGGGTGAGGTCGGCGAGTCTCATCCGAACCCCAGGAGACGGCCGCCCTGGAAGACGAGGAAGGCGCCGAGCCAGGCGACGGCGAACTGGCCGACGACGCTGACCCACATCCAGCGGGTCCCGAACTCGTGGCGGAAGGCCGCCACCGTCGCCATGCACGGGGTGTACAGCAGCACGAACACGAGAAAGGCGAATCCGGCGAGGGCGGCGTGGCCGCCGCTGCTGCGATCGAACGAAGAGCGGATCGCCGACTGCAGGCCGGTGGAGGTGTCGTCATGGACGTCGACGCTGTCGAGGCCGACCACCCCGGGGAGGGCCCGCAGCGTGTCGGCGGTGGCGGTGACGAACCCGGATCCGATCTGGCGGAGGTCGTCGCCGAAGCTCCCGGCCGGCGCCTGGGTGGTGTCGACGGTGGTATAGAGCTGCGTCATCGTGCTCACCACGACTTCTTTGGCGACGAATCCGGTGAGGAGCGATCCCGACTGTTCCCAGTCGCCGAAGCCGGCGGGGGCCAGCACCGGGGCGACCGCCTTGCTGATGCCGCCGAAGGCGCTGTGCTCGACGTCGGTGTCGCCGAAGCTTCCCCCGCCACTGCCGAGTGGGATGGCGAGCAGGAACCAGACGGCGACGCTGGCGGCGAGGATGACGGTCCCGGCGCCCTTGACGAAGGCCCAGGTGCGTTGCGTGACGAGGGCCCACACGGTGCGGCCGCTGGGGAGGCGGAACTCGGGGAGGATCATCACGAACGGCGCCGGCTCCCGCTCTCGCAGCACCGTCTTGGACAGCAGCAGCCCGATGAGCACGGCGACCGCGATGCCGAGCAGGTACATGGCGAATACCACGGTGCTGTGCTTCCCCGTGAAGAAGACCCCGGCGAGGAGCACGTACACCGGGAGCCGGGCGCCGCACGACATGAACGGGGTGAGGAGCCCGGTGAGGAGGCGGTCACGGGGCGAGTCGAGGGTGCGAGTGGCGGCGATGGCCGGCACGGTGCAGCCGAATCCCACCATCAGCGGGAGGAAGGCCTTGCCGGGGATTCCGACGGCCCGCATCGCCCGGTCCATCACCGCTGCGGCCCGGGCCATGTAGCCGGAGTCCTCCAGGAGAGCGAGCATGAGGTAGAGGCCGAACAGCACCGGCACGAACACGAGCACGCCGCCGACCCCGGCGATGACGCCGTCGATCACCAACCCCTCGACCCATGTGCCGTCGAGGGAGACCGCCTGGAGCAGCGCCGCCGCCCAGTGGCTCACCGGGCCCGAGATGGTGGCGTCGATCCAGTCGAGGAACGGTGCCGTCACGTCGGCGGTGACCCGGAGCACGACCCACATCATCGCCAGGAACACCGGGAGTCCCCATGCCTGATGGGTGAGGACCCGGTCGATGCGGTCGCGCCAGGTGGGTTCGGACCCGGGCGGTCCGGAGACCTCGTCGAGCAGCTTGGTGACCTGCTCGAAGCGGCGTTCGGCCAGGGCGGTCTCGACGTCGAAGCCGAGCTCGGCGGCGACCTGGTGCCGGGTGGCGCCGGCCGCCTCCAGCACCTCGTCCCCGCCCGGGATGGCGGCGACCGCTTCGGTGGCCTGTTCGTCGCCGGCGAGGAGTTGGAGCATGATCCAGCGGGAGGGCCCAACCTGGAGGACGGCAGGATGGGAGACGGCGGTCTCGACCAGGCCGCCGAGGTGACGTTCCACCACCGGGCCGTAATCGAGGACGAGGGGGGCGGGGGTGGGCGATGATGCCGCGGCGGCGATGACACGCTGCAACTCGTCGATGCCTTCCCCGCGGCGGGCCACGGTGCGGACCACGTCGACGCCGAGCCGGGTGGCGAGCACCTCGGCGTCGATGGCGATGCGGCGGCGATCGGCGACGTCGGACATGTTGAGGGCGACCACCTGGCGCAGCCCGGCCTCGGCGATCTGCGCCACGAAATGCAGCCCGGCGCACAGGTTGGTGGCGTCGATGACGGTGACCACCACCGCGGGACGCTCCCGGCACAGGAACCCGGTGGCAATCGACTCTTCGGCGGAGACCGCCACCAGGCCGTAGGTGCCCGGGAGGTCCACCGCCCGGAAGTCCCGTCCCGCAACTGAAAAGGCGCCCTCGTGGCGGTCGACGGTGTGGCCCGGCCAGTTGGCGACGGTGTGGCTGGCTCCGGTGAGCCGGTTGAAGAGGGTCGTCTTCCCGGCGTTGGGGCAGCCCGCGATGGCGATCACCGGGCTCATCCGTCGACTTCCTCCCACTCGATCGCCTCCGCCGCGCCCCGTCCCACCACCATGCGGGTGCCGCGCACCGAGACGATCGCCGGTCCCCGATTGCGCACCACGGTCACCACCGAGCCGGGAACCAGCCCGAGGGTGGCGAGGCGGTGAACGAGACGGCGGCCACCGGTGACGCGCACGATCCGCACCGTGCGGCCGTTGCCGACCGATTCGAGGGTGAGGGCGGCGGCGTGGTCGTGGCGTCCGAGGCCGTGACGCCGTACCCGGTGGCGCCGGCGCCGTGCCGAGCCGTCATCATTGCGGGGGCTTCGGGGTCTCACGCCGCGTTCCCCTCCTCCACCGCGACCGAGTCCGCGATGCCGGTGCCGAGGTGGACACGGTGCCCGGAGGCTTCGATCAACACGCCGGAGGCGCCGGACGCCTGGACGGAGACGACGGTGCCGGGGGTGATCCCTTCGGCCGTCAAGAACTCGCCGGCGCCTCCGGCTTCGATCGTGACGATCACGGCCGACGTTCCCACCGGGACCTTGCTCAGCGGCACCGTGCTCAGCCGGGAAGGAGCGGCGGCGCCTCGCGGGATCGGCCTGCCGAGGGGACCGGAGACGGGATCGCCGAGGTAGGAGGCGAGGCGGGCGACGGCCTCGGGCGGGGTGACGTGCTCGAAATGGCAGGCGAGAGCGTCGGCGTCACGGGCGGAGAATCCGAGGTGCTCGACCAGGAACGTGGCCCAGAGCCGGCGGGTGCGGAGCACGGTGCCGGCGATGCGCTCCCCGCTGTCGGTGAGGACGGCGCCCTTGTAGGGGAGGTAGTCGAGCAACCCGCGGCTCGCCAGCTTGCGCACCATCTCGTTGGCGGAGGCGACCGACACCTCCAAGGCAGCGGCGATGGCGCCGATCGGAACCGGGCCCGCGGCCCCTTCCTCGGTGGCGCGGGCGACCGTGATGAGGTACATCTGCTCGCTCTCCGACGTGGCGAGCTCAGGCGCACCTTCAACTATGACCGGTGAATGTTCAGGCACACCTTAAGACTGTCACGCGACGTCGAAACTGAAAGGGGCCGAAGGTCCTTCTCCGGCGGGACCGGAGGGCGCGGGCCCTGGGCCGGAATCCCACGCCGCACTACCGTGGCGGTCGATGTTCGCCCGCCTCGCCCGG
>Ga0307445_10001659_pt1 | contig 12499 bp, 6 predicted proteins | sample SalMarSW160330MG_FD_202147 | JGI IMG/M metagenome (GOLD analysis project Ga0307445, IMG submission 202147) | Salt marsh sediment microbial communities from the Plum Island Ecosystem LTER, Massachusetts, United States - SW1603-30 | ecosystem: Environmental > Aquatic > Marine > Intertidal zone >...
CTGCTTCCAAGGTTCTTCCTCGGAACTAGGAACAAACACTCTAAAAGCGACTCTGTCGGGTGTTTTGAATTCTTCATAGAATTTCTGGATCTTCGGAGCCATATCCGTGCCGATTTCTTCATCAAATTTGCTCATGTCGGCAACATAAAGGTTGTAGTTGATTAAAATCTCTTCTTCACTCTGGGAAAGATCGGAAATACCTGATTGGGTTCCCGTCGATTCTCCAAATATCGGAATCAATTTTTCTACGGATAAGATTTCCATTGCACTCTTTTCTACTTTTTCTTCAGCGCCTTTTTCTTCCGCCTTTTCACTGGATTTGCATAGGCTAAAGAGCACAAGGATCAAAAACACCAATGTCCAGCACAAAAAATTTCCAATAATCTGTTTTCTTTTTAGATTTCTCATCTTTCCTCCTTTGAAAATTTCGAACAAAAAACAAAAATCTTCAGCTTTTTCTTCTATACTTTATATCATTGAACCTTAATTGTTGTGTAGAATGTGTTTTGACCTCGGCGCACGAGCAATGCTGCAACATCGCCACTTTTTATGTCTCCAATTTCTTTTTCAAAATCCTGTACTGTCCGGACTTGCCTGCGGTTTACCTCTTTGATCAAATCTCCCCTTTGTAAACCTGCTTCTTCTGCCGGGCTTCCGGAGGAAACATCTGCCACGATGACTCCAGAGTCCTTTTGATAGCCGAGTTGCTCTGCAATATCCGGAGTCAGCGTCTGCACACTCAGACCGAGTTTCTGGCTTGTTTGTGCCTCTGCCTGCGGTTCCTGCGGAGCCTGCCCTCCCCCACTCGTTTTCGGCCTTTCTCCCAGGGTGACTGTTGCCTCCACTTTTTTCCCATCCCGCAGCAGCCCGATTTTAACAGGCGTACCAGGATTTGTTTGTGCAGCCATATTCCGGAGTTGAGTGCTGTTCTCTACTTTTTTCCCATCGAACTCGACAATGACGTCACCGCGCTTAATTCCTCCTTTATCGGCCGGCCCTCCTCTGTCCACATCCCCCACTAGGATGCCCTCCGTGCTTGAGAGCTTCAGAGCCTTGGCTAGATCATCGTTGATATCTTGAGGGACAAGACCGATGTAACCTCTGGTCACTTCTCCTTTTGACATCAGGTCTTCCATCACTTTTTTTGCCATGTTGATGGGAATCGCAAAGCCGATTCCCACATTGCCGCCCGAAGGGCTGGCAATGGCTGTGTTGATGCCGATGACATAGCCCCTCATATCAGCCAGTGCCCCTCCGCTGTTGCCGGGATTGATCGAGGCATCCGTCTGGAAAAAGTCTTCATAATCAGCCAGACCCACTGAGGACCGCCCTTTGGCGCTTATGATTCCATGCGTGACGGTATGAAAGAGCTGGAAGGGATTACCCACGGCAATCACCCACTGCCCCACCTTCACATCATCCGAATTGCCGAGTTTTGCTGCGGGCAAATTATTCGCATCAATTTTTATGACAGCCACGTCAGTCGGGGGGTCGGTACCGATGACTTTTGCTTGAAGGGTTTTGTTGTCTCCAATAACTACAGATAATTTATCAGCATTGGCAACCACATGGTTGTTGGTCAAAATATAACCATCTTGAGTTACAATCACGCCTGATCCTAAACTCCGAACTGTCCTTTTCTGCTCCTGGGAAGGAGGAGTTCCAAAAAAGCGTTTAAAAAAATCGTCTCCAAAAAAGTCTTTGAACGCATCATCTGGCATGCCAAACGGGCTTTGAGTTTGAACCGTTTGTTCAGCGAATATCGAAACAACCGATTCACTCACACTGGCTGCCGATTCTTCGAAGGCTTGGCTTATCTGGCTCAACAAATCATGAACTTGGGGATTATCTACTGAGACTTCGGCTACTTCGCTTTGTTCCTGGCTCGCAGTCCTAGGTGAAATCCCTAGAGGGGCTGCGAGAAGAATACCCGCGATAAATCCCACCACGAGGATTAGGATGATAAATATTAAATTTCTGTTTGTCTTAGACATGATAAAACCTCCTTTTTATTTTCAGTCTTCCAGGTCTACTTTTAGGGATAGAAATTCCAGCATATCTTTGAGGGCTATCACACCCAATAGATTGTCTCCTTCCACCACCATGAGGCGGCTGGACTTCGCTTTATTCATGATGGCCAAAGCTTTCATCGCATCTTCATCAGGGCCTACTGTATTTTCTTTTGTACAACTCTTGGCAAGGCTTCTGATAGGATGTTTATGCCTTTCTTCTCTGGGAATTTCTTTTACCTGATTCAAGGTAACACAGCCCAGGAGTTTTCCGTCTTCCACAACAGGAAACATTTTAAAATGATACTTGTAAATATAGTCTTCGACCAAATCGTCAACAGAGATAGACGGAGATACCGACACAGGATCCGAAACCATGAATCGTCTTACTTTTTCCCCCTCGAGAGACCTCCGGACGACAAGCTGTTGATAAGACATTTGGGATGCTCCTCTCATAAACATCCCGATCAAAACCCACCATACTCCCCCGATAAGATTTCCCAAAAAAACACTCAGCGCTCCGAAAAGAATAAGCGCTATACCGAATGCAGCACCTATGCTGGATGCGATTCGTGTAGCCCATCGAATATTATCCTTCAGCCCCCAAAGGACCGAACGAAGTACTCGTCCTCCGTCAAGAGGAAAAGCAGGCAATAGGTTAAATCCTGCTAAAATGAGATTGATAAAGGCTAGATAGCTGATGACGCCAAGGACAGGCTTCGACCAGCCTATCCCTTCTCCGAGAAACCGGACTCCGAACAATCCCAAACCAAGGATTATGCTAGAGATCGGACCCGCAATGGCCATAAAAAACTCAGCTCTCGGACTCGGCGGCTCTTCTGTCATTTCTGCCACCCCGCCAAAGATGAAAAGAGTGATCCCTTTCATCGGCAGTCCGAATTTCCGCGCAACAAGAGAATGAGAAAGTTCGTGAAATATGATCGCGATAAACAGACCCAGCGCACCTAAAATACCCATTATCCAGTAGGTCGAGTTGGTGAAACCCTTATAATAATGCGGGAACGATCCTTTAGCGAGTGTCCATGTGATCAGGAGAGCAATGACCAGCCAACTGATATCGATCTTGACTTCGAATCCAAAGAGCTTAAAAAGCTTGATGCTTTTCCCAAACATTTTTTATCCCCTCAATTTTGAATGCCTTATTTAGCTTCTTATAAACCAATCCACCATCAATCCTGAAGATCTAGTGCAAGATTATTTCGCAAAGAATGTAATCGTTCGTTTGATAAAAAAGGAGAACAAATCATTATCCGGCTTATTGATCCCGACAAAAACAAAATAATTTTAATTAAAATAAATTATAGAAGCAAGCAAAATGTATGAACAACGCACTCAGAAATTAATTTCTCGTTAAAGATTTCTTTCACGTTTGATATTTCATGCAAGTTTAGCAATTCTCATTGTGCTTGTATCGCTAGGTTTGGGTATCGTTGGATATCGCCAGACAGAAGGGCTATCCTGGATCGATTCGCTTCTAAACGCGGCAATGATACTTGGAGGTATGGGACCGGTCAACCAATTACCGACCACATCAGGGAAACTTTTCGCTTCTTTTTACGCGATTTTTTCAGGGATAATTTTTTTAGTTGCTGCGGGGATTATATTCGCTCCGGTTTACCATCGAATACTGCACTATTTCCATTTAGAAACGGAATCCAGGATATCAGAATCAAAAGACAATTGAACCAGATTTTCCGCAAGACTGTTATGGTACGCAGCCATGAACATCGAATCTCAAGAGTTTCGAAAGCGTCACACTTTTATTCCAACCATTTATCAATTCTCATTTCTTGATTTTCAGGCCCTTTGCCGTTCGGTCTTCGAACGGAGGAGCAGGGGTCATCTTGGGTGGATTGGCTTTCAAGAGCATCAATACTTCTTCCACAACTTTTTCTATCTGCGGATCACGGCCCTGAACTAGAATGTTGGGATCGTCCCACACTTCGATATCTGGAGACACACCCTCCCCTTCCCAGAACCAGTGCCCATCATTGTCGTAAAGCCGGGCGCCGGGAACTGTGATCCCTCCGCCATCGATCAGCATATGGCCGGTAGCAGGTCCGACCAGGATCCCCAAGGTGCGTTCTCCCACTATGGGCCCCGCTTTCAGCTCCTGAAAAGCCCAAGGCAAACCATCTCCTCCGGAACCGGCCCAGCCGTTGATCAACATTCCCATAGGTCCGGTATTGGTCTTGATGGGGTAAACATGATCTTTTCCATGCCGCCAATGAAGATTGTACACCACTGGCCGCTGCAACAATTCCAGAAAGCGATCAGCCAGCTGTCCGCCTCCGTTAAAACGTTCATCGATAATAAAGCCTTTTTTATCCAACTGTCCGTAAAACATCCGCACAAGCTCCAATTGTCCTTGACCGCCCGTATTGGACATGTACACATACCCCAGCTGACCATCTGAAAGCTTATCCACCATTTTCCGGTTGTTCTCGATCCATTCCAGATATCTCAAATTGTTCTCTTCACCCTGTGTCAAGCACTTGACGATATGATTTTTGCTTTTCTCTGCACTGCCTGACCGGCTGATGGTCAAGGAAACCGTTTTTCCAGATAGGCCTTCAAAGGCTGCATATGGATCTTTGTCAGCTTCCAGTTTCATACTATTGACGGCCAGGATATAATCCCCGGCTTCCACTTCAACGCCGGACTGATCGAACGGAGACCTTACTTCCGTATCCCATACAGCAGGAGTAATGATACGTTTGATCCTGTACAGATTGTCGTTCATTTCCCAATCGATGCCCAAAAATCCAGTTCTTAGACTCGGGACATTTTCGACATCGCCGCCAAAGGTGTAGGTGTGTCCGGCACTGAGTTCTGCAGCTAAATTGGACTGAATGAAACTGACATCCCAGCGTGTCCTGGCATCATCCAGCAGAGCGCCGTACCGGTCCCGCATTTCATCCCAATCGACCTGGTGCATCTCGGGGTCGTAGAAAAAATCCCTGTGCCTCCGCCACGTATCCATGAATATTTGACGCCACTCCTCACGTGGCACCAAGTCCATCATCAAACCCGTGGAAGGAATGGGTTTTTCGATCTTTTGATCGGGCGCCGGTTTGACGATACCGTATTTGCCCTGACTGGAAACCAACAGGGATTTGCCATCTGCCGTCGCTTTGACAAGGTTCACATCGGAAATGATGGTCTTTTCCTCTCTCTTTTCAAGATCATAAAAGATCAATGAAGAAGATCTTTTGCCCGATCCTGTGTTCGGCATTCTTAGATAGACTAATTTTCCTTCAAATGGCAACAGTTCTCCGATGTTTCCCGCGTCAGGCGGGAGAATGACCAGTCGGGCTTCGAGGTCGTCAAAGTCCACCTCGACAGAAACGGCAGCAGCCTCTTTTTCTGGTTTTTTATCCTTTGTTTCCCCTTTTTCTTCTTTATCTCCCTTTTCTTCCTGTTTTATTTCATCGTTTTTGGGATGAAGGAGTGAGGGTGCTTTTTTGGTCAAGCTCAATGAAGCGATCTGGGTGGAATTGGGATAGATCCAGGTCCCGTCACCCATGTCAGAATAGGTGGCTGTCAGACTGCGGTTGGTCAGATAGAACAGGTATTTACCGTCTGTGCTGAAGACCGGGTTCATATCTTCATAAAAACCGCTTGTTGCCTGGTGAGATTGGTGTTTCTCCAAATTATAGAGGAATATGGCATTATTGGCATTATCCAGGCCTTTCGTGAATGTTATCCACTTGGAATCAGGTGACCAGGCGATAGGATAGCCGAATCGGCCGCCATGGCCGATATTCCAATCTGTATTAGCGGCAACCGTCGCCTCCCCGCTCTGAATGTCTATAATCGTAATATCATTTGTTTCATCGATGAATGCCAGTTTTTTGCTGTCAGGTGACCAAAACAGGGCATATCCAAAACCTTTGTTGCGGTTTGTCAATTTTTTCGGTTTGAAATTCATATCGCTATCCTGCAGATAAATCTCGTATTCTCCAGAGTTGTCGCTCCAATAGGCGATGTGTTTGCCATCCGGTGACCAAGCAGGATTTTGGTCAAAGGCTCCGCTGCTTTGGGTTATGTTGATGACATATCCTTCAGAAGCAGGCACATTGAATAATTCGCCCCGGGCTTCAAACACAACACGCTTTCCTTCAGGAGCCGCCGTCATGTTGGCGATTCGAGTGCTGACATCTATGGATCTGGGTATTTCTGCCGAAAGATCACTGACGATGTTCACTGCGACTGGCACATATTCCTGGGTGCTCAAATCCATCAGATACATTTGACCACCTGCCTCGAAGACGATGTCCTGATTTCCCGCCGACATAAAGGAAATATCAAAATCATCGAACTCGGTGATTTGGGCAGACGTTTTGGTTTTTGTATCATAGGACCATATGTTGAGGCGCATATTTTCAGCCTGATCCGACAGAAAATAGACTTTGTCTCCCACCCAAGCGGGTTTTCCATCATTGGCATGATTGTTGGTGACATTTTCAGCCGTATCGTTTCGCAGATCATATAGTATGATATCCGAGGCCAACCCTCCTCTGTAGCGTTTGAAGGGAAAGTTCTCCGTGATCTTGGTGATATAGGCCAGATGATTGCCATCGGGAGAGTAGCTGGCAAGCTCTCCATACGGGATTTTCAGCTTTTCTGGGAAACCACCTTTTTTGCTGACCAAATAAAACTGTTGGATACGCTGAATACCGCTTTCACGGCCTGAGGCGAACAAGATGCGCTCTCCATCGGGATACCAGTCGACCATTCTGTCAGCATGCGACTGATAGGTGATCCGGGTTGGCACTCCCCCCAAGGTTGGCATCACGAACACATCCAAGTTTCCATTATAACTGGCCGTGTAGGCGATGGATTTGCCGTCGGGCGAAAAACGAGGCCACGACTCCTCGCCGGGTGAGTGGGTGACCTGAATGGCGGTGCCTCCGGTTTTGGGCATGACCCAGATATCGCCCCCATAAACAAAGGTGATCTGGGTGTCAGATACATCCATATAGCGCATCAGCTTGGCGCTGATCTGGCCATACATCGGATTGAATAGAAACAATGCGATACATACCAAAAAAAGTGTTTTTTTCATTTTCCCTCCTAAAAAGCTCAAGTCGAATTCCACAAAAAATAACATCTTATTTTATTTAAAAATGGGATTAATTGCACGAAACATACAAAAAGTCCCTCAAGGAAATTCATACGAGTCCGATATATAAAAAGTTCCAAAATGACTAAATGAGAAAATAATCAAGCCGGCAGGAAATCAGTGAGAATAAGAGGAAATAAGGGTGGCAGCGCTAGGGGAATTCGAACCCCCGCCTGATGGCTAAGGACCACTGATCCGCCTTTGGCAGAAACGGATTTCAAATTTGTAATAATGATAATTCTTCCGGTATTTCAATTGATCCTTTTTTGAACAGCAACTGGAATGGCATTCAATTTCGCTACAAACATGGCGGGGACGTTGTCGGTAGTGAGAGTCGTATTACTGAATTTGACGGTGTCGCGAAATACCCCGGTCATATAGGCATTTCCAGAGTTATCAACTCCGACACCGTGACCTTCCGTACGTTCTGCTCCAACAATATTTTGCGCCAATTGCACATCCCCTACTGCATTATATTTTACAATAAATATATTTCTGTCGGCATGGGTGTTGGTGGATAATGCAGCGCCGGCAAATACAGCGGAACCAGCATAATACCCGGTGATAAAGAAATTGCCGGAAGGATCTACACCGAGACTCTGGACATTACCATGAAACTTGTCCCCAGCTAGCCTGGCCCATATAAATTCTCCTGCGGAATTACACTTTGCCAGAAATATATTGGAACCCTGCGAGGCCGCTTTGAGGGTCGTCTCACCGAAGGAGGCAAACGCACTGTTCAGCGCTCCGCAGACGTAGACACTATTGGAAGCATCCAGACCTATCCCGGCGCCATGGTCGGTGGTTGTCCCTCCGGCTTGATGTATCCATTCCAATCCACCGGCTGGATTGTATTTAGCAATGAATATGTCATCGTTTCCTTTACTGACTAATTTGGTGTCTTCAAAATCGGCCGTTCCCTCGAATCCTCCTGTCACATAGGAATGGCCCGAAGCATCCACAGAGATAGCATTGGCGATATCGCTAGCTCTTCCTCCTGCTCTTCTCGCCCATTGAAATTCCCCGGATGAGTTATATTTAGCCACAAATATATCGCTGCCACCAGCGCTGACGAGAGAAGCATCACCAAAGTTTATAGTGCGCCTGAATGCGCCACAAACATAGGAATTTTCTGCAGCATCGACGCTGATACCCTTGCCAAAATCATTGTGTTGCAGCCCGCCGGTAGGTGAACCCGCTTGCACTGCCCATTGCCATGCTCCTGCAGAACTGATTTTGGCAACGAATACATTTTCTCCTTTTGTTCCGGTGAGAGTTGTTTTGCCAAAAGTTGTAGGTTTCCCAAAGGTAGAGAAAAGCCCCCGTGATATAAGCATCACCCGAAGCATCCACCGCAATTGCGTAGGCTTTATCACTACTAAGCCCATCAGCGGATTTAACCCAAATTAGATCTCTGCCGGGACTGTATTTGGCGACAAAAACATTGCCCTTGTTATCTGTAGCAGCGGCAAATCCTTCTGCCGGAGCCAAACCTTCTGTCTGCTGCGCCCATTCATATCCCTGACCATAAAGGCAGGTTGCCCATATGAAAAATAAGCAACTTAACAAGAAAACCCTGGTGGCACATTTAATCTGCATGATTCTCCCTCCTCACTAGTGTTGATATCTTCCGATCTCTTAGCATATTGCCCATTTTCCCATGCTTTGTGTATGTAGTCAATTAATTCGGGCACACGCCCTGATTATAAAAGTGATGGTTTTCGCTTTCATTACAATCCAAGTTTATGGGCCTGTTACGCTTTTCAAGTTTTGGGGATTTACCATCGATCTCTACTCGGAAGAGGAAGGAAAAAGGCTTTTTCCGATCATTATGTTCGGTGCTAATTTTGGTGGCTTTGTAGGTGCTTACACCTCAAAGCAGCTTATAGATCCAAAAACCGTTAATCCCATGATCGTTTATCAGCTGATCATCATTGCCGCAATATTGCTAGGATTCTGAATTTTAATGGCGAAATACATTCATAGAAGGGAAATATATCGTTCATTTTTTGTAAATGACTTGATAGGAGGCTTAAGTTAGGAGTAACATGAGGAGGCAAAATCGTCGCTTAAGGGTGTGTCCGAATCATTCGACGACATACACATGGAGGGTGATTCATGAAATGGACCAGGAGCAAAAAAGAGCCTAAAAGACCCGATACTCCTGGAATACTTCAGTGACAAGCCAGATATTTTTTTTAAAAAATGAAACAAATGTTGTCGATGGATGGTATATTTTGACAACTCGCCATGTCGGGTATTAACTATAATCCCAGCTCTTCGATGATGTGATGGGCTCCCGAGAATTTTTCGGTTACAAAAAGAACATACCGGATATCCACGCTGATGGACCGCTGCAGTTCCGGCACTTCATAATAGTCAGCCGTTACGCTTTCGTAGGTCATGTCGAAGATGATCCCGATCTGCTCTCCGCGGGCATTCAGGGTCGGAGAACCCGAGTTCCCTCCGGTCACACTGGTCGTATTCAGGAAACAGGTAGGGATATCATCGAGTTTTTTATCGGCATACCGTCCATAATCTTTCGCCGCATGTAGCTCTTTCAGTTTCCCGGGAACATGGAAGGGGAACTCTCCAGTGTCTTTTTCCACGACTCCGCTCAGCGTTGTCTGCGGTTCGTAATAGACAGCATCCTTCGGGCTGTAGCCTTCAATGAATCCATAGGTAAAACGTATGGTCGAATTGGCATCCGGCGCGATTCTTCCCTCGTGCTTCTCCATCAAGCCGGCCAGATAGACCTTTTTGAGATCCTGCCTCTCCTGCCTCAGGGCTTTGCTCTCTTCCCTGAGAATCTTCATCTCTTTTTCAAGCTCTGCGGCCAGCTCGATGAAGGGATCACCCGTTTCCATCAACTCTTTCAAATTTGTATCGATGAGCTCGAGCCTAACCTTCGGATCGGCGAGGACCGTGTTGTCATAAAGGTTATCCACGAACGCATCGATGGCCTCTCCTGATTTTTGAGCGATCAATTCCTTCAAAGCCACAGGTATCCGCTCCTCGGGATAGTCCGTGAGTTTTTTGAGCTGGTGCTTCAAGAAGGCCCGGTCCGTCTCCTTGTCATAACCCCGTTCCGCCAGCTGTATTCGCATTTTGATGAGGGGGATGTTTCTCTCCTGATAAGCGGGTTCTCTTTCCATGTCCGGTTTTCCCCTCTCCTCGACCGTGCGGTAGAGGTTGTACGCCTGAGAGAGGAGGGCCGATCCTGAATAAGAACTGGCCATCTGATTCAGAATGTTTTCTCTCTCGTAAAAGGCGGCAAACTTTTCCATGAAAATGGATATCTTATCCAGCAGCCCCCCATACTTTTTCTTGCGTTCCGGCCTTTCCTGGGCCCATTCCATGAACTCTTCCTCTTGCGATTTTTTTATTCCCAATAGGTCGATCTTTTCAAGCCCCTCCAGTTTGCCCTGGCGGTTTTTCAGACCGTTGTTCAGCCCCTTGATGATGCCGGCATATTTGATCTGGATTTCTCTGTTGTCCTTCCCCGCCTTTTCGAAGAAGGCGATCACATCCTGATACAGTTCCGTTTGTTTTTTCATGTTCTCGAAGTCGAAACGGAGTTCCTCCAGGGTATTATTCCTGTAGGTCCTTCCTGGATAGCCCATGACAAATGAAAATCCTCCCTCTGGAAATCCTTTTGTGGAAAGTTTGAGAATAGATTTAGGCTTGTAGGGAATGTTGTCGTTGCTGTGGTCCACTCCCACATTATCAGGGGAGACATAGGCCCTTAGGAAGCTAAAATCACAGGTATGCCGGGGCCACATCCAGTTGTCGATATCGCCACCGAAATTGCCCAGATCGCGGGGGGGAGCGTAAACGAGCCGTATGTCTTTTATTCGTTTGAACTGGAAAAGATAGTACTTATTCCCGCTGTACATGGAGGCCACAGTGGCCCGGATATCCTTTCCCCCTTTTTCGGCTCCGGCGATGAGTTCTTTTTCGGCTTTGTCGATGGCATCATACTTGTCCCTGAAACTCATTCCCGGTTCGATGGCCGCTTCGATCTTCTCTGTGACATCTTCATAGCCAAGAAGGACATCGGCGATATACCCTTGTGCCGGGATCTCCTCAGCTTTGCTCCAGGCAATGAAACCATCCTGGATGTAGTCCTTCTCTTTGGTGGCCGCTCTCTGGAGCGCACCGAAGGCCACATGGTGGTTGGTGAGGATCAGTCCGTCAGAACTGACGAGCTCGCCTGTGCCACCTCCCAGGTACACAATCGCACTCATCAGACCGGTTCCATCTTCCTTATAAAGATCATCGGGATTCATCTGTAATCCCTTGGTCTGAAGGTCGAGGTTCTTCATCTGATGAGGCATCCACATCCCCTCATCGGCCGAGATCAGGGATGCCAGACAAAGAATGATGATAATTAGAAATAGGTTATTTATGCGTCTCATGGCAAGCACACCTCCGTATTTGTACTTTTCATTATAGCTCTAAGATAACGAATGTCTACTATTTACGAATGGGATTTACTCAGTTTTTCTTATGGTCCCTCGATTGAATCGTACTGAAAATAAGGTATTGATGCTGAAAACACGAAAGGCGTAAAAAGTTGACTTTCAAAAGGAAACAGAGGAAATAAGAGTGGCAGCGCTACCGGGATTCGAACCCGGGTCTGATGGCTGAGAACCACCTGTCCTAGTCCCCTAGACGATAGCGCCACACTGGTTGGGGAACCGCCAGAATACCAGATGTACCCCTGGCAAGTCAAGGATGATGGAACACGACAAATAATTCTGCTAAGATGGGCTCTGGAGTTGGAAATGAAAAAGAACTTTCGTATTGCAGATAAGGGATCCGACAGGTATATAGTCGGGGAAGTGACCCAGTTCGACCAGAAGAACGAAATGTTCAAAAGGATACTTTGGGACCCAAAGCTGCTTGAACTGGGAAAAAAGTTCTACAACGGACCTGTTTCCCCCACAAAAAATGCCGGGTATCGGTTAGAGGATTTTGCCATGGTGAATGCATCATGGTACCTGGAAGACAATTTTGCTAAAGGCTGTAGGGGCGGGCAGGAGGATCTTTACACCTGGGAATGGGATGGCCAATTTTCTTACCCGAGTGTGCCTTCAGGTTTTAAAATCGATCTGGATGATTCACTCAAAATCACGGCAGGTATAAAAAAAGTCGGATCTTTTTTCGGCGCGGCCAAAGTCGGCGTATGCGAACTGGACAGGAGATGGATCTACTCCAAAGGTTACACAAAAACCGGCGGAGGAAAATCCTATGAATTCGAAATCCCGGAGGAATACAAATACGCCATCGTTCTTGCCATCGAAATGGATTATGATGCCATCGCTCGTTCACCTGAAGGGCC
>Ga0307445_10001660_pt1 | contig 12497 bp, 11 predicted proteins | sample SalMarSW160330MG_FD_202147 | JGI IMG/M metagenome (GOLD analysis project Ga0307445, IMG submission 202147) | Salt marsh sediment microbial communities from the Plum Island Ecosystem LTER, Massachusetts, United States - SW1603-30 | ecosystem: Environmental > Aquatic > Marine > Intertidal zone >...
ACAGGATCATCAAAGACCGGAAGAACATATCCCGGTTCAGCTTCAATTGTAAAGCGGCTGGTATTAAAGGATATCGGTAATCCGAAATCTATTTCCAGGAAACCAAAAGATGAGAGAAATGCAGTATTTGTTGCAGTTGACTGTGAAGTGGAACCTGAAGTGGAACTTGTTCCTGAACCGGTACCAAAACCGGAACCCGCACCTGTACCCATACCCGCACCGGTTCCATTCCCATAGGTTTTGCCACTGCCTGAGCCGGAAATATTTTTAAGGAAAGGATAAGATATGGTGATAATGGTATCCGTTGATGTTTCTATTCTTGTAAGTGATCCGAATAAAAGATTAACATAAGGATCAAATGAAAAATATACTTTTTTCTTCGAAAAAGCCGGTGTCTGAAAATATCTCGAATTTCTTAACTGAAAATAACCCTGACTTCCGTTCAAAAACAGGCTGCCTGCCGAAAATTTTGAATAAAGAATTTTCCAGTCAAAACCAAGAGTCACGTCGCCATAAAAGAAATTATTGAAAAGTGTATCCACTAATGATTTATTGAACTGGTAACGGTATATACCTGCAGATATGTCAAACCATGAATTAAATGTATGGCTGTAACTGAGGGAGCCAATATAAAATGCGGGGAACTCATTCTGTCCGGTAAGAGCAACAGCTGAAACAGTTGCATATAACGCATCTCTGAATCCATAACTCAGAGCGCCATACCCATATGACTGGTCCTGTGAAAGAGTTGATCCCAGGTAGATCATATTGCTGCCATAACCGAAGCCTGTATATAATGAATGAGATGAACTTTTAGTTGCTGCAGGTACATAATTTGTTACAGAAATTGTAGTGTCTGTTTGTGAGCTTACATTCAATGGCACAACAACCATGGCCGCACTGCATATTACAATAAATATGATTTTCCCGGATCGCTTCATTATCATCAGTCTTAAAGTTTACCTTCCGCCTATTCTGCGGGCTCCGCCTGGTTTACCGGCACCTTTAGGGATGTTTGATCCTGATGGTCTTATGATGTTTGGTCGTGCTCCCCTGGCTTTACTCATATCCGGTTTTGCGCTTTTTACCTGTTTTATAGCTTTGCCGCTTGCAGCTTTCTGAACATCCGGCTGATTCTGATCCATGATCTGGGTTTGACTCTGGGTCTGGGTCTGAGTCTGAGTCTGAGTCTGAGTTGCTTCAGCAGATTCATTTATTTTCTGACTTGCTTTTGTAGTATCGGTCTGAATGGAACCCGATTGCGAAAAACAAACAATATCAGTAATAAATAGTAATACTGTGAAAAATGATATTCTGCAGAGCCAGATATTTATGTTTTTAATTCTACTCATTATTGATTATCTTTAATCTGAAATAATTCATCTTCAATATTTTCGAAACTCTTCTTTAATTATTCACAAACAAAAATAGGCATTAAAAATGAAGAATAGATGAATAAATTTTCATTCAAAAACACTCAACCATGTTAGTAACCTGTGTATATGTTCACGTCAAACCTGGTGCAATTCAGGAATTTATAAATGCTTCTGTAGAGAATCATCTTGAGGCTGTTAAAGAACCAGGCAATCTCAGATTTGACTTTATTCAGCAGGCAGATGATCCGTGTCGTTTTATGCTGTATGAAGCTTATGAATCGGAAGAGGCTTCTGCTGCCCATAAAAACACTCCTCATTACCAGAAATGGCGAGAGGCCGTACAGGATATGATGACAGAGCCGAGAAATGGAGTGAAATACAATATCCTCCATCCTAATGACATAACAAAATGGTAAAGCCATTCCAGTTTGCACGGATTCCGTTGATCTATTTCGGGGCAGGTAAGTTATCAGCTCTTCCGGGATCGTTAAGAAAGTATGGTAATAATATACTCCTTGTCACCGGTCAGAAATCATTCATGAATTCAGATCATGCCGGTATATTGTTAGATGCCTTTAAGAAAAACGGGATCATATACCATCATGTAATTGTAGACGGAGAACCATCTCCGCAAGTTATTGATCAAATTGTCATTGAACTGGGCGAGGGGCATATTGATGTTGTGGCTGGCATTGGAGGAGGCAGTGTTCTTGATGCGGGGAAGGCAATCTCAGCCATGATAAACAAAAAGGATTCGGTTCAGGATTATCTCGAAGGTGTTGGCAATAAGGAACATCCCGGTACTAAAATACCCTTTATAGCTATCCCAACCACTTCAGGCACAGGGAGCGAAGCAACAAAAAATGCAGTAATCTCAAAGATTGGTAAAGAGGGATTCAAGAGATCACTGAGGCATGATAATTTTGTTCCTGATATTGCCCTTGTTGATCCTGAGCTTACTCTCAATTGTCCGCAGGAAATAACTGCTGCAAGCGGTATGGACTGTTTTACACAGCTTACTGAAGCATATCTTTCTGATAAATCGAACGAATATACCAATGCTTTGGCCATCGAGGGTCTGAGAGCCATCAAAACATCCTTAAAAACTGTATGCAATAATGGCAGGGATATTGATGCCAGAACCGGGATGTCATTCGCCGCTCTTACCTCTGGTATTTGCCTGGCAAATGCAGGCCTGGGTGTTGTTCACGGCTTCGCTTCTTCTATCGGAGGTTTGTATAATATACCCCACGGAGTTCTCTGCGGAACCTTGATGGCAGCATCTAATGAGTTGACTATAAAAAAATTAAAAAAAGGTTACGGCTCTCATGAAGCACTTGAAAAATACTCCTTCCTTGGCGAAATGTTTCTTGAGGAAAAATGGAAATCTCAGGATTATTATGTTGATGCATTTCCGGAATACCTTTATCAACTGACAGATGAATTAAAATTACCGGGATTGAAAGAGTATGGGATTAAAGAAGGCGATCTGGATAAAATATGCCGGATCACTGAATGTAAGAATAATCCTGTGAAGCTTGATACATCCGATCTGATGGAGATCTTATTACAAAGATTTAAATGAGTGTTGCATTATTGAGGTTTTATGAGGAACTGAATGATTTTCTTCCGAAGGAGAAAAAGAAAACCTCTTTTCCCTGTATCTTTTCAGGGAATCCATCAGTAAAGGACCTTATAGAATCGCTCGGTGTACCTCATGTTGAAGTGGATTTGATCCTTGTTAACGGGAACCCGGTCAACTTCAGTTATAAAGTTAATGATGAAGATAATATTTCAGTATATCCTGTTTTTGAAAGCCTTGACATAAAAGGTATAACTCACCTGAGGCAAAAGCCGCTCAGGAATATTAGATTTATTCTGGATGAGCATCTTGGAAAGCTGGCAAAATACCTCAGGTTATGTGGCTTTGACACTCTGATAAGCAAGGAATACACAGATAATGAGATTGTTATAATCTCAGTATCTGAAAAACGTATTATTCTGACACGCGATAGGCAGCTTCTAAAAAACAGACTGGTTACTCATGGCTGCTGGATCCGTTCGGTACATACAGATGAACAGGTCATTGAAGTATTCAGAAGATTTGATCTTAAAAATATTGTCAAGCCTTTTTCCAGATGCCTTGAATGCAACTCCTTGCTGATAGAAGTTTCAAAGGATGATATTCAGGACAGACTTTTACCTGATACCAGGAAATACTATGAAAATTTCAGAAAATGCCCCGGATGTGACAGAATATACTGGGAAGGGTCCCATTTTGAAAGGATGAAAAAAATGTTAGGTAAATTAATCCAGATACCTCTGTGACTAAAAGACTATACGTCCATCTGCTGGCATATCCGCTAAACAGACTGACAATTAAGAATATAGCCGATAAAGTTAAATATGTTCAGTTCCTTCATGATGCCTCGGAGATAAGAATGACAACAGGCCGGAACGATGCCGCTAATGATCTGATCCTGTCATTACCGGTTCTGAAACCACCTGTTGAGATCCCGGTACTGGAAGTTTATTTGAAATAAAATTAAAAAGACATCAATTCAAAAACCCACCCCCACCCCTCCCCTCCCCTTTATACACATCTTTGATAACGCTGGAAGAATTTAGGGGCGAATAACCACTGTTGCGTTTGTGATCAGGCTTCTTTAATTCGTCAGGAATGGTTTTTTACAGAATAACAATTAAGCTGAATTTCAAATGTTTGAGGGAGATTCCTCACTTCGTTCGGAATGACAGGGTTCATATAGGGTATATAGGGAAGAAGTGGCGATTCGCAGAAGAATCTTGCAGAAACATCAATCAGGTAAGGCGAATCGCCACTTCTTCCCCATCCCATGTTAAATGCCTTGTCATTCCGAATGAATCCGACGAAGGAGGATGAATGAGGAATCTCCCTCTGACATTCAGGATGTCTTTTTAAGAAATTGCTTTAGATGTGTATAAAGGGTAGTTCCCCTCCCAGGAGGGGAGCTTGGTGGACGATTCTCCCAGAATCCTTTATATTTCGATTACCAGGATAGTATCTGTTTCATCAATCATCTCCTGGGGTACTGATATCACAATACCGAAGGAATCCTGCTTATATTTCAGCTTTGCCCCGGTTTCAAACAGGGTTATGCTCTTTACTTTTTTCCCGAAATCGGGAATCAAGAGGTTATTATCTTCAGGATTAAGCATGTGAACATATACTTTATTCCCTTTCCGGGTAGTGACACCCCATGATTTTGGAGTTATAGGTCCTCCGTGGGTTCCATAGATTGTTTCCCCGTTTGATTCGAGCCATTTACCTATTTCTTTCAATGTTGAAACAAATTCAGGCTGAATCTTTCCGTTAGGCATCGGACCTACGTTAAGAAGGAAGTTGGAGTTAAAACCTGCTGCTTTGACAAGATACTGTATCAGACTTTTTGTTGATTTGTAGTTTTTATCCTGAAGGTTGAATCCCCACGAGTTATTCATTGTTTCACAAGTTTCAAGAGGAAGAGCTCCGACGCTTTGATCGGGATTAAAACCTGTAGTTTTTTGTCCGGGTAGATCCTTCTCAAACATCTGAAAATCTTCCCCCGGGAAGGGAGCAAGATGATGGTTGCTCCCAACAAGACAAGCTGGCTGAAGGCTGTGTATCAGGCTGTAAGTTTTATCAAGACGCCAGTCGGCATCTCTTTTGTCCCAGAAACCATCAAACCATATACCTCCTATCTCACCATAGTTTGTTAGCAGCTCGCTGAGCTGTCCATCCATGAAATTAAGGTATTTATACCAGTCGCCTTTGTCAGGTCTTCCGGCTGTCTGTCCGGTATTTCCGCGCGGGTAATAGTTATTCTGGTACCAGTCGAGCTGAGAATGGTAGAAGAATAGTTTTATTCCCTCTTTTCTGCACTCATCGGCAAGCATTTTGAGCACATCCTTCTTATAAGGTGTGCGGTCGACAATATCCCAGTCGGTAAGCTTTGAATCGAACATCGCAAAACCGTCATGATGCTTGCTGGTTATGGTTATATATTTCATGCCGGCGGCTTTTGCGATAGTCACCCATTCTTTGGGATTGTAATCAACCGGATTGAAAAAGGCAGGAAGCTTTTCATAGGTCTTTTTATCAATTTGCTGGTTGTTCATTACCCATTCTGCGTCACCAAGGACGCTATATACTCCCCAGTGGATGAATAATCCGAATTTAGCATCCTGCAGCCACTGGCGGTTTTCCAGGTTTTCAGCAGTCGGTGTGTATTTAGTCTGGCTGTTAACAGAAACTGTAATAAATAGAGCTAAGAAAATCAAGACTTTATGTAACATTGTGTGATATTTTGGTTAATAAGTAAATATGAAAAATAATTATTTATTTTCAAGTGAACCAACCTCTTTTTCGACTTCAGTAAGTATCTCACACGATCTTACAAGTTCCCTCATAACTGTATGATCCGGATAAAGAGGCCTGTCAATATCCAGAAATTCTACATGCTTTCTGATGATATCCTTAGCTTTCCGGACTCCCTTTCCGAATTTATATTCTTCCTTCCTGAAATCAAGAGCCTGGGCAGCGGCCATGAATTCTATCCCGAGAATTCCATAAGCATTTTCAAGTATCTGGTTATTTTTTATTGCAGTATTCATTCCCATTGAAACAAAATCCTCCTGGTCAGCTGCGGCAGGTATCGACTGTATAGATGCCGGCATTGACAGGATCCTTTGTTCAACAATCATCATATCGGCAGTATACTGGCTCAGCATCATACCTGAAAACATCCCGGCACCTTTGGTAAGGAAGTCTGGCAGTCCCACACTGAGTGCCCTGTTATTAAGCCTGTTCATCCTTCTTTCCGACATCACACTTACCATTGTAATGCTGGCACCTGCCATATCCATGGGAACACATACGGGTGATCCCTGGAAATTTGCCCCGGAAAGGGTAAGGTTTTTATCAGGGAAGAATATCGGATTGTCGCCGACTCCGTTCAATTCAATCTCAACCTGACTCCTTGCAAAGGCTAGCATATCGTGAGCAGAACCTATGACCTGGGGTGTTGACCTCATCGAATAAGCATCCTGAACCTTCGATTTCACCTTACCCTCTTTCAGATCACCTCCGGAGATGCATTTATTTATCGCGTTAGCGCTTCTGACAGCCCCTTTGAAACCTCTTACCTCATGAAGGAGCGGGGTATAGGGCTTCATGTTTGCCTTAAGTGCCTCAAGTGACATAGATGCTGCTATTTCTGCCTGTTTGAGCCAGTTATTGGCATCCACAAGCCAGATAGCGCTCATTGCTGTCAGTACATTTGATCCGTTAATTGCTGCCAGTCCGTCACGGGCAAGAAGTCCCGGAACAGGAATGCCGGCTTTTTCCATGGCAACTTTGCCATCAAGAAGCTCCCCTTTATAATAAGCCTGACCCTCGCCCATGAGAAGAAGTGCTATTTGTGACATTGGTGCCAGATCACCTGATGCACCTACTGATCCTTTCTGGCACACATATGGAGTGACACCTTTGTTCAGCATTTCCACAAATGTTTCGGTAATTTCAAGACGGTTTCCTGAATTACCATGTGCATGGACGTTAATCCTGCCAAGCATTGCACCTCTGACTGTCTCAATTGCTGCAGGTTCTCCTATACCTGCAGCATGATTGTATACAAGGTATCGCTGAAAGTCTTTTATCTGGTCATCATTCAGAACTATCTCTGAAAATTCTCCGATACCAGTGTTCACACCATACATAATTTCGTGTGCAACAATATTTTTTTCAAGCATTGCGCGGCACTCATTTATTCTCTTGCGGGCATCAGGGTGGAGTTCCACTTTCTGCCCGTATCGTGCCACATTAACAACATCATAGATTGTCAGACCGGATCCTGTTATTATCAGTTTTTCCATATGTGTTATATTTTTAAAAGTATTAATAGCTGTTTACCGTTTTATGGTTTTGATTCTCCGATGAGAGTGATTCTCTTTTAAGAATGATTCTGAATAGAATTATGAAATGGAGATTCTGCCTCCTGATCAGCAAAGTCCTGACCGGTTGATCTTTATCTTATATTCGAGTACCCAGCTGTGATGCATGGAGTAGGTTTATGATATCAAATTTAGAATTTATATTCTAATTGAAAAGTGTAATTTAGCAAAAACATCAAATAAATATGACAATAAAAAACTTGATATTCATTTTTGTGCTTCTTACTTTACTCCTGTTCAACGAGGTCTCAGCTTATGCAAATTATCCCTGTTAACTCCTCATCTGATTTCAAAAGATTTATCAGATTCCCGTACTATCTTTATAAAAATGACAAGGTATGGGTACCGCCATTGCTTGGTGAAGTGTACGGACAGTTCAGTAAAAAGAAAAATCCTTCACTTGAACACATAGATTATAAGCTATATATCCTTAATCAGGATGACAAGATTATTGGACGAGTTGCTGCATTTATCGACACAATTGCTCTTGAAACATGGAAAGAACCAATCGGTTTGTTTGGATACTATGATTGTATTGACAATAAAGAGGCATCAAAAGTTCTCCTGGAAACAGCTGCAGAATGGCTTAAAGGTAAAGAGATGAAGTTTATACGCGGACCCTGGAGCTTTGTTTCCCAGGAATGGGGTCTTGTGATCGAAGGATTCACTCCCTCACCTACAATTATGGCACCATATAATCCAGAGTACTATATTAACCAACTGGAAACATTTAATTTACAGAAAGTTAAGGATCTACTTGTATATTACATATCAGTTGAGGAGGGATATACAATACCCGGCAGGATAATGACACTTACCGATGATGTCAGGAAAAGGTATGATATACGTATACGTCAGGTTGACATGAAACACTATGATGACGAGGTGCTTAAAATAATTGAGCTCTCGAACCTGAGTCTGATTGATAATTGGGGATTTACAAGGGTGACAAGGATAGAAGCTGAGGCAATAGCACGTGACCTTAAGCAAATAATTCAACCCAAAGGTGTTTTGTTTGCTGAAGATAAACATGGCAAACCTGTCGGATTTGCCATAACAATTCCTGATATAAACACTTTGATTAAAAACCTTAAGGGACGACTTCTTCCATTCGGATGGCTAAAATTGCTTATAGGTTTACCCCGGTTGAAAAGATACCGTATGTTTGCTCTTGGGGTAATTCCTGAATACCATGGTAAAGGCATTGACAGCCTCTTATATCGTGCATTATGTGAATCGCTTTACACACCGGGAACATGGATGGAAATAAATTATGTACTTGAAGATAATACCCCGATGAATAACGCCATCAGGAAACTTAATGCAAAACCTTTGCGAAAATACAGGATCTACCAGAAGGGAATAGGATAAATAATGGCGTAAGGGCACAACAGACCAAGGATAAAATATCATAAATTTGATAGAAATAAAAGCTCCTTAATGATTCATCCAGAAAGACTAAACACTTTAAATATCAGAGTCATGAATAAATTGAATTTGGTTTGCTTAATTATTGGCTTATTAATGCTATGCTCTGTTTGCGGACAAAGAAATCCCGAAGGTGCATTTTATACCGGAAAATACCGCAATCTTTTTCTGGAAAACGGCTATTCGGAAAAAGAAATCTCAACCAGGACAGAAAGCGCTTTTCAACAGCTGTTCCATGGAGACTCAGCAACTCAGGCCATTTATTTTGAGGTCGGCCGCAATCAAAATGGACCGCTTGCCTATGTGAGCGATGTCCTGCATAATGATGTCAGAAGCGAAGGGATATCCTACGGCATGATGATAGCTGTTCAGATGGACAGAAAAGCAGAGTTTGATGCTATCTGGAACTGGGCGATGACATATATGTTTGTCAGCTCACCTGAACATCCGTCAGAAGGGTACTTCTCATGGTCACTGAAGCGGGACGGCACTCCAAATGCTGAAACAGCCGCCCCTGACGGTGAAGAATACATGGTGATGTCGCTTTACTTCGCATCAAACCGCTGGGGTGACGGGGAAGGTATATATGACTACAAGGCATGGGCCGACAAAATACTGACTGCCATGAGACATCATCCGATAAAACGCGGTCACACAAAATTCGGACGCAGAGTCGTCGGTCCTATGGTAGAGGAAGATAAATTCATGATCCGGTTTGTTCCCGACAGCGGAAGTTGGGGATTTACAGATCCTTCATATCATCTGCCGGCATTCTATGACCTGTGGGCTCTGTGGGGACCTGAGAAGGATAGGGAGTTCTGGGCAAAGGCGGCGACTACAAGCCGTGATTTCTTTCATATGACGACCCATCCAAAAACCGGATTGGCTCCCGACTATGCCAATTTTGACGGTACTCCTCATACAGCCATGTTTAATCAGCGGTCAGGCAATTTCTCCTTTGACGCGCGCCGGACCCAGATGAACTGGGCAGTGGACTGGTCGTGGTGGCACAAGGATATCCGCCAGCAGGAGCTCAGCAACAGGATACAGGCGTTTTTTGCCTCACAGGGGATGGATTCCTACGGAATACAATACACCCTCGACGGACAGCTTCTTGATAATAATCATGCTAAAGGACTTATAGCAACAAATGCAGTTGTAAGTCTGGCAGCAACACATCCGCTGGCAAAGGAATTCACTGAAGCACTATGGAATACACCAGTTCCGTCTGCTTTCAATGAGCGTTATTATGACGGATTGCTCTATCTGATGTCACTGCTCCACTGCAGCGGCGAATTCCGGATCTGGTCCCCTGAACCTTGAACCGTTCACTGTTCACCGTACACCGTGGGCCAAGTATCGTATTATAGATGATTTATCGTATCCTTGATATTTTCTTTGTTGTTTTCCATTCCACCCTGATAATCTTTAACCTCTTTGGATGGATATGGAAAAAGACAAGAATTGCCAACCTTATTACCCTTTCCCTGACAGGCGCATCATGGTTGTTCCTTGGGTTAATAGTGGGTACCCTGGGTTATTGCCCGCTTACTGACTGGCATTTTAATATTCTTTACAAACTTGGGAAGAGTGATCTTCCCGTTTCATATATAAAATACCTTACTGACAGGATCACCGGACTCAACTTAAATGCATCCCTGGTGGACAACCTTACATTATACTGTTTCCTGGCAACACTGGTGCTATCTCTCTTTCTTAATGCCAGGGATTATGTTCATAATAAAGGAAACAGACAGCGGAAATCTATAAGGTAAATAATAAACAAAGATTAGAGTTTCCTTATCAGATATATTATAACTGATAATACGATACTTATCAATAGCATTGTGGTAATCGGAATGTAAATTTTAATATTCTCTTTAATGATTCTTATATCGCCCGGTAAATGACCGATCCAGCTTAATTTGTTGCCTGCAAAATAGATAATCAGACCTGCGATAATAAGAATTAAGCCAATGAATATCAGTATTTTACCTGTATGTTGCATTAGTCTGAAAAGTTACGTTGTCCGAAGTCCGAAGGCAACCGACCGCAGTGAGCTCGGCGAAGCCAACCGACCGAAGGGAGCTCGCCGCAGGCAAATCCGCGCCAGCCCAGTACCCAGTACCGAGTTTCTACCTCATAAACCATTTGAAAGCCTTTTCCTTTAACCTGCTGTAAGGCGGATACCTGAGAAACAAATCAATAAGGTTTGATTTCACCATTACGGCTCTCATATTTGAAAAAGTCTCGAATGATTTCTTTCCGTGATATCTGCCCATACCGCTCGGGCCCACGCCGCCAAAAGGAAGATAAGGTGATGCAAATTGAACTACTGTATCATTTATTACTGCCGAACCGCATCTTATCTTTGCAAGGAATTCACGAGCATATTTCTTATTCTTAGAGAAAATATATATAGCAAGCGGTTTGGGATTTCGTTCAATTATATCATATACTTCCCCGAAATTTTCAAAATCGATAACCGGGAGCACCGGGCCAAATACCTCTTCCTTCATTATTGGATCATCAGGCTTAATATCCTTAATTATTGTTGGAGCCACATAATGAGTTTTCGGATTAACTGTTCCTCCAATAACAATTTGTCCTGTTGTCATCAAAGATGCCAGCCTGGAAGCACTCTTTTCATCTATTACACGGGGGAAATCATTACTCTGCTCCGGATTTTCTCCATAGAACGATCTGATCTCCTTTGTAATAAGAACCAGGAATCGATCCCTGATCTTCCTGTCAATCAGCAGGTAATCAGGGGCTACACATGTCTGTCCTGCATTGTAGAATTTCCCCCAGGCAATCCTTTTTACCGTATAGTCAAGCCTGGCATCAGCAGTAACGACACAAGGATTTTTCCCTCCAAGTTCAAGAGCGACCGGTGTTAAATTCCGGGCAGCTTTTCCCATTACTTGCCTGCCCACTCTGCTGCTTCCCGTGAAGAAGATATAGTCGAACTCATAATCAAGCAGGTATTCGCTTGTTGAATGATCTCCATTTATTATTGTAATCAGATCTCCTGGAAAATTACTCAGTATTTTTTCGATAACTTTAGTAATAGCAGGGACACGCTGCGATACTTTTAAAATAACACAGTTACCGGCGGCAAGAGCACTTATTGCAGGTAATATTGAAAGCTGAAAAGGAAAGTTCCATGGTGAGAGTACCAGTACCTGGCCATAGGGTTGCGGAGAAATATAGCTTTTAGCGATAAAATGAACAATTGGAGTTCTGACTCTCTTTGGCTTTGCCCACTCCCTGAGCTTTCTGATTGTCAGGTTCAGCTCTTTTAAAACAAATTGGATTTCCGAAGAAATTACTTCACACTCAGGCTTATGAAAGTCTTGCCATAAAGCATCTTTGATTTCCTGTTCATGCTTGATAATCAGTGATTTTAGTTTCTTAAGGTTTTCATGCCTGAACCTGATATCAAGAGTTTTATTTGTTTCAAAAAATCTCCTCTGGTTTTCAAGTATCAATCTGATCTCTTCTTTTCCCATTCGTTTTCAAGAACTAAAAGTTGTTTTGATATATCTGTCATTACAGTATCTTCTTTTCCATGAATTTTACTCATTGCATATTCTGATAATGCTGTTATTGTGAGGGCAGGATTAACGCCTATATTCCCTTGTATTACAGAGCCATCGGTGATATAAATCCGGATAACCATGTACTTTAAGGTTCTCATCAACCACACTTTTTTCTCCTGAT
>Ga0307445_10001662_pt1 | contig 12480 bp, 12 predicted proteins | sample SalMarSW160330MG_FD_202147 | JGI IMG/M metagenome (GOLD analysis project Ga0307445, IMG submission 202147) | Salt marsh sediment microbial communities from the Plum Island Ecosystem LTER, Massachusetts, United States - SW1603-30 | ecosystem: Environmental > Aquatic > Marine > Intertidal zone >...
GCCGGGCAGCGGGTTGCCGGGACGCGCCGTACGATCGATCACCGTCGCCAGGCAGACGCCCAGCTCGGCTTTACGCATCTCCGGCAGGCTGGTCGTGCCCCTCCCACGCCCCTTTTCCTCCATCCCTGCCTCGGAGCGGCGGATCGCGTACACGTCGAGATCCAGGTTGCGATCCCAGTTCAACGCGTTCATCGCCAGGTCGAGGTGCCCGTCAAACAGCAGCATCGCTCTCCTCCTTCTCCCCTTCCATGTCTGCGCCTGACCCCAGCGCGCGCAGCGTGTGCGCCACGTTCAGCGCGACCTGATCCTCGTCCTTCGGGTACATCCCTACCACGACCGCGTCCTGCGCCTTGATGTGGTCGAACGCGTACTGAAAAGCCTGCCCGACCTCATCCTGCTTCCCGCAGTGCCGGCCCGCAGCCAGGATCTTGAATGCCAGGCACGTCTTGTCCGTCTGGCGGATTGCTTCGCACATCCGCTCTCGATCCTCGGCCAGGTACTCTTCCTGCGCAAAGGCGTGTACGCCCGACACGAGCGCGCTCTCGCGCGGCTTCCGGCTCAGGTTGTAGACGCAGGCCATGTAGAAATCGACGTCCCAATCCCGCTCTTCGGCGTACGCGATCACCTCGGGGATGTGCGTGCCTAACCCCACCTGCACCCCGCAGTCGCGCATGCACTTGAGATAGTCTTCGACCTTGTCGATCTCGCCCGCCTGCCAGAAGCGATCGGTCTGTGTCCCGTGGTGGTAGATCCCCATCGCTCCCGCGGCAGCCAGGACGCGGATATTCTGCATGACGTCGTGCATCTCTGACGCCGTCTGCGCGATCCAGTGCAGCTTGCCCCCCTCTCGCCGGAACAGCTCCAGCCAATACAGCACCCGGTGATAATCGCCGCGTGCCTGCACCGTGTTGATCCCCGCCCGTTCGCAGCGCTGCAGCACCTCCACCACCTGCTCGGCCGTATAGTATGCCGCCATCTCGCGGCTCTTGGCCGCGCTGAAATGCGAGTTCCCGCAAAAGGGGTTGCCGCCCACGATTAGGCGCGTCACGTGGTGTGGGCCAAATGGAACAGTCGGCAGTTGTGTCATCCGGTCTCCTTCGAAGGTACAGCTCTATGCGGCCTGCACCTGCATGGGGTGAGGGCCTGTCTCTGTCGCGCAATGGTAGCACAGGCGGTCCCCGTGTGCAAACGCAACGCCAACGCAACGCCAACCCAACCCGTAACGATGGGTAGGGCGCTCCGCGGTATACTGGAGGATGGGGATAGGCTGACCCTGGGCCTGCGGGCGTCAGGCGAGAGCGCTGAGATAGAGGTGAGAGGATCGATGCCTGTCTACAATTCGGATGTGGCTAGCATTTTCGAGCGTGTGGCGGATCTGCTCGAGATCGAGGGGGCTAATCCGTACCGTGTGCGTGCCTACCGCAATGCGGCCCGCACCATCGCCGCCTTGCCGGGCAACATCGCCGACATGGTCGAGGCCGGCAAGGACCTGACCGAGCTCGACGGCATTGGCGATGACCTGGCGGGCAAGATCGAAGAGATCGTCGCGACCGGCGACCTGGCATTGTTTGAGGAGATCGAGCGGCGCGTGCCCCCCGGATTGGCCCAGATGCTCGACATCCCCGGCTTGGGGCCCAAGCGGGTCCGGGCCCTCTACGACGAGCTGGGTGTGACCGACCTCGAGGAACTCGAGGAGGCGGCCAAGCAGGGCAAGATCGAAGACCTGGAAGGGTTTGGCGTCAAGACCCAGCAAAAGATCCTCGACGATCTCGAGGAAGCGCGCGGCAAGGAGCAGCGGACTCGCTTGGATACCGCCGAGGAGCTGGTGGCGCCCCTGGTCGACTATCTGCGCGGGATCGAAGGCGTGCAGCGCGTCGAGGCAGCGGGCAGTTACCGCCGCCGCCAAGAGACGGTCGGCGACCTCGACATCCTTGCGACCGGTGAGGATGGGCGGCAGATCATCGATCGTTTCGTCGAGTACGAAGACGTGGACGAGGTTGTCTCTGAGGGCGAGACGCGCTCCACCGTGCTCCTGCGCACCGGCCTGCAGGTCGACCTGCGCGTGGTCAAGGAAGAGAGCTACGGTGCGGCGCTGCTCTACTTTACTGGTTCCAAGGCGCACAACATCCACCTCCGCAACATGGCCCTCGATCAGGATATGAAGATCAACGAATATGGTGTGTTCCGCGGCGAGGAACGGGTCGCGGGCGAGACGGAAGAGGGGATCTATGGCCTGTTCGATCTGCCCTACATCGAGCCCGAGCTGCGCGAGGACCGCGGCGAGATCGAGGCCGCCATGGAGGGCAAGCTGCCCCAGCTCATCACGCTCGAGGACCTGCGCGGAGACCTGCAGATGCATACCACGGCAAGCGACGGGCACAACACGCTCGAGGAGATGGTGGCAGCAGCGCAAGAACGTGGCTACGACTATATCGCGATCACCGACCATTCCCCGCGCGTAGCGGTCGCCCGGGGCCTCGACGCGGAGCATTTGGCAACGCAGATCGACCAGATCGACGCACTCAACGAAAAGCTGGATGGTATCCGTGTCTTGAAAGGGATCGAGGTCGATATCCTAGAGGATGGCTCCCTCGATCTGCCGGACGACGCCCTCTCCAGGCTCGACGTCGTCATCGCCTCGGTCCACAGTGGCTTTGGCTACTCACGTGATAAGCAGACGGAGCGCATCCTGCGTGCCATGGACAACCCCAACTTTCATATCCTCGCGCACCCCACGGGCCGGCTGATCAACGAGCGCGATCCGTACGAGGTTGACCTGGAGAAGGTCATGCGCGGCGCCCTGGATCGGGGCTGCTACCTCGAGGTCAACGCCTATCCGGACCGGCTCGACCTCGACGATGTGCACGCCAGGATGGCCAAGGAGATGGGGCTCAAGCTCTCGATCTCCACCGATGCGCACCGGGTGAGCGAACTGGCCTACATGCGCTTTGGCGTGGGCCAGGCGCGCCGTGGGTGGCTCGAGCCCGATGATGTCCTCAATACGCGGAGCTGGCGCGACCTGCACAAGCTACTCAAGCGTTAGGGAGCAGACCATGGCGGACGAGAAGCACAAACCAGGTATCTCGCCTGACTCAATCGAGAGCGAGGAGAAGGCGCAAGACGCGATCGAGGAACTCCGCGACGCGATTCGGTACCACAATTACCGCTACTATGTGCTGGACTCCCCGGTCATCTCTGACGCCGGGTACGATGAGCTCATGCGCGACCTGCAGACGCTGGGGGAGCGGCTCCCCGATCTGCAGAGCCCAGACTCGCCCACGCAGCGGGTGGGCGGCGAGCCACGCGACGAACTGGGCCTGCTCGACCACTCGTCGCCGATGTTGAGCCTCAAGGCCGTGTACGAGGAGGACGCGGTGTGCAGCTTTGGTCAGGCCTGCTGTGACGAGCTGGATCAGGAGACGATCGAGTATGTCGCAGAGCAAGTACGACGGCCTGGCTATCGAGCTGGTCTACGAGGATGGGCGGCTGGAGCTCGCCTCCACAAGAGGGGATGGTGAGATGGGCGAGGACGTCGCGCCAAACGCCAAGACGATCAACGAGGTACCGCTCAAGCTAGGGAGCGGGGACGACGTCTCGATTCCGGACCGGCTCGCCGTGCGCGGCGAGGTCCATATGCGGAAGGACGAGTTCGAGGCCTTTAACCGTGAGCAGGGTGAAGCGGGCCAGCGCCAGTTTGCCAACCCCCGCAACGCCGCCGCCGGTTCAGTGCGCCAGCTCGACCCAAACGTGACCGCCCGTCGCCCCTTGCATGTCTTTCTGTACGCCATCCCCGACGCCCAATCGTTGGGCATCGAGACCCAGTGGCAGGTGCTCCAAGCCCTGCCCGGGTGGGGGCTGCGGGCCAACCTGGAGCGTCGGCGGCGCTGCAGCGGCGTGGATGAAGCGATCGCGTATCACAGCGAGATGGCAGAGGTGCGTGAGGATCTATCGTACGAGATCGATGGCGTCGTATTCAAGGTCAACCAGCTCTCTTACCAGGATCAACTCGGCGCACGGACGCGCGGTCCGCGGTGGGCCATCGCCTACAAGTTCGGGCCGCGCCACCACGACGATCGTGGACCTGGAAGTGCAGGTGGGGCGCACCGACCAACTAACTCCCGCTGCGATCCTGGAGCCGGTACAGATCGGGGGCGTCGAGGTCAGCCGCGCATCGCTCCACAACCAGAGCGAGATCGAAGAGAAGGATATTCGCATCGGCGACCAGGTTGTCGTCGAGCGTGCCGGCGACGTGATTCCCTACGTGGTCAAGTCGCTGAAGGAGGAACGAGACGGATCGGAAGAGGCGTTTCACATGCCCGACCAATGCCCGGTGTGTGGGACGGACGTCGTCATGAGCGAGGACAAGAAACGGGCCCGCTGCCCCAACCCGAACTGTCCTGCCCAACTGCGCGAGAGCCTGACCCACTATGCCTCGCGCCAGGCGATGGACATCCAGGGCCTGGGAGAAAAGCGCGCGCAGCAACTGATCGACGCAGGCCTCGTCCAGTCCCTCTCGGACCTTTACGAGCTGACGAAAGACAAGCTCGCCTCCTTGGACCGCTTTGCAGCCAAGTTGGCTCATCAGGCGCGGGGTGGTGGAGATCCTGTTTGCCAACCAGACGTGGCCTCATACCAACGTCGGCTTTGGACGTGAGGCCGCTGCCACGCTGTCCGAGCGAGGGCTCAACCAGCCCCGAACCTTCTGTACCAACGCAAACCCAACGCAGGCAACCCAGATCAAACATGCTCCAAACCCATACCGTCACGAGCTAGACATTCCTTCGAGTATACTATAGACAGGTTGGGAGAGGCCGCGCCTGCAGGCAACGTGTGCGGCCGGAGGGAAGGACGTGAGCGATGGAACTGGCAAGTAGCGCGTTCGACTCGGGGAATAGCATCCCGCGCAAGTACACTTGTGACGGACCCAATATCTCGCCTCCCCTGAGCGGGCGATTGATGCCAGACAAGGCGCAAGTCCTCGTCCTGATCTGCGATGCTTGTACTCCAAAGAAATGACCCACGGCGGATAGAGAGGATCCATGAGCGGCTCGAATGATGCTTGCCAACACAAGCGAGAGCTGCTGGCACAGGTCGCCAAGCAGGTGCGTGATACGGTACGCTGCTAAAGGCGCAGGCATCTTATGGCGAAGTGATGGTATTGCCGATTTATCATCCGGCAGTCGTGTTCTATAGGCCGGACCGAGATCAAGTCCTGAAGCGAGACTTTCAGGCGCTTGAGGAGTATGTCTAGTCACGTATCGGGCGAGGTGGTGCCCGGCACGTATTAGGGGGTATTCAACGATGGAACCATCCCTAAACAGAGAAGCTCAGCAACTCATCGAGCAACTCCAGGCTGAGCTAGCGCGAGGTGAGGACGTAGAGGCGGCGATCGACGTTTACAAGACCGTAAACTGGATCATCGATCGCCTACAGGAGGTCAAATCCGAGGCCTTGGACCTGGCCGAGCAGGACATGCGCCAACGCGATCTCAAGTCGCTGAAGACGCGGGTCGGCTCTGCCGGCTGGACAGAACCGAGGGCCAGACAGTTGGATGAGGAGGCGTGGGCGCAAGTGCTAGAACGCGACCCTTATCTCAGACAGGTCCAGGAGAGATATGCCCGGGCTCAAGCAGCTCTGGAGGAGGCACAGGAGCCGTTCATGCAGCTCCCCGAGCCTCGATTCTTTATCCGCTAGCCTGGCCGGATCGTAGGATCGAAAGGCGACGCATTGCGGAATAGCGAGCTTGTCCACATCGGGACATCGGGATGGTACTACGGGCATTGGCGCGGCTCGTTCTACCCGGCAGATCTCGATCCCGACCAGTGGTTACAGAACTACTCGCGACATTTCAGGACGGTTGAGATCAACAACTCTTTCTACCAACTGCCAGAGCACGAGACATTGGCGAGGTGGCGTGACGCGGTCTCGTCCGAATTCATCTTTGCCGTCAAAGCGAGTCGTTACATTACACACATGAAAAAACTGCTGGACCCGATGGAGCCCGTAAACAACTTCATGGAGCGGACAGGCGCGCTGGGCGATCAGCTAGGGCCAGTTCTCTTCCAGTTGCCGCCGCACTGGGGGCGAGACTCAGAGCGTCTCTCCTCGTTCCTTGATGTGCTTCCCGAGGGCCATCGTTACGCGGTTGAGTTTCGAGACCCGAGTTGGTTCGACGATGAGGTCTACCAAGTCCTGCAGTCCCACGGTGCGGCGTTCTGCATATACTACTTTGGGGATCTGGCTTCCCCCAGGATGGTGACTGCTGACTGGATCTACGTCCGGTTTCACGGGCCGGGTGGGGCATACCACGGGAGCTACAGTACAGAGTTGCTCAGTGGGTGGGCGGGCGCCTTTGCGACCTGGAGCGCGCAGGGCAAAGAGATCTACTGCTACTTCAATAACGATGCCGAGGGTCACGCACCCCACGATGCCGCCCGGCTTCAGGCAATGATCGAGGGGCAAAGGAAGGAAGGAGACCTTGTTTAGTCATATACTTGTTCCGCTAGATGGCTCTTCTCTCGCTGAGAAGGTCTTGCCACACGTAGTAACGCTGGCCAGATCATTCGACCCTCGCATGACTCTCTTTCGTGCTGTAGGGGAGGATTCGGCGGCCGCCCAGTCGATCGTGGATCCAGTCAACTGGCAGATGGTCCGGTCGCAGGCCCAGGCATATCTGGACGAAGTTGGGGGGCGATTGCAGGACATTGGTCTGGAGGCCGAGCCCGTGCTATGGGAGGGATCTGCCGCGGAGCGGATCATCGACTATACCCGTGAGCAGGATGTCGATCTCATTGTGCTGAGCAGCCATGGGCACAGCGGCCTAAGCGAGTGGAATATCAACAGTGTTGTGCAAAAAGTGATCCTCAGGGCCTACTGCCCGGTACTGATCATCCGTGCCTACCAGCCCGTTCCAGATGAGCTGACCGGGCTGCAGTACCGCCGGCTCATGGTGCCCCTCGACGGATCCCGGCGTGCGGAGATCGTCCTGCCGTACGTGACGGCATTGGCGCGATCGCAGGATGCCAAGCTACTCGTGGCCCGCGTGGTGGCCGAACCAGAGATCCCGCGTCGCGAGAGCCTGGACGAGGAGCAGCAAGAGCTGATCGATCGCTTGCTCGCGCTCAAGACAAAAGAGGCAAGGGACTATCTCGACGAGCTGACCTCAAGGTTGTCCGTGGAGTCGGAACAGCACTTGCTCGTCGAGGCAGACGTGGCGGCCCAACTGCACGATCTGGCCGAGGAGCAGAACGTCGACCTGGTGGCGCTCAGTGCCCACGGTTGGTCTGGGAGAGCCAAGTGGCCCTACGGCAGCGTTGCATTGTCGTTCATTGCCTATGGCACGACCCCGTTGCTGATCGTACAGGACATCTCACGCGAGCAAGCAGAGACGACCAAGGCTGAAGAGGCCGTACAGGAACGGAAGGGACACTAGGCGCAAATAGATTCGCTCTGTTGCTGGACGGAAGGAGTACAAAGTGGCCGTTGCCAAGGTGACCGAACTGGTGGCACAGTCTGAAGAGAGCTGGGAGGATGCGGCTCAGCAAGCACGAGATGAAGCAAGCAAGACGATACGCAACATCGAGCACATCTATGTGCGCGAGCTGCAGGCAGTTGTGGAGGACGGCAAAATCGCGCAATATCGTCTGAACTGCAAGATCACCTTCCTCGTTGACCACTGAGGCGAGGCAGAGGAAGGGATCTATATCCTGCATGCCTACCTTTATCAGGGGGCACAGCGGATTGGACGGCGAACCGAGTACTTGAGTATCGCGCTCCACGCATATCGTCCAGACGGGCAGAGGCGTGCCGCGTGCGATCCTTGCGCATTGCGGCTCCACGATCGTAGAAGGTGACGAACGTGTCCTTGGCGCCGAGATTCGCCACACGACCGAAGATCGGGGTGTCGAGGCCGAGATTGCCTGTAATGGTATGGCGATAGTGCTTCGCTAGATCTGTACTGATAGGCCCGCCCATACGGACGGGCGTACTGTGCTTACCTCTCCCAGCTTGACAGATTCTGCCAGCAGTGCGACAATCGGGCACGTATGTTTGGATCCAGCGCCAGCATGTTCGCTGCAGAGGAGGCAGTCATGGTAATCTCGGGCGTTCGCTTTGTGCGCGTCACGGGAACCTGGGAGTACACAGGGCCGCTCGGGGAAGAGCGGCTCGTCCGGCCAACCGATATCTACCTTGAGCTTAGAGAGGCCGACAGCGCGTCCCTCTTTCCGCCTGGCGGCCCGCCGTATGAGATGGACGCTGTGTTTCTGTTCGTTGACACGGACGAAGGCGCGAGTGGAAGCTTTGGCCCGATTGGGATCAGCGAAGCACGCATTATCGCCCACGCATTTACCCCTCTCCTGATTGGGGAGAACCCACACGCAGTGGAACGCATCTGGGACAAGATGTACCGCCACGCCATCCACGGCCGAAAAGGCGAGACAATGATGGCGTTGAGCAAGGTGGATCTCGCCCTGTGGGACCTCAAGGGAAAGCTGCTGGGTGTGCCGGTGTACCAACTCCTGGGTGGCCCATCACGCGACAGGATACGGGCCTACGCTTCGATGCTAGGGCACTCGATCGCGCCCGCGCTGGCTGCAGAGCGGGCCAAGGAAGTGGTCGCCGAGGGGTATACGGCCACCAAGTGGTTCTTTCGCCACGATCCAACCGACGGGCCGGAGGGGATACGCAAGAACCTGGAGTTGATCCGGACAATCCGCGAGGCTGTGGGGCCTGACGTCGAGATCATGTTCGACGCGTGGAGCAGTTGGGACGTACCCTACACGCAGCGGATGGCCGAGCTTGCCACCGAGTACCGGCCCTGGTGGTTCGAGGAACCAGTCCTGGCGGACATGATCCCCCTGTACGCCGAGCTGCGGCGTACAGTGACGTCGGTCGCCATCGCTGGCGGTGAGCACGAGTACACCCGCTGGGGCATCAAGGCGCTGCTCGACGCTGGGGCAGTAGACATTCTGCAGCCAGATCCCACGTGGGCAGGTGGCCTGACAGAGATGACCAAGATCTGTGCGCTGGCCTCCGCATACGGGATCCCGGTCATCCCTCACCACGGCGCCTGGGCTTCGACCCATCTCATTGCCTCGCAGACAATTACAGTGTGTCCCATCCAGGAGTGGCTGCTCCAGCATGGGCGCAGAGGCAATGTGTTTCTCAAGCACAAGATCGAGCCGGTCAATGGCTATATCGAGCTACCTACGGCACCGGGGCTCTGCATGGAACTGGATGAGGATGCCATCGAGTCGCGGGAGGAGATCGAGTTCTGAATGCAGGCGCTAGCCGGCATCTGTCCGGGTACAGCTCGAAAGAGATAGTACGATCGCTGTACGTCATCGAACCAACCAGGAAGGGCATAGGAGGATATAGTACATGTCGGAACAGACCAAGATACCGATTGGGCTCCAGCTATTTTCCGTGCGTGGCGAGTGTGAGCGCGATCTGGCAGCGACCCTGGCAGCCGTGGCAGAGATCGGCTACCAGGGCGTGGAGCCGTGGGGCTATGGCGGCGAGAAACTGGAGTGGATGGGCTACTCGGGAACTGACCTGCGGGCGATGCTCGATGACGTTGGCCTGCAATGCTGCGGGATGCACCTCCGCACCGATGCCCTCTTGGGCGACAATCTCGCGCGCACGATCGAGCTGAACCAGGCGCTGGGCAACAACTTCCTGATCGTAGCGGCCGACAGCTCGAGGATGAGCGCAGAGGACACGGTCCTGGAACTGGCCCAGATCCTGAACGAGGCGGCAGTCAGACTCGAGTCGCTGGGCATGTTCACCGGCTACCACGCACACCCCTTTGATTTCGTCCGATTCGGCGAGCAGACGGCGTGGGAGATCCTGTTCAGCAACACGCGCGATGACGTCGTGATGCAGCTCGACATTGGCAACTGTGTGCGAGGAGGCGGAGATCCGATCGCGATGCTGAAGGAGTTCCCGGGTCGCGCCCGCTCAGTGCACCTGAAAGAGTATGGTGGCAAGCCGGGGGCGGTCATTGGCGAGGGTGAGGCGGACTGGGATCAGATCTTTGAGCTGTGTGAGACGCTTCACCACCCGGTGTGGTACGTGGTCGAGGAAGGAGGGCCAGAGGGCCTGGGATTCGACGTCTCGCGTCGCAGCTTGCAGGCACTGCGCGCGATGGGCAAGTGATGAGCCACTCGACCGTTTCGTGGGCCGCGCGTGAGAGGAGCACCGCATGCGAATCACCAATATCGATGTGATCCCTGTTCGAGGCCGACACTGGCCACGGTTTCCTATGGTCTTTGTCGAGGTTCACACGGATGAGGGCTTGACGGGGGTTGGTGAGGCACTGCCCTACCAGGCAACCGGCCTGGTCGGCTCGCTGCGCGAACTTGGTGAGGCGCTGCGTGGCGCAGACCCATTCCACATCCAGGCTCACTGGGAACGGCTCTTCCGGCGCGGGGCGTCCATGCCGGCGCTGAGCGCCCTGGAAACCGCAATGTGGGATCTAGTGGGGCAGGCGCTCGGCGCGCCGATCTACCAGCTCCTGGGAGGCGCGTGTCGTGACCAGATCCACGTCTACGCCGATGGGTTTTTCCGAGAGGGTGAACCGACACCTCAAGCCTACGCCGAGAAGGCACGAGAAGCGGTGGACGGTGGCCTGGATGCGCTGAAGATGGATGTGGACGAGTTCCTGGCTGAGGACAAGCGCCTCGATCGCGACCTGCGCAGGCCGGAGCTCGATCGCATTGTAGAGACTGTATCGGCGGTCCGAGCTGCAGTGGGAGAGGGGGTCTTGCTCGGCCTCGACTGTCACTGGGCATTCGACGTGTCGGCAGCCACGCGACTGGGGCACGCGCTGGAGCCCCTTGACCTCATGTGGCTGGAGGACCCGATCCCATCAGGCAATGCTGCAGCGCTCGCCCAGCTCCGCGCGAAAGTCGCAGTGCCGATCTGCACCGGCGAGGTGCTGGAAACGCGCTATGCGTATCGGGAACTGCTGGAACGAGGGGCAGCCGATGTCCTGATGCCAGACCTGGCACGAACAGGGGGCATCCTGGAGATGGTGCGGATCGCTGCCCTGGCGGACACCTACTATGTTTCGATCGCGCCACACAACATGATGGGCCCGGTGGCTACGGCGGCAAGCGTGCAGCTCTGTGCCTGCATCCCGAACTTTCGCATCCTAGAGTACCAGATGGCCGATGTGCCGTGGCGCGACGAGATCGTAGAACCGCCGCTGACCGTCGTGGATGGGCATTTCGCCCTTCCACGCGGTCCCGGCCTCGGTGTGCGGCTAAACCATGGCGCGATCGATAGGTACGTCGTCAGCTAGGCGAGTGGTGCAGCTACTGCTGGCGCCATGCCAGAACCAAGGGAGGAATGATGGAAAAGATGAGGCTGGGCAGGTCGCCCCTGATCGTCTCTCGCATCGCGCTGGGCTGCATGCGCCTGAGTGACGACCCGGCACAGGCCAAGACGACGGTTCGGGCAGCGCTGGATCAAGGTATCAGCTTTTTTGATCACGCCGACATCTATGGTCGGGGACTGCGCGAGGAGGTCTTTTCCGGAGTCTGGGAGGGGGCTCCTGGCCTGCGCGAGGAGGTCTTTTCCGGAGTCTGGGAGGGGGCTCCTGGCCTGCGCGAGCAGGTGTTCCTGCAGTCCAAGTGCGGCATCCGGTTCGCGGGCGACACGGGGCCAGATGTGCCAGCGCGCTACGATTTCTCGTACGAGCATATCACGCATGCCGTGGAAGGGAGCTTACGCCGCCTCAAGACAGACTACCTTGATGTCTTGCTGCTGCATCGTCCCGACGCCCTCGTCGAACCAGAAGAAGTAGCACGTGCCTTCGATGAGCTGCAGCGCAAAGGAAAAGTGCGGTTCTTTGGGGTGAGCAACCATACGGCGGCCCAGATCCAGTTGTTGCAGACGTGCGTGGACCAGCCTCTGGTCGCGAACCAGGTGCAGCTCAGCGTGGTGCACACGCAAATGATCAATGATGGGGTCATCTTTAATCGGGGCGAGGTCGCGCCAGCATCTCGCAGCGAGGGCACGCTTGCCTTCTGCCGTATGCAAGGGATAACGCTTCAGGCCTGGAGCCCACTGGCGGCCGGCGCTGTGACAGGTAAGCCGGTTTCCGATGTCGCGCCGAGGATCGAACGGGCGGCGGCCGTGGTCAAGGCACTGGCAGAGGAGCGCGGCGTGAGCCAGGAGGCGATCGCGATCGCCTGGCTGCTGCGACATCCGGCTGGCATCCAGCCGATCATCGGTACGATGAACCCGGCACGGATAGCGGCGTGTTGCCAGGCAGACGAGCTGGCTCTGACCAGAGAAGAGTGGTACAGGCTGTTCGAGGCAGGACGCGGTGGGCGTGTCCCGTGAGGGCCGAGACACTGCGGAGGGCCGCTCCGGCGCTGCGTGTGCCTTGACGCCCTCTTCCGCCTGATGTAGAATCACCCACGCTGACACAGGTTTGACCAGAGCAGGGCGTGCATGGGTATCGAGGTTGGC
>Ga0307445_10001663_pt1 | contig 12478 bp, 9 predicted proteins | sample SalMarSW160330MG_FD_202147 | JGI IMG/M metagenome (GOLD analysis project Ga0307445, IMG submission 202147) | Salt marsh sediment microbial communities from the Plum Island Ecosystem LTER, Massachusetts, United States - SW1603-30 | ecosystem: Environmental > Aquatic > Marine > Intertidal zone >...
TACTTGGCAAGAGCCAACTTTTCGGGCTATATGGAGTGTTGTATCTTTAATTGTAATTCCTGCTGGATTTTTAATATATAATGGAATAGGACAAAATCTCTAATTTTCTCCAATTGGAAGTGAAAAACTAAATTTGCTCCCTTTATTTCTACCTTTGGATTCTGCCCAAATCTTTCCTTCATGTAGTTCTACGATTTCTTTTGAAATGTAGAGCCCAAGACCAGTTCCTTCAATTCCTACATCAAAACCTTGACCATATCTTTCAATTTTCCCAAATTGCGTGAATAATAATTTTTCCTCTTCTTCTGTTATTCCAATACCAGAATCTTCCACGGAAATTATGTAGAAATTATTTTTTTTTTTAGATCTTACTTGAATCTTACCCCCTTCTGGCGTATATTTTACAGCATTTAGGATAAGATTGGATACTACTTCATAAATTCTTTCCTTATCGAAGAATGTAATAAGATTTTCGTCAACACTATTTTCAATTTTTTGGCTACGTAATTCTGCCATTCCTTCAAGTTGACGAATACAAAATTTAATGAGAAAAGTTAAATTTTCTTTTGTTTTGTTTAATTTAATCAATCCTTGTTCTAATCGAGAACTTTCAACGATAGTATTAACGTAATTTTCGAGTCTTTTACTTCCCCTCCTAATTTCCTCCAAGATTGAAATGATTTCATCATCTAATTTATGTGCATGAAATTTCAATAAGAGTTCTGTAAACCCTTTAATAGAAATCAATGGGGTTTTTAACTCGTGTGAAGTTCTTGAAAAAAGATCAGATTTCAACTTATTTATTTCGCTAAGCATTATATTTTGTGCTTCTAAATGCTCTTGTGCTTGCCAACGCTTTTGTTCAATTTCTAAAGCATCGCATATTAAAAATAATACTAATTTATTTTGATTAGTGATGATTGGTGTACTTTTATATAAAACACAAATCGCATTATTTAGTTCATTTCCAGTTATAATTAATTTTCCATAGCACGTTTTGATATCGTTTTCTTTAATGTAAATATCAGTTTTAGCAAATTCCATTTGATCGACATCAAAATATTCTTGAGGAAAATCATGATTTTGTTTAAAAATTTCAGAACAAAAAATGTTAGCATTGAAAAACGCTGAATCATAAACATCGATGTCTCCCTTATTTGTGGTAATTCTGAATTCTTCTTTTTCTTCGCTTGCTATTCTATTGATGTACAATACTAAATTTCCATCTAAAAGTTTTAAACAGGTATTCAACAGGAGTTGGATGTTTTTATGCGTGTTTGTTGTAAAATTCAAGAAGTTAATATTTAGTTCATATATTAATTGTTCATACATTTTTTTCTCGGTAATGTCCTCAACCCATAGTCTGAAGAGGATTAAATTCCCGGCTTCATCATACTGATCTGATCGCTTTCCATGAAGCCATTTAAGCTTACCTTCTTTAGTAATTATTCGAATTTCCAAATCCATGTCTTCAGAGGATCTTACAATCTTCAAGAAGTCATCGGGATGAATGATCTTATTTGCTAGATTATCATAAATGAATTCTGTTGCTTGATACCCCATAATTTCAATTAATTTTGGGTTGACATATGATATCGTTTCATTTAATACATCAACTTCCAAGATTCCTACGGAAGAGCTTTCTAATAAAGCTCGGTACTTTCTTTCTGACTCCTTGATTTTTTGATCTGCTTGAACTTTTTCCGTGATATCTGCGACTGTGAATATGATATTCTCAATCTTGCCATCTTGAGAGGTCAATGGGGTGCCATTTAATGATAATAATATTATTTCCCCATTAGTTAATTTACAACTTATCATCACGTCATTAATTGGTTCTTTATTTTTCAAGATAAGTTGGTAAGGACGATCTTCATCAGGGATTATATTACCATTATCGTCTAATAATTTAAAAGGACTATTTTTAAGTAAAGAATCGATCATTTGATTTTTAGATACTTTTAAAACGTTCTCGGCTTGAGAATTCATGTATATTACGGTTCCCATTTTATCAATCGAAATTATTCCAACTGGATTTGTATCCATTATTCTTTCTAATTTGTGATGTTCTCTTTGCAAATCCTCTTCGGCGTTTTTTCTTTCAGTGATATCTTCAAATGTAACTAATATCCCAACAATATTTTCATCCGAATCATGAAGTGGAATTCGATTTGTGTCAACCCATATTTTATTACCCTCTTTCATGTTCCAAGATTCAATATTATGAAATTTGGTAATCTTACTATCAATGATTTTTTTTTCTTGTTCTTTATTGTACCTTATTTGATCAGAATCCCATAAAATTTCCATGTCTGTCTTATTTATGATATTTTCAGGATGTTCAATATTTACAAGTTTAGCATAATTATCGTTACACCCGAGATAATTTAGCTTATTATCCTTCCAGAAGATATATTGGGGAATATTTTCCGTGACTGTTTCTAACATTTCATAAGAGCTCTTTAAAGCCTCTTCAAACTTCTTAGGGTTAAATAGTTTCCAAAATCGGATTTCTGGAATCGTATTGGTAATCTTTTTAAACCTTTCTTCGTTAAATCTAATTTCTTCTTCTAATTTTTTTATTTTTGATAAATCCTTTAGACAGATAAGAATTCTTTGTTCATTTAAATCATTGGTAAAGCTTTTTGCCCTTAATTCTGCCCATATATAATCTTTTTTGGTATCCAGGATGCGAATTTCATAAACCTCATTTTCTAATACCTGTTCTCTTTTTAAAAATTTATCAATTTCTTTTAAATAATCAGAATGAAGAAATTTTAAGAAAGATTTATCAATTAGTTTGTTTTGTGAATATCCCAAATAATTTAAAAATTCACATTGATTTACATATTCTATTGTATAATTAGGCTCACATTTGACAACAATGATCAAATCAGTAATCGTATTAAGTAATATATCGCTTTGAGCTTCGAGATTTTCTAACTCTTTTTTATTAGAAATCATTGTTCAAAAATACCTAAATGAAAATGCATGTTCTTCCTATAACTCAAGTGAAGATCTTGATATTTATATATTGGTATATTTTATGTGTATTCGTTTAGGCAATCATCTAAACAATATGGCATTCATAAAAAAAGGAAATTCAAGAGTTCAGCTTGAATTAAAAATTCGGCATGACCTTATGAGATATAATCAAAAATTTTATGAAAATATAATAATTCTGCTAATAATACAATGAGTAATATTATTTATGAAATGTTCATTTATTAAGAGGTGAATTTTTCTGGAAAAAAATGACTTTGTGCAATGTCTCAGTTGTGGAAAAGATTTAGGGACAAAAGCTTATAAAGGACAAAATTTTTGTGCCGAATGCGTGATGAAGCTTGAATTTAAAATTCAAGAAATTAATAATGATCAAGCAGACATTAATCTCCAAAAAATACTAGATTTCTTTATTTCGGATGTAAGTTGCGTATTTCATAAAGATCCCGCAGCTCATACTCTCATTGAAGTTCTAACAAGCTATCCTGGGATTAAAGCAGTCCTCTTATATCGAATTTCACATTTCTTCCACAAATTAGGAATGCCTTTTATTCCTCGATACATCTCCGACATTGCGAGGGAGTTAACAGCTATTGAAATTCACCCTGGTGCAGAAATTGGAAACGAATTTTTTATTGATCATGGTGCGGGAGTTGTAATCGGTGAAACAGCCATTGTAGGGAATAATGTTACAATGTATGCTGGAGTGGTATTAGGTGGTACAAGTTTAGAGCAAGTGAAGAGACATCCAACTATTGGGGATAACGTGGTGATCGGGACTGGAGCAAAAGTTCTTGGACCTATAACTGTGGGCGATAATGTAAGAATTGGAGCAAATTCTGTAGTTATTACCGATGTTCCCGCGGACTCAGTTGTCGTTGGAGTTCCGGGGAGAATCGTATCTCGAGAGGGCGAGAAAATAAAACGAATAGACTTAAGGCATGGTGATCTTCCTGATCCCTTGGCTATTACAATATCCAAGTTAGAGGAACGAATAAGGGAAATGGAAAGCAAGTTAAATATTAATCCTTCAAAGGATAAAGATTATATTGATATTTTTTATGGCGAATATGGTGGAGGAATATAGTAAATAATGTTATTCTAAGATATAATATTAAAAGGTGATAATAATGGGAGCGTTAAATAATATTATTGATACCATTGGAAATACTCCATTGGTTAGATTAAATAAAATTGCGGAAAATGTTAAGCCAACGATATATGCTAAATTAGAGTATTTCAATCCAGGAGGAAGTGTGAAGGATAGAATTGGAATGAACATGTTACTAAAAGCTGAAGAAAAAGGGCTCATTTCTAAAGAAACAACCATTGTAGAACCTACATCAGGTAATACTGGGATTGGATTAGCATTAGTGAGTGCTGTAAAAGGATATAGATTAATTTTGGTCATGCCTGAAAATGTATCAATTGAAAGAGTTCAAATCCTAAAAGCCTATGGTGCAGAACTGATTTTAACACCTAAAGACCAGGGAATGAAGGGATCAATTGCTAAAGCTGAAGAATTAGCAAAAGAGAAAGGAAACGTATATATTCCTCAACAATTCAAAAACGAGGCTAATCCCGATATCCATAGAAGAACGACCGCTAAAGAAATATTTAATGATTTAGCAGGTCACATCGACGCTTTCGTGGCTGGAGTTGGAACGGGTGGCACTATAACTGGTGTAGGAGAAATTCTTAAAAAAAATGTTGGCGAGCGAGTGAAGATTTATGCGGTTGAACCTAAAGATTCTCCCGTGTTGTCAGGGGGATCTCCTGGACCTCATAAAATTCAAGGGATTGGAGCAGGTTTTATTCCTGAAGTATTGAATACTAAAATCTATGAAAAAGTGATTGCTGTTGAATTTGAAGATGCTATAGCAACTGCTAGAAAATTAGCGAGATTAGAAGGCATTTTTGCAGGAATTTCATCAGGTGCAAGTGCATGGGCTGCTATTCATGAAGTTTCAAAAGATTTTAATGAAAATGATAATATTGTGGTTCTCTTACCTGATGGTGGAGAGAAATATTTATCGACTGAATTATTTCATTTTTGAGCGTAATTAGTAAGTAAAAATCTCTTAGGAACTAATAAATTTTAATGGGATTCTATCTGTGGTGTCTCTAATGATAAAATGTCATAAATTTTTTTCCAATATTTCTCAATGTTCCAATTCAATTTACATTTAATTTTATCAGATATATCGATAAATATCTCTCTAATCTCTAATGTATGAAAATAATTAATGAATGGAGCGATAATTGCAATCATGTATTGTTTTTCTCCAAATCTTTCATCTATTTCAGGAAAAGAATCAAAAAATAAATACCCACGATTATTCAGATTATCGATATTTAATAAAACCCCTTCTGCTTTAGAAATTTTATCATTACCATAAATAGAAGTTGCTACTGTAAATAACTGCGCTGCGATATTCTCCAAAGAAATGGAAAAATTAGTCTGTTTAGGGTGATAGAGCTTTAATTCAGGACCAAACTTATCGTCCCAAAAAGTTACTAACAAGCAAGGATATGACGTTTGATGTTTTGTAATTGGCTTTTTAACTTCGATATTCATACCCTTGAAAATTTCATCGATTTTATTATTTAATACGTTTATCCTGTTAATTCGGGCTATTTTCCCCGAAATAATAGCTAATAAGTCTTTTTCGTCGAAAGGTTTTGTTAAATAATCATCTGCTCCTAATAATCTTCCAAGCCTAATATCTTTAGGAGCTGTACGTGCGGAAAGAAAAACAAAAGGAATCCGATTCCATTTTGGTTCTTTGGAGATCTCTCTGAAAAATTCATAACCATCCATTTCAGGCATTATTATATCACTAATAATAATATCAGGAACCTGTTTAAGATTCGATAAAATCTTCAGAGCTGCCTTCCCGTTTTTTGCTATAACTGCGTCATAATTGTTTGAATCTATCATTAGCTTTAAGTTATATGATAAATCTACGTTGTCCTCAACAATTAAAATTAATGGTTTCAAATCTGAATGAATTGGTGTTTTAATAAAAATCTATATGGCTAAAATAAAATTAGTTTACCTTTTTTTTATAATTATTGGTAGAAAAATAGAAAAAGTGGATCCTTTTCCGTATTCACTTTGAACCCATACTTCTCCATCATGAAGTTTTATTAATTCTTTGGCGATGGCTAATCCCAAACCCGTTCCTGGAATATCACTTACTTGTTCAGATCTAAAAAATCTTTCAAAAATAGAAGGTAAATCTTCTTCCTTGATTCCTACACCATAGTCTTTAAATTCAAATAAAACTCCGTCTTTTTCATCAATGTTGTATTTTCTCTTATAATGATTAATAGCAGTAATCTCTATTTTACTATTTTCTTTTGAATATTTTAATGCATTATCGATAAAAATACGGAATAATTGTTCAATTTTTGTTGGATCTCCATAAAGTTTTATATTTTCTTCGACAGCAATATTAAAAGTAATATTTTTATCATTGCCAATAGGTTCCATCAAAGTTAAAATGTTTTCAACAATTGAAAGTGGATTATATTCTATCCATTTTATTTGTACTTCATGCTTATCTAATCGGGATAATGTTAAGATATCATCAATCAATATCTTTAAAAGTAAAATGTTTTTTTTGATTCCATCTTGTAATTTCTTGTTTACTTCTGGAGTGACTTTATCAGAATGATTCTCTAAAAAATCAATTGACATAATCAGTACTGAAACTGGTGTTCTTAATTCATGAGAGACTGTTGAAACAAAGCGTTTCAAACTTCTTTCTGCTTCCTTTCTAGCTGTTATGTTTAAACCATAAATATTTGCATATCCACTTTCTATTATTGGCACAATAAACAGCGAATAAATTTGATCTCCAATATTCAACTCAAAATTTAAATTTTGATTCTCAGATAAGGATTTATTGATATATTCATGTAAAATCTCAGGCACTCTTCTCCCTTCTTCAATTAAAAATAATTTCTGACTCGCTTTATTTGCTAAAAGAACGTATTTTTGACTCACTCTCAGCACAGGATTAGGATTTTCCATTGGAAACCTTGCCATAACCTGTAGTTTTTCTTGATTGGTTTTATTTTCGGTTATATCTATATAATTTTGAATAATTCCAATGAATTCACCATTTGGGTCTCTATTGGGAACTGTTCTCGCAAGATTAACAAGTTTCGTTCCATCAGCGAAAATTGTTTCTAACTCGTATTCATGATACACCTTTCCTTCATTAATTTGATACATTGAACAGTTTTCGGTATGGCAACGGTTTTCATAACCTAATTTAAGGTCGTAGCATTTTTTACCGATAATTTCTTCTTTGGATAAGCAGAAGAGGGATGCGTAAGTATCGTTGACTCTAATAATATCGTAGTTTTTGTTTATTACCCTTAATGGTAGAGAAGCGTTAAATATTTGGTTAAATTCAGAGTAGGCTTTTTCCAATTTCATAGCATTGTTAATTAAAGTTTCCTCATTTAATTTCAACTTCCTAAACAATAAATCAAAAGGTGTCTCTATTCCCGATTCGATTATAGCCTTATACAAGAAGAAAAATGCTATAATTTTAAAAATATGCCCTATAAAATTTGAAATATCAAACACGCTAATGTAAACAGTAAATGCTAATTCTGAAATCATAGTGGTGATAATAGAGACAGTGATTAAAAGAAACACTTTCTGATTGAACTCCTCTTTATGTGTATATAAGACTATTAATGCAAGTAAAAAAATTACATCAATCACATATTCGCTGATTTTCTTAAATAAGGTTAAACCAGAGCCTTCGAGGTAGCATGTGGGGAAGATACCTCCAAAAATTAGATTCAATATTACCAAAAATATAATGATATTGATAAAGAATAAATAAGTATGCTTGATCTTTTTTTTTATAAAAAAAGTTGCTATTAAATAAGAGAATGCTTGCCAATATCGAGCGGCAATCCATAATTGTGTGGGGAGATCTGAATCAAATTCAGGAAAGACTCCCATTCCAGTGTAAGCCAAGGTGTGAAGCAAATCAATTCCACTTGTGAAGAGAATGGCAATCCCTATTATTAAAAAGAAGGAACTATCCATGTACTTTCTTGAGTGCCAACCGATAAGAAAAATACCACCTGAAATAACAATGCTGATCATCTCTGCAATCGAATGAAATAGAAGGTAATTATAAAGACTAATAAAGTAGGTAAGTAATAAACCCCCTATTAAAATAATATATTCGACTAAATCTCGATGATAAATTGAGGAACTTGAATTATTTTCAGTATTTAATGAAATACACCACTTTCTTTTCTTATTTATTAAAAAGAAGGAATGCTTTCTTTTCTTATTTATTATAATGATGTTTTCTGAAAAACAGTATAAATTGAAGTCTTGTAAATTTGGTAAGGAAAGTCGATTGGAATTATTCTTTTTATGCTCTTTATCAACTCATTGATCTCTCTTTCATAAAATTTAGAATTTTTGATTTCCAAATCGGGATCATATTTATGTAAAAATATGGAAAATTCAATACTTATCTTGTATTTTTTTAATAGAGATACAATTTTCCCTAAATATTCTAATGAAACCTCGTATCTCTCTCGATCTTGGATGTCCAAAACGTAAAAAAATTTCTTGGTTCCTTTAATATGGGTTTGAAAGTCATTTAAATAACCTTCTCGAAATTGTTCTTGACCACCGAAATCCCAAATGCTGAATTCTGAATTCAATGCTTGGAATTTATCGATTTTAACTCCTCTAGTAGGATTTAGCGAAGAAAAAGATGACAAGTGCTTCACTCCCATTAAACACAAAGCGATGGATGTCTTACCAGAGTTATCTAATCCCATCAATAGTACTTTCTTTATTCCAAGTGATATTTTTTCTGTCATCGTTGAACTTTTAAATACGTGAATCATTATGGATTGATCATAATAATGTATCGATAACATCCAAATCTCTAAGATCTTTAAGTTTTTCTTGATTAATTTTCATAACAAAATAATTAATTTCTAAAAAGAGCTTAAAAATATCGGGATCTTTGATGGTATAAGTATTAACATTGTCTATTTTTTCAAGAATAATTAGATTTTTATTAGATAGAGTCTGTAAATGTTGAGAAATCGTCGATTGAGATTTGCTTAACGCCGATTGAATTTCAGAAGCAGTCTTTTTTTCATATCGCAATAACTCTAAAATATCCAATCGCGTTTGATCTGCTAAAACTTTTAAAAACTTTATAAAGTCTGTTTTTAGGTCACTCATCTAATAATGTACAAATGTATTTGAGAAGAATTGATTATAATCGCATTTAAAGATATTTCTAATGATCTATTAATATAAATTAATAATTATTTTATAAACCATCGTAACATTTATATATCGGCATATCGTTATTAATGAATATTACAAAAAAAAAATACTAAATGAAGTAATAAAAAATTGATAAATATAGACGAGATAGATAAGAGCATAATTGAAATAATTCAGAAAGAACCGGCTCTTACTCATACAGAAATCGCAAAGAGGGTCGATCGAAGCCAACCCACGATAGGTATGAGAATTCGAAAGCTTGAAAAAGCGGGAGTTTTAAAATTCCAAGCAGGTATAAACGTGAAAACCATGGATTTAATCTTTGCTCGGATTGAAATTCAGACTTTAGAACCTGAAGAGATTATAAACCTTGTTAAACAGTGTCCATACATGTTAAATGCATTTCGTTTGAGTGGCACTTTCAATCTCAGTATTCTCGTGATTTGTTCTAAATTATCCCATCTTGATGAAATGGTTAATATGCATTTTAGAAAGAACCCTAATGTCTCAGCTGTTTATATCGACATAATTACCGATGTAATAAACGATTTTGTTTTGCCATTTGATTTTAATTTTGGAAGTTGCATTTTAGATTCAACTGGGGAATGCTGCAAAAAATGCGTGTTCTGAAATTTGTCTAAAATAAACATTTTTTAACGCATTAACAAAAATTTTTAGCTTAATTTACTTTTTAAAAATAATAAGCATTAATTTAATTAAAAAAAATTAGTTAAGAAAATCACGCCAGCGTATCCGAGTAGTAAGGAGGCGGCCTGCAGAGCCGTTGCTTTCAGCAGCATGGGTGCAAATCCCATCGCTGGCTCTTATATTTATCGTGCTATTAATCATACGTTTTTTAAAGGAGTTTGAAATATCGTGAAAATCTATAACAGTCTTACATTTGAAAAGGAAGAGTTTAAATCGATCAATTCAAATGAAGTTAAAATGTACGTGTGCGGTCCCACCGTTTATGATTCCGCGCATATCGGTCATGTGAAATCTGCTGTAGTGTTTGATTTGATTCACCGTTATCTCCAATTTAAAGGATATAAAGTTTTTGTAGCAAAGAATTATACCGACATAGATGATAAAATTATAGAGAGAGCAAATAAAAAGAATATAACTTACAAGGAGCTCAGTGAACCTTATATCTTTGAATATGAAGAAATAATGCGTGCATTAAACGTAAAAGCGGATACATATAACCCTCGAGCGACGGAATTCATACCTAAAATTATCGATTTCATACAAGTACTCATTAAAAAAGGGAATGCGTATGAAAATAATGGTTCAGTGTATTTTTCGGTAAATACTTATAAAAAATACAATACGTTTTTCAGACGAGCTAAAGAGACCGAATCTAATGGGGATGAAGCAGATTTAGCACCAGATCAAGATACTCAATTTGGAGAAGATAAACGAGATCCTAAGGATTTTGCACTCTGGAAAAAAATGAAAGAAGGGGAACCATATTGGGAGAGCCCATGGGGAAAAGGAAGACCTGGGTGGCATATTGAATGCTCCGTGATGGTACTTAACCTCTTGGGAGAAACCATTGACATTCATGGTGGTGGCCAGGATCTCAAATTTCCACACCATCCGAATGAGATCGCGCAATCGGAATCCTATACCGGCAAAACCTTTTCGAATTATTTCATCCATAATGGATTCATAAATACAGATGATGAAAAGATGTCTAAAAGCCTTGGGAATTACTTCTTGGCAATAGATATATTAAAACAATATGATCCGATGGTGGTTCGGTGGTATTTAATATCGAGCCATTATCGAAGTTCTATAAATTATTCACCAAATAGTTTGGAGCAGTCGAAAAAAGAATATAATCGATTATTTAATACGATTAAAAAGATATATACCAGTCCCATTATCAAGACGGCAAGTAAGGACATGGATGACCTAATTGTAAAAATAGAAGGTACGTTTGAAAATATAATTAAAGCCATGGATGATGACTTCGACACACCAATCGCAATCGCAGAGATCTTATCGCTATTTCGAGAGATTAATAAAGTGATCCTTCAAGATGGAAAAAAAATCAACGCGTCATTTAAAAAATCGTTCGTGGATTTTATTGAAAAAATCGATTCTATTTTAGGCGTCTTTCCCGATATGGAAAATAAAGTTTTAAGTCTTGGTAGTGGTTCGGATGAACAAGGAGTCATGATTAAAAACTTGGTAGACTTGATCACGACTATAAGAGATCAACTAAGAGAAAAGAAATTATTTGAAATGAGCGATCAAATCCGGAATAAACTGCGGGAATTAGGAATTGAAATCGAAGATAAGAAAATTCGATAATTCTCTAAATGTTATTTTAACTTTTCTTGTATATATTCTCCTATTTTATCAATCGCTTCTTGACCTTCTGGAGCCCAGGCACTGAACGCTTGGAAAACGTGGATCATCCCATCAAAAACTTCTAATGTAACATCAACACCCGCCTTCTTAGCCTTTTCGGCAAATCGCGTGGTATCATCTTGAATTAATTCATTAGTTCCAACATGCATGAGAATTGGCGGCAAGTCATGCAAATCTGCGTATAAAGGAGATATGTATGGGTTTTTTGGGTCATCATATCCAACGTATTGCCGAGCCATAAAAAAAATATCATAATCTTTTAGAAAGGGATCAATTTTAACGTTCCGTTTAAACGATTCACCCGTCAAGGCGAGATCAGTCCATGGAGAAAGACACGCTCCTGCTGCGGGTAGCGTAATATTCTCATCTCTGAGCTTGATCAATGTAACCAAGGTCAATCCTCCTCCCGCAGAATCGCCCGCGATCACGATCTTTTTAGGATTTATTTTCTGATCGTTAATTAGCCACTTATATGCGTTGATCGCATCTTCAAGGGCAGCAGGAAATGGGTGTTCTGGAGCTAACCGGTATTCTATTAGAAACACTCGTATTCTTGCTGCTCGACTGATCCTCATCGCAAGATCTTGATGGGAAATGAGAGAACCCGAGATGTAACCTCCCCCGTGGAGGTATAAAACAACGTTATCAGGAGTGCAGGATGGAACGGATATCCAAGCAGCATTCATTCCATCGATGTTAACTTCCTCAATGATCATGTCTTTTGGAAGCTTTATTAATGATGCTAGCACATCCAAGCCTTTCCGTGATTCTTTCACCCGATTTTTCAACACCGTGTCAGCA
>Ga0307445_10001666_pt1 | contig 12463 bp, 14 predicted proteins | sample SalMarSW160330MG_FD_202147 | JGI IMG/M metagenome (GOLD analysis project Ga0307445, IMG submission 202147) | Salt marsh sediment microbial communities from the Plum Island Ecosystem LTER, Massachusetts, United States - SW1603-30 | ecosystem: Environmental > Aquatic > Marine > Intertidal zone >...
GGATCGACCTCGAAGTACTCGGCGCTGCGCGCAACTATTCACATCTCCGGCGTCCCAGGCGGCTCGCCGAAAGCCGCTATAACCGAGCCCAATGTTTCCCTTGCTTAGACAAGGACGAAGGCTTTACGCCAAGGCCCTCAACCTGCTCGCTCTTGCCATATCCGGCGCGATCCGGTTATCTTGGTCAAATTGTAAAATCCATTTATGCCATTTGGGGGTGTGAACTAATTCACACGTTAGTCAATAAACTTGTGCGACGTTAGCGAATGAACCTTTGTCTGTGTGATTGGGCTGGGCTTAATAAGATATAGTTATCGTCAATTCAATTCTTTTATGAGGGGGAATGTGGGGCATAACTCAAGCTTTTTTCCCAATGGCGATGACTGGGCAGCAGCCCGGCTCGTACCGAATGTCGGGCGCGATTTCCCAATCACGAATGCTTTTTCTGTGAGACTCATCTCGGGATTAATAGTGGCCGCGGCGCTTGTCGCCGGCGGACCCCTCGACGCTCACGCAAGGGACTACGGCCAATACTCGGACTCCCCTGAACATATCCGCAACTGGTTTAAGCGTCTTAATAATCCGCGACTGGGCATGCCTTGCTGTGAAGAAAGCGACTGCGCCCGCACCGAAGCGCGAAGTCGTGGCGGTAGCTGGGAAGCCAAGGCCCCAGACGGCTCGTGGGTAACTATTCCGAATGAAAGCATTGTGACTGATCAAGGTAATCCGACAGGCGAACCTATCTTGTGTTCCTATAACAATTGGTACGGCAACGGCGGCTGGATGGTTTTTTGCTTTGTGCCTGTTCCCGGAAGCTGAGGGTACCTGTTACCAGGGACGCCGCACGGCTCTATGAAACGCTTACCGGTATCAGGCAATGCCGGAAATGGGTCAGACTCCGACTATGGCGCTCGACCGATGCCTTGCACAATGTCCGGGTCGATCCCAAAGCAGTCTTCTTCGCGGTAGATACGGTGCGGGAGGCATGGTCGCTCCTGCGGCTCCATCCTGCTAACAGAGTCCGAGCGATATGCTCGTTCGCATGTCAGCTCGTTTGCTCCGTGCAACTCCCCGAAAGCTGACATACGACCAACCACGGCGGACAGTCTGTCGCTGTACACGAAGTGCGCTCGCCGCTATCATCCAAAAATAATTGAACCACCGGGATTCTCCGGGTGGTCGCGGGCTGAGAGCGCTAGAAACCAAGGCGAGTTACTAGCTCACGCGCGCTGGCTGCCACAGAACAACGACTCCGGGAGGAATCGTGATGACGACCGATAAACCTTACCCCCTTAATGCATGGTATGCGGCTGCGTGGGATGATGAGATTAAGCACGAGCTCGCGGCCCGCACCGTCTGCGACATGGACGTGGTCCTTTATCGTTGTACCGACGGCCAAATCGCGGCGCTTGAAGATGCATGTTGGCATCGGCTGCTCCCGCTTTCGATGGGGCGGCTCAATGGAGACGAGGTCGTCTGCGGGTATCACGGTCTGATCTTCAACTCCGCAGGTCGCTGCACCTTCATGCCGGCGCAGAAAACCATAAACCCCTCGGCCTGTGTCCGAGCCTATCCCGCGGTTGAACGTCATCGCCTGGTATGGATTTGGCCCGGCGACCCGGCATTGGCGGACCCAGCGAAAATCCCCGATTTTCATTGGAACGACGGGACCGACTGGGTGGGCGAAGGCGGCACCTTCTATAGCCTCAAGTGCGATTATCGCTTGGTCATCGACAACCTGATGGACCTCACTCACGAAACCTATGTCCACGCCGGCAGCATTGGACACGAAGCGATCACCGATTCACCGTTCGACGTGACGCATACAGACCACACTGCGACTGTGACACGGTGGATGATCGATATCGACCCGCCGCCTTTCTGGGCGAATCTGCTGGGCCACCGCAGCCGCGTCGACCGCTGGCAAATCATTCATTTCCAAGCACCCTCGGTTATCGTGGGTGATGTCGGCGTTGCCGTCACCGGAACTGGTGCACAACACGGCGATCGTTCCCGCGGCGTCAACGGGGCATTCCTCGCAGTCATTTCGCCGGAAACGGAAAAGAGCTGCCACTATTTTTGGAACTTCGTTCGAAATTTCCGAAAGGACGACCAGCAGCTCACCCTGGCCCTGCAAAAGGGGCACGTCAACGAAGGCAGGGGCGTTTACGACCAGGATCACGTCGTGCTGGAAGCCCAGCAGCGGGCGATCGATCGCAATCCGAGGATGCCCTTCTACAATCTCAATATCGACGCGGGCGCCCTATGGGCGCGCCGCATGATCGATCGGATGCTCGTGGCCGAACAGGGGCAGGGGAGACATGCGGAGCAGGCGGCGGAGTAGCCGGCTCGTGTGGGCGCTCACCGAAACGAACATATAGGCTCGTGATGCGCGAGCTTGTTCGGACATCCGCGTCGTTGGCGAAGAGCCCAGCGTGGGCGAAGAGTGTTGACCCGACGCGGATGTCCAGATGAGCCGAGCATAAAGAATAGAATTCTGGACAACTTCATGCCCGAAGAGATTCAGTGGCGAGAGGCGCGACTTCACTCGGCTCGCAATCTGACCCCGGACATCCGACTGTTCGAGATAGCGCCCTCGGGGGAATTCGTCGTGCCGACCCCCGGAAGCCATATTAACGTCACGGTCCAGGTCGGAGAACGACGGGACGTGCGGTCATATTCGATGGTCGGCCCATGCACGGACGGCCTTTATCGCATCGCCGTGAAGCTGCTGCCGGACTCGCGTGGCGGTTCCGCCTATATGTGGAGCCTCGCGCCTGGGGCTCATCTCACCATCTCGAACCCCCACAACAATTTTGTGCTCAGTCCCGGCCGGCCGGACTACATACTCGTAGCCGGCGGAATCGGCATCACCCCAATCTTCACCCTTGCTCTCGCGCTGCTCCAGGCGGGAGCGAGGTTCCGGGTTCTCTATGCCTGCCGCCGCCACGCAGACCTCGCCTTGGCGGACGAGTTGAAGGAGCGGATTGGCGCCCGCCTTGAGCTGTTCGTCAGCGAGGAAGGGCGCCGAATCGATCTCGCAGCACAAATCGCCAAGCTTGCGCCCGGCGGCGAGCTTTATGTGTGCGGGCCAATCGGTATGTTGGAGGCGGCCAAGCGCGATTGGCGGCACAGCGGCCGCCCAGTCGATCAGCTTCGTTTCGAGACCTTCGGCAATAGCGGTCTCTTCGCCTCCGAGCCGTTCACGGTGAAAATTCCTCGACTGGGCATGGAGATCAATGTCCCGCGCAACCGGACTATGCTGGAAGCGCTGGAGGCAGCCGGCGTCGAGATGATTTCCGATTGCCGGCGCGGCGAGTGCGGGCTGTGTGCGCTTACCATCCTGCACGTCGACGGCATTGTCGACCATCGGGACGTTTTCTTCAGCGACGCGGAGAAGGCCGAGAACGCCAAGCTGTGCACCTGCGTCTCTCGGGTGGCCGGGGCTAGCATCACGGTCGACACCGCGGACCGGCTTAGCTGAGGCGCTGGCTGAGCGGATCGATTGACATCGGCACAAATCTGCTCTGGTCCTCTACTTGCCTGACTGCGTACGGACGGAACAACGACGCCAATGACGGCTTGGGGTCATTCACGACGGCTACGCACGTTGGCGCTAACCACGTTTCGGCAAATCTGATCGGAAAGCCGACCTCATATTGGACGGGGATGCGCCGCGGCTCCAGCCCTCTGGTCTTTCTCTCAACTAAGGAGACAGACCATGAACGACAATGATCCTGCATCCACACCGGCTGCGCGTTCACGGGAGCCGTGGAACAAGGGCAAGCTCATCGGACCCAAGCCGCCGCTTCGGCCCAGCCATGTCTGGTCGATACGGACGAAATTGCAGCTCGAAGGGCGATCGCGCGATCTTGCCTTATTCAACCTCGCGATCGAAGAAGAAAAGTCCCACGCTGCAAAAACTGCATACGTCTCACGGATCATCGCTCCCTTGATGAGAGTGAACGACGAGGCGATGTGTGATCGCTCTGGCGGCTTCATACCTTTTCACGGCGCGCGTAAGGAACGGCTAGTGCACCTGGCTCACCACGCGCGAAGCCAAGCGAAAGCAATGCGACGTCCTGGTTTGTGCTGGTGAACGGAGCAAGTAAAGGCACTGCGCGCCCTTCAGCCGAGCGTCGCAATCGCGAGAATAACTCGGAGTCGCCGTCTGTGAACAAGTTGAATGATTGTAACGCTGTCTTCAGGTCATTGTCTTTTAAAGTCTCCAGTTGCTGAAAAAATGGCTTCCATTCTTCTGCCTGATCAAGCCAGCGCTCCCAATGCGACTCGAATTCCTCCTCAATTGCTTCGGGGAGTTTCCAAAGCGTGACGCTTTCAGGTGGATCAATAACTTCACGACAGCGATGTGCTGCGACTGCGAATACGGAACGAGCCTGTGCAAAATAGTGAGTACGTGGAAATCCTCGGCGGACTGCCGCAGTGCCAAGTCGGCCGAGCTGTCCGCGAGTATTCCACCATTTTGCGAGATCCATCTCACCAAATCGCGCAACAACCAATCGAAGCTTCAGGAGTCGGTCGAAATCGATGCTTGCCTTATTCATTGACCTCGCTCCTTGGCGCAACGACCGACAAGCTGGTGGGTGAGATCGATCAGGGAATGGTTCGAATTTCTGTGGCGAGGAGCAGCCATTTCAGTTTCTTCCCTTGTATCGGAAGGTTTTCTTCTGCTGCTCGATCCATCGATCAATGTCGATACGCTTGAACCTCCACTGACCGCGAACCTTGAAGGCGGGTAACTGGCTCTTTTGGGCCACGGTGTAGACCGTCTTGTCGGCGACCTTCAGCAACCGCGCCACGTCTGGCAGCGTCAGTATTTCATCCGGCATGAGCCGGCCCTCGCTTTTGCAAAGAACGGAAAAGGGTGCCAGAATTTGCCAGAAGGCGCCAGGCTTAGAGATGCGATCAGCGAAAAATCGCTAGGCGGCGGCTCGGTTAGCTTAGCTAGGAACGGTTGGGGCGGTGTCCTGCAGGCTCGCCGCGATCGGGGTGGACACTGCATCGGCGGCGTTTTTGACTGGATCTGTCGCGAGGTGTGCGTAACGGGCCGTCGTCTGTACCTGCGGTGCCCGAGCAACCTGCCGATCATCGGCAGTCCCTGGCCGGCGGCGACGGCGGTCGAGGCAAATGTATGCCTAGGTCGTGAATGCGAACGTCCTTCAGGCCGGCACGTGCCCGCACGCGTTGCCAAAATGGCTGCAGGTCGGAGAGCCGGCCGCCGGGCAGGGCACCAATAATGACCCAGGGGTTATCCTCCAACCGCCTAATGCTCTCGAGCACTTCGCCGGCTGGCCGAGATGAACCGCCTTGGCCCCGGTCTTGAAATCTGGCAGCCGCACGCTTTTCCCGGGAATGTCCACGTGCTCCCACCTCAGCGTCATGATCTTGCCGAGGCGACAGCCGGCCGCGATGAGCAGGCGAGTGGCGGCGATCTACGCGAGCTTTCGGGTCAGCCGATGGCCGGCGGCTAACGGGAAAATGGTGTACTCACGTTTGCTCGGACGTATCAGTGCCTTGCGCGCTTCTCCGCCGAGAGAGTTCGCTGGCAGGTCCTTTCCCTCAACCAAACTGAACGACCCTCGCCTGTAAGGCGAGGGGTTCAAGTGGGGTCGATTTGAAATCGGCTGACATCCTGGACGGCTTCGCCCTCTTGCTCGTTGATGTACTCGTTGATCATCTCGTCAGTGATGGTGCCGGATGTCACGGCGAATTATCCCCTCGCCCACAGGTGCCTGCCCCAGTACTGCTTCTTCAGATGCGGAAACTCCTGGAGCAACACGCGCGAACTCGTTCCCTTCAGCCACTGAACGATTCGGCTGATGCTCTAATGGGCTCAATAGCTGATGAACATGTGCACATGATCGGCCGCAACTTTTCCGGAGATGATTTCCAACTCGTTCTCTGCCGCAATCTGCCGCAGAAGATCGCGAACTCGGGTCGCCACCTGCCCCGTCAGCACCCGCTTGCGGTATTTCGGGCACCACACAAGATGAACCTTGAGGTCGTACTTTGCGTGGCTGCCAAGTCGATATCGTCGCATAATGCGACTTCATCTACCCTTCGCTTCGCCTGAAGGCGAGGGTTTGGAACCCCGAAGGGGACAATCATGTTTAAGCCCTGATATTTACGAAGCGCCACGCGATCGCCTCGCGGGGCGCTTTCGTTTTGGTCGCGGCTGTGTCGCATTTTTTGCGCGATCGGCTTCGCGCCTTCAGTCCGGGGCCGATGGGCGGGATCGATCACCTTGCACAAACGCCCCGACCCCTCCGGGCGTTCGCGAACTTGGCGGGTCGATCTCCGATACGGTCAGGTATTTTGTGACAGTTTGAACGGCAAGGCACGGATGCGCCGCTTCGTCGCCTGATAGAAGGCGTTCGCGACCGCCGGGCCGATCGGCGGCACGCCAGGTTCGCCGACGCCTGAGGGTTTCGCCTCCGAGGGAACGATGTGCACCTCGACCGCTGGCATTTCGTCGAGGCGAAGTACCTCGTAGTCGTCGAAATTGCCCTCGACGATCCGGCCCTTGTCGAGCGTCAGCTTCGATTTGAGGACAGCGCCGAGGCCAAACCCGATGCCGCCCTCCATCTGCGCCCGGACGTTGTCCGGATTGATGGCGATGCCGCAATCGACGGCGCAGACGACGCGATGCACTTTTGGCTCGCCGTTCTCGACCGAGATTTCCGCGATCTCCGCGACGACCGTGCCGAAGGACTCAGCTACGGCGACGCCGTGGAACCGGCCGGCGGGAAGCGACCGGCCCCAGCCGGCCTTCTCGGCCGCGAGTTTCAGCGCCGCGACATGGCGGGGATGGTCCTTGATGAGCGCTAGGCGGAATGCGATCGGGTCCTTGCCGGCGCCTTCCGCCACTTCGTCGACGAAGGCCTCGACCGCGTAAGCCGTATGCGTCGAGCCGACCGAGCGCCACCAGAGCACGGGCACGCCGACCTTCGTCGTCGTCAGCTCCGCCTTCATGTTGGGGAAGGCGTAGGGAAGTTTGCTCGCACCCTCGACCGAGGTGCGGTCGACGGCGGCACCATTATCGAAGGGCGTGCCGGCGAGGATCGACTGACCGACGATGTGGTTCTGCCAAGCGATCACATTGCCGTTCGCGTCGAGCCCCGCCTTTAGCCGGTGGACATAGGCTGGGCGATAGCGCCCGGCGCGCATGTCGTCCTCGCGCGTCCATTGCACGCGCACTGGACGCCCGCCGAGCGCCTTCGAGACGGCCACCGCCTCGGAAACGATGTCGCCATCGGCGACGGCGCGCCGGCCGAAGCCGCCGCCAGTCTTCATCACATGCAACGTCACCTTGTCCGGCGTGACGCCGGCGATCTTCGCCGAGATCGCCGCATAGACATCCGGCATCTGATGTCCGCCCCAGACTTCGACGCAGCCGTTCTCGATGCGCGCGACCGCGTTCAGCGGCTCGAGCGGCGCATGAGCGAGATAGGGGAACTCGTAAGTCGCCTCGATGACCTTCGCCGCGCCGACAAACGCCTTCTCAACATCACCGATATTGGTCGCGGTCGCGGCGCCGGGTTTCGCGGCGAGTTCGCGGTAAGACGCAATCAGCTCCGATGAGGAGCGCTTCTCGGCCTCGCTGTCGTTCCACTCGACCGTCACGACTTCGCGCGCCTTGATCGCGTGCCACATATTGTCGGCGACGACCGCAACGCCGCGAGGGATCTGCACGACATCGACGACGCCCTTCATGGCCTTCGCTTTCGTGGCGTCGAATGACTTCACCTTCGCGCCGAACAGCGGCGGGTGGATCATCACCGCGGTCAGGAGGCCCGGTAGCTTCACATCGATGGTGTATTGCTGCTTGCCGGTCGACTTCGCGAGGCTGTCAAACTTGCCGAGGACGTCGCGTTCTTTGCCGATATAGATCCAGTCCTTCGCAGTCTTGAGCGGCACGTCCGCCGGCACCGCGCCGGCGGCGGCCTTCGCCGCGAATTCACCGTAGCCGGCCTGGCGGTCGCCGTGGCGCAGCGCTCCGTTCTCGACCCGGATATCCGCGGCGGGCACGCCCCATTCTGCAGCCGCTGCGTTGACAAGCATCAGTCGCGCTGCGGCGCCCGCCGCGCGGTAGCGATCAAATGATGACGGCATTCCGGTCGAACCGCCGGTACCCTGTACCTTGCCGCCCCATGCAATGTTTCCATAATAGGCGGGGTTGGCCGATCCCCCTTCGACGCGGATTTTCGCCCAATCCGCCATCAGCTCCTCATTCACCAGCGTCGCGATGCCGTGATAGATGCCCTGGCCCATATCCATATGGGCGGAATAGACAGTGACCGTGCCGTCGGGCGCGATCGCAACATAGCCGGCGAAGGGGTTAAGCGCCGTCGTCTGCGCCAAAGCGGCCATCGGCCGAAAGCCGACCATCAGCCCACCGGCAAAGGCCGAAGCACCGATCAGGAAGCCGCGGCGGGAGGCATGCGGGATTGCGGCGCAATCGGCCACGCGTTCAAGGCGATTCATCAGCATGTCTGTTTCCTCCGGCTCAGGCGAGGGCCCGCGCGGCCTGGTGGACCGCGGCGCGGATGCGATGGTAAGTCGCGCAGCGGCAGAGATTGCCCGAGAGCGCGTTGTCGATGTCGGCGTCGCTCGGCGCCTTGTTCTCATTAAGCAGCGCGATCGTCGCGAGGACCTGGCCGGACTGACAATAGCCGCATTGCGGCACGTCGAGCCCGACCCAGGCTTTTTGCACCGCCTCGGCAACACGGCCCGACGCGCCTTCGATCGTCGTTACCGAACGACCGTCGATGTCGTTCAATGCCGTCTGACAAGAACGGCTCGGCTGCCCGTCAATCAGCACCGTGCAGGCGCCGCACAGCGCCTGGCCACATCCGAATTTCGTTCCCGTGAGCCCGATAATGTCACGCACCGCCCACAGGAGCGGCATATCGGGTTCGGCATCGATGTCCTGCTGGCTTCCGTTCAACGTGAACCGAACCATGGTTGCTCCTTCAAATTGGCTGATCCGTTAGCTTCAGATAGGTCTGGTGGTTGTCCAGTGCCAGCTCGGGTCACGACCAGCTTGCCTCCACACCGTGCATCGCGATGTCGCCCTGCTCGAACTCGATCCATCGCCGTGTATCGCGGCATGGGCGTCAAGGGCGGGGACTGATGCCATGGCTTACATGGCGTGCATCGTCTGACGAATAGCGATTGGCATTAGCCGCCCGCGGAAAGCGCGCTATCTTGCAAAGCGCGGACAGACTTAAGGCCAACCTGCCATCATGATTGTGCTGTTCACAGATTTCGGACTGCATGGTCCCTATGTTGGGCAAATGCGAGCGGTGTTGCACCAGATGGCGCCCGGTATATCCGTGATCGACCTTTTCGCCGACGCGCCGGCCGGCAATTGCAGGGCATCTGCGTACCTGTTGGCGGCCTATGCTGCATGGTTTCCGGCGGGCACCGTCTTTCTCTGCGTGGTCGATCCCGGCGTCGGCGGCGCGCGTCCAGCCATCATTCTCGAGGCGGATGGCAAGTGGTATGTCGGCCCCGGCAACGGCTTGTTCGAGCTGGTCCAGCGGCGTGCAGAAACGACGCACAGCTTTGACATCACCTGGCATCCGGAGCGCCTCTCAGCGAGCTTTCACGGACGCGACTTGTTTGCACCGGTCGCGGCCATGCTGTCGCGCGGCGAGGCGCCACGAGGCCGAAGCGGAGCAAACGCTTGATCTAGCGGACTATCCGCTCCTGGCCCTGCACCTTGAACTAGCCGAACAAGCCGTCTCGCAGCATCTACTTCAGCTCTGCCTGATGATCCGAACGTATGATGACATCATGGCGGCATCGGATGCAGCCGAGGCCTACGCGACGCATGCTAAGGAGACGGATGTATCGGATTACATCGGGACGCTTTCAGAGGATGGAAAGTTCGACTTGCGCGAAGCATGCAACAAAGTGATCCACGCGCAGGAAATCCGGCCGCTTTACGAACGAGTTGACCGCACAGTCTTGGAAGGCAAGGACGCGCCTGATCAGGATGTCTGGTATCTCACCGGGGAAATCGAGCTCAAGGGGAAGCATCGCGGCAAGGCGTGGGAAGCCGTCCTCTACATCCAGGACTTCATTGAGACGGTGCTTGAGCGCGTGAGCTTCAAAGGTCCTGGGTGAGCGATTCCCGACACCATTGAACCCGACCGCGCCGGAACCAGAAATGCGAACCGCAGTCCTTCTTGCGCCAAACCGACGGGTGCAGGGTCGCAGTGCCATCCTCGTGGCGCGTCAGCCGCCAGCACGGCCACTCGTCTTGCAGCAGGTTCATTTGAAGCACGCGCCGGCATCCGCACGGACAGATCATCGCCGCCTGTTCGAGATAACCGTCATCCTGCACAACGTACAGCGCGCGCCAACTCAGCCGCTTTGGCAACGACTCCTCGACAACACAGAGCCGATAAGGCCACTTAAGCAGTCGCCCGACAGCATCGTGGCTACGCTCGAATGCGCGCCGCGGGACCTCGACGAAGAGCCAGCTGATCCACTTCATGCGGCGCGTCTCTCCGCAAGTTCCATCTGGCCGAGCAGGGGCGTCGTGTCGCCAACGCCGACGCAGCCGCCGAGAATCTCGCAGATTCCCTCTTCCGGGTCGCAGATCAGCTCCATGCTGGCAAGGCTAAAGGTGACGCTCGCATAACGGCTGTTCGGCTCCTCGCGAAAGGGATGGAGGCGCGCCAGGAATTCATCGACCGCGAGCCCGGCCGCAAGCATGTTCACGCTGATCACCGCCGGTCGATGCCCCTGCACGCCGGCGATATAGCCGTCCTTGACTTGCCGCTCATGCGCGGCTGGATCGTTGCGCCGCAGCCCCGCGGTCGCGACATCCTTCATGGTGAAGAGGCCCCGGCTCATGAGGCTCGACCGACCCGGCCGCAGGTAGTGGATCGTGCCGCAGACTTCGCGGATGCGGCCCTTGTCCTTACCCTCCGGCACCGCATCAAGACGAATGCCGAGATCGAAGTAGGGCAGGTTGTAATAAGTCGCGAGCGCGTTCAGCAGATAGCGGCCATCCACGGTGTCCATGCAGCCGAACACCACGTCGCATTGCGCGACAATTTTCACAACCTCCGGGTCCCAGAGGTTCTTCTTGAGCCGGATCACGCGGTTTCCAAGTCCGGTCCGCTCGATCGCATCGCCGAGCACGTCGACTTTCGGGCGCTTGTCGGTGGCGTCCTGCACGGTGGAGTTCAGAATGCGGTTAACGTTCCGGTGCTCCGTCAAATCGTCATCGACGATCACAAGCTCGCGAACGCCGAGCCGCATCAGCTGCTCGATGACAGGGCTGCCGGTTGTGTGTACCGAAAACCTCATCCGCATTGAATTGGTCATGAAATCACGGCACGCTGGCAGTGATGATTGCGCTGATCTTCCTGGCCCTCAATCTGCTGGCTGCGTTCTTCAAGTCCAAGAGCCGACTTGGAGCGGAAAATGCTGCGCTCCGGCAGCAGCTGATTTTGCTGCAGCGGAAGGTGCGTGGTCGCGTCCAGTTCGAGAACGGCGACCGCCTGTTCTTCGTTCAGCTTTATCGCTGGTTCCCGTCGGTCCGTCAGGCCATGCTGATAATTCGGCCGGAGACATTGGTGCGGTGGCACCGTGCTGGGTTTCGTGGCTATTGGCGCCGAAAGTCTCGGTCCCCGGGAGGTCGGCCGCCGATCAGCAAGGAACTGCGGGCATTGATCAGGCAAATGAGCCTTGAGAACCCGCTCTGGGGTGCGCCACGGATTCATGGCGAGCTTCTCAAGCTTGGATTTGCAGTCTCGCAGTCGACCGTCGGCAAGCACATGGCCAGGAAGAGTGGTCCGCCTGGTCAGAGTTGGAGTACTTTTGTCCGCAATCACGGGCCTCAGATTGCAGCGATGGATTTGTTCGTTGTGCCCACCATCGGATTTGACCTGCTCTATGCCTTTGTCATTGTCCGGCTGGCTCGGCGAGAGCTTGTATGGATCAATGTCACGGCACACCCGACGGCGGAATGGATTGCGCAGCAGATTACCGAAGCATTCCCCTGGAACGAGGCACCACGCTACCTGATCCGTGATCGTGATGGCGTCTATGGCGGCGTTGTCAGGCGGCGCTTACGGGCTATGGGTATCCGCGACAAGCCGATTCCGGCCGGCTCACCGTGGCAGAATTGTTTTGCCGAAAGGCTAATTGGCTCCATCCGTCGCGAATGCGTTGATCATGTTGTGGCGTTGGGCGAGCAGCACTTGCGCCGGATCCTGCGCTCATACGCGCGCTATTACAATGAGACGCGGACGCATCGTTCCTTGAACAAGGATGCACCGATAACCCGACCGATTCAGCGGACCGGACGCATTGCATCTCGTGCGCTCGTCGGTAGCTTGCACCACCAATACGTCAGAATCTGAGTTTTCGGTACACACACTCATCTATTTCAACGGCCACGGCGTGCAGCGAAACGATCCCG
>Ga0307445_10001667_pt1 | contig 12462 bp, 12 predicted proteins | sample SalMarSW160330MG_FD_202147 | JGI IMG/M metagenome (GOLD analysis project Ga0307445, IMG submission 202147) | Salt marsh sediment microbial communities from the Plum Island Ecosystem LTER, Massachusetts, United States - SW1603-30 | ecosystem: Environmental > Aquatic > Marine > Intertidal zone >...
TGGAATCCGGTTCCGGGAGGGATCAAGCTGGAACCTCGCAGGCTCTTACGGGGTCGGTACCGCGCCGTCCGCAATCATTTTTTCCAGCTGGTCGGCAAGCTTGGCGTTAAGCGGACGCAGTTGCTGGACTTCGGCCCGCGCTTCGTCCGGCCGGAGCGGCCCTCGGCTCGGCGGACACGGGGCCCGGGCCTCCCAAAAACAAAACCGCGGCCGCCAGGTTCAGCAGGCACGCGGATGCAAGACACCAGGGAAGGATTCGAGGCATGCTCCCTTTCCACGAACGCGGGTTGCGTTAACGGAAGAGTTCCTTGACTTCGTGAATGAAGACCGCCTGGTCTTGCCGGGAGGAGACATAGACCTTCGAACCGTCCGGCGCCACCGCCACGGCTTGCGGATCTCTCCCGGTGGCCACGAACTTGCTTTGCCCGGTGTCCAGGTTGATGACCTGCAGCCCCCGGGGGCCCACGGCAAAAAGGCGTTTCCCGAAAGGCCCCGGGATGAAATCCTTGGTTCCCAAGGCCACGGTTCGGCTCAGACCGGCGGAAAGATAGGTGCGGTCCACGCTTTGAATGACGCTCGCGGCCGGGTAGGCGTCCTGTCCGGTGCACAGCACGAGTAAATTTCCGTTGCCGGGCATCAGCCGCAGGCGGGAAGGATTCATGCGCACGGGCACCTGCTTGAACACGCGGCCCTGGTCCGGATGAATCACGGATAAGGCATGGCTTTTATTGTCCGCCACCCACAACCGGACGCTGTTCGGCTCCAGCAGCAGATCCAGCGGTTCCCGTCCGACTTCGATGACCGGCAGCGCATTGTTGCCGATAAACGGCCGGACCCGGTTGCTGTCCGGGCTGCAAACCCAGCCGTGCCGGTTTTCCGGATCGTAGGCCCATCCGGCCGGCCCGTCCGGGAGATTCCATGTCTGCAGGAGCTTGAGGTCCGGGCCGTGCAGGGTCAACACCTGCCGGCCTCCCCGGCACAGCACGCGCAGGGTATGGTTGTCCCTTTCCAGGAAGAGACGCAGCGGACCTGCGGTCACGCCCGCCTCGGCCAGCGTTTTCCGCTTGCGGACATCCCAGGCCTGGACGGTGCGCGCGCCCTCACAGGCCACGTACAGGCATTCTCCCCGGGCATCCAGGGCCAGGCTGCCGGGATCCGCCGCTGTTTCCAATTCATGCCGCGTTCCGCAGCCGGCGGTTAGGGCCATCAGGCCGCCGAGCACGAAAGCCAGCCGGATTTTACGCGGAGGATTCGGCAGCATGCGCTTTCCCCCGTTCCAGCAGGATTTTTTTCACCTGCGCCAGCAGGGCCGGAACGGCCGCGGCCGCCGTCACACGCCGCAGGGGCCGGCCCTGGGCGAAGAGCATGAAGGACCCGTCCGGTGCCCCGGCCAGTCCCGCGTCCGCGTGCCTCGCTTCGCCGGGACCGTTGACTACGCACCCCATGACCGCCAAGGTCAGGGGCTGGGTGATGTCGGCCACGGCCTTCTCCACCCGGCGCAGCATGCGTTCCAGGTCAATGCGGGTCCGGCCGCACGTGGGGCAGGCGATGATCTCCACGCCCCGCCTGCGCAGGCCGAGGGCCGAGAGCAGCTGGTAGGCAACCCTGACTTCCAGGACCGGATCGCCGGTGAGAGAGATCCGCAGGGTGTCCCCGATGCCTTCCAGCAGCAAGGGACTCAAGGCCGCCGCGCTCTTCACCGCTCCGGCCAGGTCTCCGCCGGCTTCGGTCAGGCCGAGGTGCAGGGGCAGTCGGCTGCTGCCGGCCAGGGTGCGATAGGCGGCCAGGGTCGCCGCCACCTCCGAAGACTTGACCGACAGCACCAGGCGGCGCACTCCCGCGCGTTCGAAGGCGCCGGCATAGCGCACGGCCATCCGGGCCATGAGCCGCCCCAGGCTTTCGGAAGAGCGCGCGGCCCGGCGCTGCCGCTCCGGCACGGAACCGGAATTCACGCCGATGCGCACGGCCACGCCGGCCCGGGCCGCGGCGCGTCCGATATCGAGGGCCGGCTCCAAGCCGAGATTGCCCGGGTTGATCCTGATCTTGGCCACGCCGGCCGCCAAGGCGGTCTTCGCCAGCCGGGCGTCGAAATGAATATCCGCCACCAGCGGCAGGGGCGAGGCCCGCACCAGGCGCGGCAGGGCTTCCGCCGCCCCCGCGTCCGGAACCGCCACCCGGACCAACTCGCAGCCCGCCTGCCGCAACCTCCGGATTTGGCGCAGGGTCGCGCGCACGTCCTGCGTCGGCGTCGTGGTCATGGACTGGACCACGATCGGCGCCCCGCGGCCCAGATCGACCGCGCCCAGGCGCACGCGGCGGGTGGTGAGCCGGTGCGCCCTCACGGGGTTCCCCCGAGCGCCGGCACGATGAGCTTGTATAGGTCGTTGTAGGTGGCAAACACCATGATCGCGATCAGGAGGGCCACGCCCACGCTCTGAAAGCGCTGCTGCCATTTGAGCGAAAGGGGCCGGCCGCTCACACCCTCCCACAGGAACAGCAGCGCGTTGCCGCCGTCCATCACCGGAATGGGCAGCAGGTTGAGGATGGCCAGCATCATGGACAAGGCCGCCAGGAAAAACAGAAAGTCCTTGAAACCCGAGCGGGCTTCCTGCCCGGCCATGCGCACGATGGTAATCGGACCCCCGAGGGCGTCCTTGGCCGAAATTCTTCCGGTCAGCATTTGCCCGAGGCCGCCCAGGATGGCGCGCGCCAGGGACCAACTGTGGGTCGCGCCCAGGGCGTAAGCCCGGAAAAAGGGGTAGCGCACGGTGCGCTGGGCCGCCGAGGATTTGAAGCCGACGCCGATGACGCCCACGGCGCCCCGGCCCGGCAGCTGCTGGGCGATGGGCGTAAGCGTGGTCTCGAAGCGCCGGCCGCCCCGTTCAACCTGCAGGCGCACCGGCTGGTTGGCGCGCGGCCAGACGATCTGCTGGAAATCCGACTGGCTCCACACGGGCTGGTCGTCCACGCTCAAGATCACGTCGCCGGTTTTCAGGCCCGCCATCTCCGCCGGCGTGCCGACGAAAACACGATCCAGCACGTTGCTGGCGGCCGGGGACAGGGCCACGCCCATGCGCCAGTGCCGGGCGGCCTGATCCCAGCGGGGGCTGACCTCGAGGGTCAGCGGGCGGCCGCGGCGGTTTAAAGCCAGCTGGAGCCGGTGGCGCGGCTGCGCCTGGGCCGCCTGGTTGAAGTCTTCGGCGAAATTTTCCCAGTCCTCCACCGGTTTGCCTTGCAGGCCGGTAATGATGTCTCCGGCCTCCACGCCCGCGGTCTCCGCGGGGGAGCCGGCCTCCACCCGGGCGACCTGCGGCTTGGCCAGGGGCACCGAAAATCCCACGAAATACACGGTGCCCAAAATGAGCACGGCCGTCAGGATGTTCATGGCCGGCCCCGCCATCAACATGCCGACGCGGGCCCACCACGGGCTCCAGAAATACTCCCCGGGCACGGGGGCGCGCCCCTCCTCCGGCTGTTCACCGGCCAGTTTCACGTACCCGCCCAGCGGCAGCCAGGAGAGGATGTATTCCGTCTCCCCCCATTTGAATCCCGCGAGCCGGCTGCCGAAGCCCAGCGAGAATTTCAGGACCCGCACGCCGGCGGCCTTGGAGACCAGGAAGTGTCCCAGTTCGTGCACGAAAATCAGCACGCCCAAGCCGACGACGCCGTATATCACCACGGTCAAGGTTTGCATGCCAGCTCCTCTTGCGCCGCGTTCCGGGCCCAGGCATCCTGGGCCAGGACGCGCGCCAGCGAATAGACTCCGGTTTCGCGGTGGCGGTTCAGAACCCCGGCGATCACGCGCGGAATGCCCTGGAAATCCAGGCGCCCCTCCAAAAACGCCGACACCGCGATTTCATTGGCGGCGTTGAACGCCGCGGGCGCCGTGCCGCCCTTCCGGCCGGCCCGGTAGGCCAAGGCCAGGCCGGGAAAACGCCGCGTATCGGGCGGGTAGAAGTCCAGCCGCCGCCGGCTCCGCCAATTCAGCGGCCGGATGATCCGGCCCCAGCGCCCGGGCGCGGACAGGGCCGCCTGGATCGGCAAACGCATGTCCGGCGTCGCCAGCTGGGCCAGGACCGAGCCGTCGTCGAATTCCACCAGGGAATGCACGAGACTCTGCGGATGGATGACGACCTCGATGCGGTCGTAGGGCACGCCGAACAGATGATGCGCCTCGATGATTTCCAGGCCCTTGTTCATCAAAGTGGAGGAATCGATGGTGACTTTCCGCCCCATGGACCAGGTGGGATGGCGCAGAGCCTGGCGGGCGGTCACCCGGCGCAGGCGGATGGCCGGGGTGTGCACAAACGGCCCGCCGGAGGCGGTCAGGACCAGCCGCCGGACCTCCGCCGGATTTCGTCCCTCCAGGCATTGCGCCAAAGCGGCATGTTCCGAATCCACGGGCAGGAGGCGCGTGCGCCGGCGCCGAACCTCAGCCATGACCAGGTCTCCGGCCATGACCAGCGTCTCCTTGTTGGCCAAGGCCACGTCCCGCCCGGCCCGGATCGCGGCCAGGGTGGGCAGCAGGCCGGCGGTCCCCACCAGGGCCGAAACGACCAGTGTGGCGCCGGGCCACGCCGCGGCCTGCGCGAGGCCCTCGGGACCGGACAGCACGCGGGGTGCGGGCTGTAAGGCACGGACGCGCCGCCTCAGCTCCGCGGCCGCTTCCGGGTCGCCCAGAACCAGGGCCTCGGGCCGGTAGCGCCGCGCCTGCCGCAGGAGCAGATCCAGGTTGCGGTGGGCCGCCAGGGCCTTGATGCGGAAACGCGCGCGGAAATGGTCCACCACGTTGAGGGTGGAACGGCCGATGGAACCGGTCGATCCCAGGATCACGAGGGCGGTGCGCTTCATGTGCGGGTGAGCAGCCAGGCCAGTACGACCCAGACGGGAGTGGTGAATAACGCACTGTCGATTTTATCCAGCAAGCCGCCGTGCCCGGGGATGCTCTCCGCCGAGTCCTTGCTGCCCGACCAGCGCTTGAGGAGCGATTCCACCAAATCCCCGGCCTGCGCCAGCATCCCCAGGCCCACGCCGAGGGCGATGAACCCTCCCGGCGAGAAACCCAGGCCCTTGGGCAGCAGGGTCCAATACGCTGCGGCTGCCGCCACGCCGTTGACGGCCAGACCGCCAAGAAACCCTTCCCGGGTTTTGGCCGGGGACAGCCGGGGAGCCAGCGGTATCCGCCCAAACGCCGAGCCGGCGAACATGGCGGCCGCGTCATACAGCCAGTTGAAACCGAACAGAAGGACGATCCACCAGGCTCCGTGCGGCAGGCTGCGCAGGAAGAACCACTGCACGCCCAGGCCGCCGAGCACGAGAACGGCGAAGCCCGTGTAGGCCACGCCCGGAAAGCCCTTCTCGGAATCTTCCGCCAGAATGGCCTGCAGGCTGGCAATGAGCACCGCGGCCAGGGCAATGCCGAAAAGCGCCGTGCCGGCGGACACGCCCGCGGGTCGGGCCGCCGGGAAGGCCGCCACCGCGCACAAGGCCGCCACGGCCAGCAGGGCCACGGGCTCGTGGAACGGCAGGCCACGGTGCCGGACCAGGCGGCCGACCTCCAGCACCGCTGCGAACAAAGCCAGCGCGCACAAGCCAAAGAAGGGATAAGGCGTGGCCAGGAAAACCAGCCACACGAACACCGGCAAGAAAATCAAGGCCACGGCCAGGCGCTGTTTAAGCATGCGCGGACTCCACGCCCCCGAAACGGCGTTCCCGTTTCTGATATTCGGCCAGGACCCGGTGAAACTCCCGTTCGCGGAAGTCCGGCCATAACGTGGGCGTGACCACGATTTCGGTGTAGGCGGTCTGCCACAGCAGGAAGTTGGAAAGGCGGAGTTCGCCGGAGGTGCGGACCAGCAGGTCCGGATCCGGCAGGCCGCCGGTGTACAGGCAGCGGGCGAAGGTTTTTTCGTTCAAGGGCGGCCGCGGGCGGGAGCGGAGAAAGCGCGCGACGGCGTCGAGAATCTCGCCGCGGCCCCCGTAGTTGAAGGCCAGGTTGAGCTGCAGTCCGGTGTTGCGGGAAGTCAGGCGGACGGCGTGGTCGATGCCGGCCAGGATCCTGGCGGGAAGGTGACGGCGCCGGCCAAGCATGCGGATGCGCACGCCCTGGCGGTGGAGCTCGGACAATTCCAGGCGCAGGTACTCCAGCAGCAGGTGCATGAGGAAACGCACTTCCGGGCGGGGCCGCTTCCAGTTCTCGGTGGAGAAGGCGTACAGAGTCAGGGTGGAAATACCCAGTTGGCCGGAGGTGCGGATCACGGCCCGGACGGATTTCATGCCCTCGCGGTGGCCCTCCACGCGCGGGAGCCTGCGCCGCTGGGCCCAGCGTCCGTTTCCGTCCATGATGATCGCCACGTGGGCAGGCAGGCGTGCGGGATCCAGCCGAAGGCGCCGGTCGCTGTCGGGTGTGGTTGGAGGCATGCTGGCTCCTCAAAAACCCCGCTGTCAGCCAACCAGCCAGGGACGTCCTGTGCGGGCGAACGGAGGCGGGCGCGTCCGCCTAGACTTCGAGCAATTCTTGTTCCTTGCTTTGGGTCACCTGGTCTACCTTGGCGATGAAGTCGTCGGTCATCTTCTGGACTTTGGTTTCGAAGGACTTTTCCTCGTCCTCACTTAAAGCCTTGTCTTTCTTCAGGCCCTTTAAGGCCTCCATGGCGCGGCGGCGGTGATTCCGCAGCTCCACGCGCAGCTCCTCGGCCAGCTTGTGGACATGCTTGACGAGGTCCCGGCGCCGCTCCTCGGTCAGGGGGGGAAAAGTCAGGCGGATGAGCTTGCCGTCGTTCATGGGCGTGATGCCCAGGTTGGCCTTCATCAGGGCCCGTTCCAGGTGGGCTAAGACGCTGCCGTCCCAGGGCTTGATCTCCAGCGTGCGCGCGTCGGGCACGCTGATGGTCGCGACTTGGTTGACCGGCAGCAGCGAATTATAGTATTCCACCCGCACGGGTTCCAGGATCGCGGTGGTCGCCCGCCCGGTCCGGACCGAGGCGAACTCGCGCTTCAAGGCCTCAATGGCGTTGTGCATTTTCAACTGCGTGTCCTGGTGAATGCCCTGGGGCGTGAGGTCTGGCATGATTTCCCTCCGGCGGCGGAGAAATTAATGAACGAGCGTGCCGATGCGCTGGCCGAAGACCACGTCTCGGATGTTGCGCTTGCGTTGCAGGTTAAAGACGATGATGGGCAGATGGTTCTCCAGGCACAGGGTAATGGCGGTCGTGTCCATCACCTTGAGCCGGCGGCGGATGACTTCCATGTAGGTGACGTCCCGGAACAAACGGGCGTCCTGGTGCTTGGCCGGATCGCAGTCGTAGACACCCTCGACGTTGGTGGCCTTGAGAATCACGTCGGCCTTCATCTCGATGGCCCTCAGGGTCGCCGCGGTATCGGTGGAAAAATAGGGGTTGCCGGTCCCGGCCGCGAAAATCACCACCCGCCCCTTTTCCAGGTGCCGGATGGCGCGGCGGCGGATGTAGGGCTCGGCCAGTTTCTGCATTTCGATGGCGGTCAGCACCCGGGTGGTGACGCGCATTTTCTCCAGCGCGTCCTGCAGGATGAGGGCGTTGATGACCGTGGCCAGCATGCCGGCGTAATCCGCCGCCACCCGCTCGATCCCCAGGGATTCGGCCGTCGCGCCGCGCAGGATATTGCCCCCGCCGATGACGATGGCCGTCTGCACCCGCGCCCGGACCAGCAGGCGGATCTGCTCGGCGATCGCCTGGACTTCGGAGTGGTCGATGCCGTATCCCGCCCGGCCGGCCAAAGATTCCCCCGACAGTTTCAGCAGCACGCGCTGGTATTTGGACCTGCCGCGGCCGGGCATGACGCGGTCTATTCCTCCCCGATCTTGAAGCGGGCGAAACGGCGGACCTGGATGTTTTCCCCGGTTTTGGCGACCGTCTCGCCGATCAACTGCTTGATTTTTTTCTCGGGCACCTTGATGAAGGCCTGCTCGAGCAGGCATACTTCCTCGAAGTACTTGTTCAATTTGCCGTCGATGATTTTTTCCATAATCTCCGGGGGCTTTTTGGTCTCCCCCAGCTGGGCGCGGTAGATCTCCCGCTCCTTCTCGATGACCTCCGGCGGAATATCCTCGTGCTTGACGTACAAGGGATTGGCGGCCGCCACCTGCATGGCCAGGTCGCGCGCCAGGGTCTGGAACTCGTCGGTCTTGGCCACGAAATCCGTTTCCGAGTTGACCTCGATCAGCACGCCGATTTTCCCGCCGGCGTGAATATAGGCCGCGACGGTGCCGTCGGCCGCAACCCGGGAGGCCTTCTTCGCCGCCGACATCAAGCCGCGTTCGCGCAGGTACACGATGGCTTTCTCGAAATCCCCGCCGGTCTCCACCAGGGCCGTTTTGCATTCCATCATGCCCACGCCGGTTTTATCCCGCAATTCTTTGACTTGGTTCGCCGAAATTGTCATTTCCATCCTTCTCTCCTAAAAAATGCCCCGGGGCCTGGCCCCGTTCAGGCTCCCGCAGCCGGGCGGGCATCGAGGGCGGCCTTGTCCGGCTTGTCGGAGCCGGAGGTGAAGGCGTCCTCCTCGGCGGTCCGTGCCTCGGTTTTTCCGGCCGTCCCCTGGCCGTTTTCCGGACTTGCCGTGGACGCATCACCGCCCGCCAGGGCCGTTCCGGCTTCCTCGGTCTCTTTTTCCGCGGCGGCCTGGGCACGGGCCAGCTCCTGGCGGTGGCTTTCCGCGCCCTCGAGCACCGCCTCCGCCATCAGACTCACCATCAGCCTCACGGCGCGGATGGCATCGTCATTGCCGGGAATGATGTAATCCACCTCGTCCGGGTCGCAGTTGGTATCCACGATCCCGACAATGGTGATGCCCAGCTTGCGCGCTTCCATGAGGGCGTTGTGTTCCTTTTTCGTGTCTACCACGAAAATGGCGCCGGGGAGGGATTCCATGTCCTTGATCCCGCCCATGGTTTGCTCCATCTTGGCGAGATCCTTGAGCAGGTACTGTTTTTCCTTCTTGGGCAGCTTGTCGAGCGAGCCGTCCTCCGACATGCGCCGCAGTTCCTTCATGCGGTGGATGGTTTTCTTGATGGTTTGGAAGTTGGTCAGGGTCCCCCCCAGCCAGCGTTGATTCACGTAAAACATGCCGCTGCGGGTGGCTTCCTCCTGGATGGACTCCTTGGCCTGCTTCTTGGTCCCCACGAAAATGATTTTCTCGCCGGTGGCGGCCAGGTCGCGGATGTATTTGGTGGCTTCTTTCAGTTTTTTAACGGTTTTCTGGAGGTCGACGATGTAAATGCCGTTGCGTTCGCCGTAGATGTAGCGCGCCATCTTGGGATTCCAGCGGCGGGTTTGATGGCCGAAATGCACACCCGCCTCGAGCAACTGCTTCATGGAAACGTTTGCCATGCCGTACCCCTTTCCAGTTTATCCGCCGCCCCCATCCACCCGTCCTGGAATCCCCCGCCGACAGACGGCGCAGGGACACCCCCGGGACGGTCCGAAGGCGTGAGAGATTTAAGCTTGGGATTTATAACATACGCGCCGCGATCGGGCAAGGAGAAAATCAATATTTTTTAGCCCGAATCCGGAACCCGCTCCCGGCATGCGGGCGCGGGAAAATCAGCTGCGGTAACCCGCGTTGATGGCTACGTAGCGGGGAGTTAAATCGCAGGTGCGGTAACGGGCGCTGCCGCGTCCCGCGCCGAGATGGATCTCCAAGCGGATTTCGCGGCCGGCCAGCGCCCGGTTCTGCCTGGCCCAGGGCGTGCCCGCGTCCTGGCCCCGGCGCACCAGGGGCACGCCGTTGACTTCCACCCGCAGGCGGTCCGGCCGCAGCCGGATCGGCGCCGCGCCCAGGGCGGACAGGATCCTCCCCCAATTGGCGTCCTGCCCGTAGAGCGCGGTTTTGACGAGCTGGGAATCGCCCACGGCCCGGGCGGCCAGGCCGGCCTGCGCGTCCGAGCGGGCGCCGGTCAGGCGGATGTCAATGAACTTGGTCGCGCCTTCTCCGTCCAGCACGATCTGGCGGGCCAGGGCATCCATGACCTCGGTCAAGGCGTCCAGGAACGCCCGCCGGGCCGACCGGCTTCCCGGCCGGCTGCGGCTCCCGGCTGCGCCGTTGGCCAGCAACAAGACGGTGTCGTTGGTCGAGGTCTCGCCGTCCACGCTGATGGCGTTGAAGGTCCCGGCGCAGGCTTGGCGGAGAAAACGCCCGGCCTCAGCCGCCGTCAGGGAGATGTCCGTGGTGACGGCGGCCAGCAGGGTGGCCAAATGCGGATGAATCATGCCCGAGCCCTTGGCCATGGCTCCGATGCGGACCTCCGTGCCCTGCACGTTCAGCCGGGCGGAGGCCTGTTTCGGGAGCGTATCGGTGGTCATGATCGCCCGGGCCGAAGCCAAGCCGTTTTTCTTCCCCAGGCGGCGCACGGCCTGCGGCAGGGCGGACAACATGCGCGCCACGGGCAGGCGCGTCCCGATCACGCCGGTCGAGGCGATCAGCACTTCCCGGGCGCGGCAGCCCAGGCCGCGCGCCAGCCCGGCGCACAAGGCCCGGGCATCCGCCAGTCCCCGCCGGCCCGTGCAGGCGTTGGCGCCGCCGGCGTTCAGCAGGATCGCCCGGTGAACGGGGGACCGGGACAGGTGCTCGCGCGAGATCCGCACCGGCGCGGCGGCCAGTTGGTTGCGCGTAAAAAGACCCGCGGCCGCGGCCGGCCGGTCCGACACCACCACGGCCAAGTCCGGCCGCCCTCCCTTTTTCAACCCCGCGGCCACGGCCGCGCAGCGAAAACCCGCCGGCGCGGCCACGCCCCGCCGGTCCAGCGGCCCGCGGCTCATGAGACCAGGCCCACCCGCGGCAGGCCCAGGGTTTCGTCCCAACCCTGGCTGGCGTTTAAATTTTGAATCGCCTGCCCGGCGGCGCCTTTGACGAGATTGTCCAGAGCCCCGGCGGCCACCAGCAGCCCGGAGCGGGCATCCACCGCCACCTTCACCAGGCAGGTGTTCGTGGCCACGGCGCTGGCCAGGTCCGGCCAGGGCTCGTGTTCCTCCCGCACCTGCACGAACGGTTCCCCGGCGTACGTGTCCCGGTACAGCCGGACCATCTCGGCGGTCGTGGTCTTTCCGGTCAGCCGCCCGTACGCCAAGGACAGGATGCCGCGCTTGGCCGGGACGAGCTGGGGGGAAAACGTAATCACCGTTTCGTGGCCCGTGGCCTGTTTCAGCACTTGCTCGATTTCCGGGGTGTGCTGATGCGTTCCGGCCAGCTTGTAGGGCACCACATTCTCGGCCAGCCGGTTGAACATGGTCTCGAGGCTGGGCTTGCGGCCTGCGCCGCTGCTGCCGGACTTGGCGTCCACCACCAGCCCCCGGGATTCGATCCGTCCGGCCTTCAGCGCCGGGTACAGGGCCAGAACTGCGGAAGTGACGAAGCATCCGGGATTGGCGATGAAGGCTGCGCCCCGAATTTTCTGCCGGAACAGCTCGGGCAGGCCGTAGACGGCCTGCGTCAGCAGGTCGGGCGCCGTGTGCTCGAAACCGTACCATTCGGGGTAGGCGCCGGGATCCGGAAACCGGAAATCGCCGGAAAAATCAATTACCCGAAGACCCGCGGACAACAGTGCCGGCACCCGCTGCATGGCTTCCCCGTGGGGCAGTGCCAAGCAGACCAGATCCAGGGTATCCGGCGAAAAGGAGGTCTGCCCGGCCCGCGTCAGCGGGATGCGGCCCGCTTCGCCCAGGGCCGGAAAAACTTCGGCCAGGCTCTGGCCGGCGTAGGATTCCGAGGTGGCGGCCACCACCCGGGCCCGGGGATGCCCGGACAGCAGGCGCACGAGCTCGGCGCCCGTATAGCCGCTGGCTCCGATCACACCGACTCGCAGCATGTCCGCCTCCTTTGCGCCCGCCGGCCGCCGCGCAGGCGGCCCGGCGGCAGGTTATTTCATCTCGACGACCGGATACTTCTGCTTGAGGGATTCGACCCAGGCCCGATAGCGGTCTTCCGAACCCTCGTTCATCAATTTCTGGCGGATGCGTCCCTTGACCTCGTCGAACGGGATCACGCCGCCCGGCTGCCGGTCCTCCAGATGCACGATGAAAAAGCCGCGCGCCGTCCCGATCACGCCGGACGTCTGGCCCACGCGCAATTTCTCGAAAACCTCGCGGTCGAATTCCGGCAGGCCGATCTCGCCCTTCTCCAGCCAGCCGACTTCGCCGCCCTTCTCCGCCGTGACCCGGTGCTCCGAGTAATGCAGGGCGACGGCGGCGAAATCCTTGCCGGCCCGCAACTGCGCCAGGGCCTCCTCCATTTTGCGGCGGGCCTCGTCGTCCTGCCGCGCGAACAGGTCCGCCGGCAGGCCCGGATCCGGCCGGTTCATGAAGATCTGGCTCACGCGGGCGCGGTCCGGGCGCTTGAACTCGGCGGAGTGTTCGGAATAATATTTCTGCAACTGATCGTCCGAAACTTCCGCTCCGGTGGAAAATTCCTGTATTTTTCCCTGCAGGA
>Ga0307445_10001668_pt1 | contig 12459 bp, 9 predicted proteins | sample SalMarSW160330MG_FD_202147 | JGI IMG/M metagenome (GOLD analysis project Ga0307445, IMG submission 202147) | Salt marsh sediment microbial communities from the Plum Island Ecosystem LTER, Massachusetts, United States - SW1603-30 | ecosystem: Environmental > Aquatic > Marine > Intertidal zone >...
TAATACTGTTATAAGTAAGGGTTAGATTCTTTTTTTTTCCTTTTCTAAATTAAGTATAAATATGAGCTTGACCTAATTCTTATAACGATTTTGACAAAAATCAGGTTAAAAAACTATGAACCATAAAAAATTAAATTATAACATTGTAATTCTTTTAATTTTAGCACTTTGCTTTTCAATAGGAATTTTTTCCCCTATTTCAAATAAATATCGCGAGAAAATAGCGTTGCCTAAATCAAGCGATGGAGAAATTACGATCATGACTCCTGAAAATAAGACTTACACTCAAGCCGATAGTGGCTACTATCCCGCGACGTATGGATTTGAAAATGATATTGAGGGATCAATCCCAAAAGAATGGGTTTTTTCATATGATTTGGGTCCAGATGGAGGAACTACTAGTTATGAAAGAATCTTTTAGTCATGAAAATGTATTAGAAATAAATGATTTAAGTAGTTCCAAAAATATTGGGTGTAAACAATATTTTGCTGAAAATAAAACCCATGGAACTATAGATTTTTGGATATATATCGTAGATGCAACATGGTTTCATTATTTTGATATTTACAGTAGTAATGGTATTGAAAGATATGCATTTGCAATACGAGAGGATAAATGGTATTATTACGAACCCCCTATTAGTCCACAATATGGAATTGGATGGATTGATATTAGTGATTATTTACCTATTCCAGTTGATAATACTTGGATCAGAGTCAAGGTTGAATTCGAGCATTCGACAAGTGAATATAATGGATTGAGCCAACATGAAGGTAAAATTACGGTCAATGGACAATCATATAATAGATCTATTGAAAATTTTGAGAAGGTTGGTTCAATCAGGTTTTCTTCATTAAGTACCGATGTTAGTATTTTTTATGTTGATGCTGTTGGGTATTCATGGGATCCAAATTACAACATTGGAGATAATTTGGATGAAGGATTACTTCTAAGTTATGATAATAGCACGAATTTAGATTGGCAAGGATATTCTTTAGACAATCAAGCGAATCATACTATTTTGGGTAATAAGACAATTCCGATGCCTGCTGATGGAAGTCATAATATACAGGTGTTTGGAAACGATACCATGGGCACGATGTACGAGTCTGATATTCGATATTTTACGGTAAACACCGCTCCTCCAGAGATTACCATCAACTCGCCTACACATAGTCAAATAGTAGGCAGCACGTCTCCGAGTTACGATCTTTCCATTACTGGTCCATACGATTCGATTTGGTATAGTTTAGATGGCGGATCAACAAATATTACTGCGAGTGGTCTCACGGGAACGATTAATCAAGCTACTTGGACGGCATTAGCAGACGGAATAATAACCATCGATTTCTACGCGAATAATTCTGCGGGGATGGAAGGAAACGCTCAGGTTCAGGTGTTCAAACAAGTATCGATTGAACCACCACCTGGAATTCCGGGTTACGATCTTTACTTGCTTATAGGAGCGTTAAGCGTTATATCTGCCCTTATTATAAGAAAACGCGTGAAATACTAATTCCCTTATTTTTACTTTTTTGAAAATTAGCATAAATATAATCTTATCTAACTATATTTAATTGAATGATTCTTCCACAATTCGTACAAGAATATATATATATATCAAATATATATTTGATCAAGCTAAAATTGAAATATTTGCCCCAAAAACGTTCAATTTATATAGAAAACTCTTACCAATTGTAGTTGATAAGATTGGTTAACTATTTTGAGAAATATTATTCATCTGTTAAGGATAACATGGACACTGTGATTCTAAGTGAATCGAGCTTGAAAAAAGATTGGTCTCGTCCAGAGGAAGACGAAGCATGGCAAAATTTGTAAAGGGAGATATCGTAGTTGTTAATTAAGAACTTTATAAAAAATAAAGAAAAAAGATGTAAATTTAGGATTTAGATCGTTTTCGGAGGAGAATGGTTGAAAATACACCGAGCGCTCCTATTAACAAGTAGAGATCATAACCAGGAATTGTTGGAGGAGGTTGTTGTTGTGCTGAGGTTTTTACCACAATCATTCAACTCTTACTTTTTTACATTTCATTTTCGCCTTGAAAGATTAATGCATACTTTTATTTAAATATTTAACTTACTTTAACTTCATAAAAGACAAAATAGAAATAATTATTGAGGAGGAGATGTATAATTAAGGTAGAACAATTATTAGAAGATGGAAATAAGCTCTTCGAAGAAGGAAAGCTTGAAGATGCTTTAAAAATCTTTGAAAAGGTTGTTAAAAAAGATAAAAATTATAGTTTAGGTTGGTTAAATAAAGGTAAAGTTTTAGTAGAATTAGGAAAGTATGAGGACGCAAGGAATGCTTTAGAAGAGGGTTTAAAGCGAGATCCTAAAGTCCTGAAAATTAATCATTATCTAGGTAGGGTATATGAAGGTCTTGGAGATTATTCGAAGGCACTTGATTACTATGAAAAATCCATTAACCATGATAAAGACGATGTAGATTCATGGTATCATGAAGGTAATATTCATTACGTGCTTGGGAAACTAGAAAATTCGTTGAAATGTTATGAAACTGCTTTCAGTATCTCTCAAAACTTTAAAGATATAAATGAAAAGTTGGAAAAAATAAGGAGTTTATTAAAGAAAAAAGAATCTGATTCGGCACTTTCTAACAAACTCATAGAAGATGGTAAAGCATTAAAAGAAAAGAATCAAACTTCCGAAGCTATTGAGAAATTTGAGAAAGCTGTAAAAATTAATAGAAACAATGCTGATGCCTGGAATGAACTTGGAGAGTTGTATCTCGAACTTAAAAAGTATGACCAAGCAAGAGAAAAGTTTAAAGAGGCTTTAATGGCTGATCCGAATCTAGTGAAGGCACAGCAAAATTTATCCTTAACTCTCGAACAAATTAAAGAGATTAAACAGAAAGAAGAAGAAGCAATAAAAAGCAAAATGCCTCAATTTGAACAAGAGGAGGAAGATGATGCTTACATTTGCGATAATTGTGGTGCACGTGTTGATCCAAATAGAAATATATGCATGAGATGTGGAGCTTTTAATAATCCAATCAAGAAATACCTTGCAAAGAAGGCTTTTAAAGAGACAAGTTTCTATTTACTTAGGCAAATTGAGAAACCGTCATTTTCTGGTATGAGTTCTGATGGCCCATTTAATGAAGGTTTAAAATTATTAGAGCAAATGGAGTTAGATAAAGCAATTAATTATTATAAAAACGTGCTTAAATCAAATCTAAATAATGAAGTTCTATGGAATAATCTGGGCGTAGCATACATGGGTTTAAAAAACCGAAAAGAAGCATTAAAATGTTATAATAAAGCTTTAGAAATAAATCCTAATTATTACATAGGGCTATACAACAAAGGAGCTGTTTATTATGTATGTAGGCAGAACATAGACGCGATTAAGATTTTTGATGCGGCATTAGAATTAAATCCCAATTGCGGTGAAGCATTTAATGATCGGATATTAGCTTATGAAAATTTTTCTGAGAAAGATTTCGCGAAATTAAGTGATTCTGAGCATAAAGAACTAAGAAAAAGGTTAGACTTGTTTAATATAGGAGGTGTAAATCACCTTAGAGGAATGATGAATTTAAGTTCTGCACTCGTTGATCTTGGAAACGGCAAGGATGCGATACTAGGGCATTATAAGATTATTGTTAAAAATAGTAGACAAATAAAAAATTTGTTTGAGGAAGCTCAAAAATTTGAAGCCAAGGGACAAATAAAACTCGCAATTAACTATTTGGATAAGGCCTTGAGCTTAAATCCTCAAGATGCTGTTGTCTGGGTAGGTAAAGGACTTGCTTTGAGTCGGCTGAACATGGTTAAAGAAGCTGCAGATTGTTTTACTCAAGCAACAACTTTTGATCCTAATTATGAATTAGCATGGCTTTATCGTGGAGTCTCAGTAGCATTTCTAGAGCAATATGACTTAACCTATAAATGCCTTGAAGAGGTTTTAAGAATAAACCCTTTCAATAAAGAAGCAATTGAAGCGAAAAAGAGTATATTTCAATAAAACAACTCAAATTTTGGCTCGCAGTTATGCTTCGGAGATGATGCGAATGCTGAGAATTAGTATAGATAATAGAACTTATAAGCATGAACTAACTGAAAAAGATCTTGAAGCTCTAGCATTGGTGAAATATTTTAAGAAATATTATTCATCTCGGTGATTTTTGTTTACTATTTCTAATATTGTGTTATAAGGGGAAATTTTTAATACAAATGAAGTGTTTCCCAACTTGTCATGGTAAAAAGGATTAATTTCCCATTTACTTCTTATAGTCTTCCTTAATGGTGAATAGAACCCAGAAGCATTAAGTTTTTCTATCAAAAAATACAAGATTATTTCATTAATAGAATTGATATTCTTTAATTATTTGAATTGGTTCTGTTTCTTGTAATACCTGTAAACCAATCTCCCTAATTTTATCTAAATCTGGTTGAATGAGTTTATATATCTCATCTATTATTATATTTTTCTTTTCTACATAACTTTTAGCTATTACAGAGCATTGTTTTGATAATTCCGCAATTTTTATTTGTTCTTTAGAGTTTTTAAATTTTGGAATGTTAAAATACAATGGTCGTTTATGATGATGACGAGTATCACTTATAATTTTTACACTTTTTCTTAATTCTGGAATATTTAGCATTCCACATAAATAGTAAGCCTCAAGTTTATTATTGGTGCCATAGTAATATATAGTGGAATCAATAAAGATCCTACTTTCTGGATCCTCAACCACGGCAGCCATTAATGTCTTAGCATTTGGAAAAACTATTTTATAGGGGAATTGTTGATTTTTTCTGACTTTTCCATTGACACATAATTTATTTCTATAATTGATACCTATCTCGAAAAGATCTTTTTTCAATGTCTCTTGATATATCGATTTCAAATTATTCCAATGTTTTTTAGCAAATGGTCCAAGGTTTTTTATATCATAGACTAGGTTTTGATCTAATGGTAAAAAGATGGTGTATGGTTCAATATGAAATGGATACAATTGTCGAGATAAAGTTGCTTTAAATAGCGTATTTGTCTCAACTCGAACGTTTTTATAGTATTGTTTCTTCCACTTCCCTTTAGCTTGAGGAGAAATCCAAGGATTTATCACAGAAACCTTACCATCTTGAATCGTATTATTTACTTCACAATACAATAAGGATTTTGGAATTAAATCAGCTCCTTGAATAAAATCATTAAAATAGTCAGATAAATGGCATGGTAATAATTTGTCTTTCTTTTCGCTTTTAATCAGTTTTTTCACAAAATATTTTCCTTTTGGCTTTTCTTGAAAATATACATACGGTTCTAGATGATTTATTTCAAGCTCTTCCATTGTTTCTGAATCTAGAATATGGCTTGTAACTGGATATTTATCTAAAACAGGATTAGTCTGGTTTTGATCATAATTAGCAAAGATACAACAGCAATCAATGTTAAAGACTAGGTCATTGAATTCATAGAAACTAATATTATTAAATATCTCAAATCTCCTCGCTTTTTCATTTTGAGATGAAATTAATAACGAGCGTGGCATAACAAATGCAATTTTCCCTTTTCCATTGGATCTTAAATATAATTCGGGTACTTTATAGAGAAAAACTACTGCCTCCTCTATGTTTGTTATATTTTGAGCAGGAGGTTTGATATCAAATTGACTTGATATTCTTTTCATTGATTTCTTTAATTTTGTGTCAGCATCTTTATAGGTCAACCATGGAGGATTTGTGATGATGAGATTCATCTTTTTTTGCATTAACAAAATCCTAATCCCTACTAAATTATTCAATATATACAACCAAATATGGTCCTTATCTTCTTTTTTTAATTCATACAACTGGTTAAAAAAATCATAAACGGATTTTATTTCAAAATTCTTGAGTTCTGAAAAATTTTCACTCAATTCATTATGTGCGTTTAGAGCTGCTTGCCATGCTTCATCAAAATCATTAAAATCTTCCCAAACATTATATAATGATTTGATTAATATTTGAAATGTTTCTATATTGTTAGAAGTGAGGGCGTAACCTGGAATTTTCAATTCCTTTTCATCATCAATAAGATCAACACAAAAGGCATAATAACTCCCTAAATTAAAATCTGCATATTCAGATATTTCTAAAGGATCGATAGAATTACATAAAAAGATATTGATCGAGATTTTTTCAATCCAGTCTTTTCTATTCTTAAAATACAAAAGACAATTTGCTTTTGTCGTAAGTACTGCAATAGGATTAATATCAAAACCAAAAACATTATTGATTGCATCAAACCACTCCTCAGGAGGTTCTTGATCATGAGGAAACTCAAAGTGAGAATCAATCTTTTTATAAGTCTCAATAAGAAACGTTCCAGAACCACATGAAGAATCTAACACTCGATCCCTTAATTCATAACTATTTTCAACCATTTTCTTACAAAGAGATTCTGGAGTGTAGTATTCACCTAATCGATGTCTTACACCTGCGATTATCATTTCTTGATAAATCGTACGGAATATATCTGTCGCCTTTAATTGGACAGTTTTCATGATTTCAAAATAATCATCGCATAAGCTTTGCACGTTGATCACCCATCGGAAAAAATCATAATGAAAGAGAGAAATCCCAAGTAATTCGAAATAATTTTCCAAATCCTTAAAATATTCTCGCGAGTAACGTTCAGGATTAATAAACTCCTTGTATAGAATCAATTTTAATAGCATGCTTAAATATGAATGCCTTAAAAAGAGTTCTCTTCCGACTTCATCATCATGATATGCTAACCTAAAATGTTTTTTCCATTGCTGAAAGCAGACTGTTTTTTCTCCCGAATGGTCATTAAAATGCTGTTCAAGGCGACCATATGATAGAATGTAAAGTGGCGAATTAACTCCAAATAAAATCGCAAATTGTTCAGAATCCAGTGAACTTGGTTTGAAAAGACATTCTAAAAGGGATTGTATTGATTTCTCATCAATATCCCGTCTATTTCTCAAAAAGAGAGAGTTGTTATAATACCAAATTTTGGATTCTGAAATTACAATAAGTAAGGATGCTTGTTTCCCTTTTGTTTGAGTGTATTCATCAAGATATTGCTTTCCTTTTGAATTTACCCAGGATTGAAGATCTTTATCAGAAATTTTAAATTTAAAATCGATTATAACATCTCCAATAAGACAATCTGGTTTCCCACTTAATATTCTGAGTTGAGCTTGGTAATTTATCCCAAGATTATCAAAAAGACTATCAAACCAATGTTCAATTTCAAACTCGTTTTTTGCCCTCTTAACTGGACTTAGGTCAATCTGAAGATCTTTTATCAATAGCAAGTTAATCCCTCTAATATTAGAGTATAATTTGGTTGTTTAATAATTTAGAAATCTCGATTTCTCTTTTGATTTTTTAATAATCTACCTAATTAATTAAATAAATTGGTGTATTATGCCAGTGACTAAAGATCATTATTTAGGAAAAGTTAAAGAACATACTCTCAAAGAAGCGTTATCAAAAATATGCCGAGATATGGGAGAAGATGAAGATATAAATATTGTATTTTTGCAAAAAGACTGTGATATTATTATAACTCATACTACTATTCAAATATCTGATCCAAATTATCTGGCTGTTCTGGTTGAAGAACCGTTTTCGATGGATTTATTAAACAAAATAAGAACTGATTTTAGGGGTTTTCTCCATTATTATCAAAAGCATATTAAAATCATTCCAAATGATGACATATGCTATATTAAATATCCTAAAATTATCAGATTATACGAGATCGATGAAGATATTTTTGAGATGCTTGAAAATGAACATGATATACCCGATTCTTATTTAGATGATTATCAATGGGAAGAACTACTGAATTCTGAATTATGGAAGAAAGCTCAGACTCAAATAGCTCGGGAAATCATTGCTTATAAATTTAAAAATGAAATATCAGTAGATCCAATAATGGATGCAATAGAATCAATCTAAAAATCTTCCCGGCTCATGACCTCATCAACGGTTATATCAATTCTGTGAGCTCTCTTTTCCTCTCTATCAGATCTACCTTTCTTTAGTTCCTTTCTTTTATTCATAACAGGTCTTATTATTATCACAACCACCAAATATGCAAGAAAACCCATGATTCCTAACATTATCAATCCCATGAATAGGGGTAAAAAATCAAATGGCCCTACACCTCCATTATCAATAACGTCATCATATAAGACTTGACCGCTTGGATGGAAGCCATCCTCTAGAATAAATTCGAGATAATACTCATCATTCTTACTAGGCTCAAAGACTAAGGAAAACGTCGAATATTCTTGAAAATCCTTCCTTGTAAACTCTTCAATTCTCACAGCCAAACTATTCCCTTGAATATAAGCTTTGAGTGTCGATTCGGTTGCTGGCCGGAACCCAGAGGAAAATTCGTACGATATGTTAGTGGAATATCGCACAGAGTTTCCACTTACAATCTTTTCCATACCATCAGAATAAAATCTAAATTGTGTGGAAAAAGATAGTGGTACTTGCCCTAATAACTGAATCCCCTCATATACCACTAAATTACCCGATACTTCGGGATAACAATGTGAGCTTTCGGGGATAAGCAGATTAACTTCATATGAATTATCAAGTTTCTTTTCAAGGGGGATGGTACCGAGGGCAATGCTGTCAAAGATTACCGACACTGACTCTCCAAAATTGGTTCGAATAATATTCCGAAAGGAGGTTGAAATCGTGTTTATGCTCTCTAAAAGTAGATCAGACTCACAAGTATGGTCAAATTTCAACTCATCGTTGCTAGCCATCTCAACCAACCAAAAGAAAGCTTCTTGGCATACTCGGTTCTTCATGGGAGTGAGATAAAATTCGTTCAATTCAAGATTGTAAAGTAAATCTAAAAGAGCATCTGTTCGTGCGAAATCAAATTCAAAATCAAGCTCCAATAATTCCGCAATTTTGAATCCGTAATAAAGGGATTGAAGGTTGTCATAATGCAAGCCATCCCTTAGAAAATTTTCAATCTTATCTATATTCACATTTAGCAAGTCTATCGCATCCAAGACATACAGCATATAATACGTGTCTTCAATTTTTTGCATCGCTGTCGAACTATTGGAAGACAGGTAATAGATCATTGTATCCGTTTCAACCACTCCCTGCAATACGAATTCATAAAAGATATTCCAACTAAAAGGAAGATCTTTCAAATCCCCTAAATCCAAGAAATCAGCAAGCAATTCCAGACATTTAATTGCGTAATAACTATACTTGAGGTGATGAAGCTTTACTTGAAAGTCTTCATAAAATATTGAAAAGCCATTATACGGTAAGAATGCCCCATAATTGGCATGATTTAATTTCTTTATCTGGGATTCTAATATCTCCACTAAGAGGTTTGAAAGATCCTGTTCAATAGCAAAATCATCCAACTTGTAGAGCTTGAGCATCGCATCCAGTGCAAAATAAGTGGTTTCATGACTGATCAGGTGATTAGTCTCATTCATCAATTCGCTTGGAAGACAGTAATATTCGATAGGACCTGAGCGAAACCAGGTACGCCCAAGATTGATCCCGGGAGTAGCGTAAAATCCAAGATATCCCGGATCAGTTAAATAACTTCTTTTTATCCAATCATAAAAATCTGAAAAACTAAGTTCAGGCACCCTAACTTCCATGAAAAAAGCATTCACGATGGAATGCATCAACTCCAAAGACATGTAGTCTTGAGATAAAGGAGAAAATCCTGCACCACATCTATAATAATTCAAGGATAGGGCGAGGTCATCCTTTTCTTGTTCCGTGAGCCTTATAAGATCTCCCGACTCCTTAAGAGCTCGTACGATTTGGAACGTGTCCATGAGCTCATGATATGGAGTCACCGAGCACACATTCCAACTCCCCAACTCGTTACGATTTTGAAACACGAAATCTAATACGGCTTCTCGATTAAACTCAGTAAATCCCGTCACGTCTGCTAACTCGACTCCAAGAGCACTGGCAAGCACATTTAGGGGGGAACAATATAAATCGATCCTCCACGTATCATCTACATCGGAATATAACTGCGAAAGAAACGAATGAAAATCACCAATTTGTATAGTTCCCACGTATCCAAGCATCTCCAAGCTCTTGATGGAATAATATGAGGAAAGGAGGTTCGGTTCCATCAAATCCAACGAATCGAAAGAAATACTTCGATCATTAAAAAATCCACCAGAACTTTGTTGCAAGCTATTAATATTAGAAACCATTACTGAAATTTCAGCTGAATAACTCCTCCAATCATCTAAAAGCAAGTCAAGCGTCATGAGAGCAAAATACGTGTTATCCATTGTAGCATTCTTGAGATCTGGATGCAAGTTAGGGGTGAAGGGCTGTCCCATGAAGCCATCATCCTCTGGATTGAAACAACTCCAAATGAACTCTATCGTGCCTTGACGATCGATGAGATCAACTGCCCCAAGTAAATCCAATGAAAGCACACCGTAACATGTCGTTTCGAGGAGAGAATTCAATTGGAAATAATATTGAGAATTGTTCGCGTCAAGGTATCGCAATGAATAATCGTCTCGGAAAAATTGCGAAACCTCATCATGATGGTTCATTATATAATTTATAACTTCAGTTGAATTTATCATATCTATCTTTCCAATAGCGTCCAGCACGAACAAGGCATGATACGTTGCTTGGAGTGAGTTCCTGTAATATTGAGGGAAATAACCTAAAGTATTAAAATCAGCTAATTTTCGATCAAACATCTCTCTGAGCTTATCTTCGTGACTGATTGAGGATGATAATGGTGAATCATCATCTTGCTTTAAGAGTGAATCTATTTCTAACGTCTTTCTTTCATTCATTTCAATTTGAGAAATATTTACTGGAATTAAAAGCCCAATTACTAATATCAGCAAGAAGATTCCTGCTTTTTTATACACACAGCCGTTTTTCATCATTAACCAAATGATTATATAATTAATTATCTCTTCAGAATGATTATATATAAAGGAAAAAGTGACATAAAAGTCTAATATAAAAATAACTAGTAGTATAACCTATATTAGAAATTGGAAATGATAATAGTGTATGAATGTTGAATCTAGACTTGCAGGTATTTTAGTTTATTATTCTTCCCATATAACTTTCATTTTAGAAACTGTAAAATCAACCATGTAATTTTAGGTTTATAATACTAATTTTATGGAAGATGGTTCAATAAAAGCGGAATTAGATAGATTTCGACCATTTTTCTCCAATTTTCAAAAATAATATCATTTCCATTAGGAATTTTGAATCAACTCCTCAAAATTTATTACTATAAATTAATACTCAATTTTAAAATATAATTTTCACAATTAATAAACTTATAATTGATATTGCAATGGACATTAAAATTTTTTTTATAACCCATTTTATAACCCAATTCTTTCTTTTCTCCCACAAGTCATCCTTTTCTTTAATACTATTATCAAAAAAATCCATTCCTATTGGAAAACTAAAACCAACTTTTTTATAAGCATCAATTAAGCATTTCCTATATTTTATTCTTCTTTTAAAAAACCCCCAATCTTTTGGTATAAATATCTTCTTGGTTGGTTGTGTTTTCAGATATTCCTTAATAAAACTTAAAGATATTAATTTTGTAGTTAATTTCATAATAAGCAATAAATTAATATTTTCCTTATTTTATTTTACTCTTTAATTCCTTGACATCTTCCATAAGTTTGTAGATAATGCAATCTTCTGGTTTGTAATCATAAGAACTACATAAAATATTTTTAAGATTATTACAATCGCCTGCATACATACAAGGATGTCCTGTTACTAGTTTTGAACCCATTTTACTCATTCATTATATTTATGGATAAATAGTATTATTCAATTATTAAACTAATTACACCCTATTAATTTTTCAATTTATTAAAAATTATAATGGTAGATTTGAAGAAAAATTGTATATGATTAACGAAAAAAAATTTATTATTCTCTTTACCTCTTTTAATTTCGATTTTTTCCTATATATAACCTTCTTCAAATTCAGTTTGTATTTTTTTTATAATGAATAGGAAAATACAGCTGAGCAGATACCTATCCCGTGTGAAGTGGTAGTTGCTGAAAAGTTTGCTGCAATTTTAACAATTAATTTCATGACCAATTTTTCCACTTTTTTTATTTAAATAATTCTGCAAAAATAAAGAGTAATAACATTCATAATAGGTAAAATCAGATGACAGAACCAATAAATCAAAATGCAATTTCGCTCTATTGTCCAGAATGCAACACCAAGATCCCCCCAGAGGTATTAGAAGATAACAATGATCCAAACGTCGTGTGTTGCCCAAGTTGCGGTGTTATCATACCAATCGAGCCACAAATCGAGATCCCTGAAATAACTCAAGAAAAAAGTGAAGAAAGCCCTCAAATACAAGTACAACAACCATCACCGAGAAGAACAGCCAAGTGGCATCTC
>Ga0307445_10001676_pt1 | contig 12423 bp, 10 predicted proteins | sample SalMarSW160330MG_FD_202147 | JGI IMG/M metagenome (GOLD analysis project Ga0307445, IMG submission 202147) | Salt marsh sediment microbial communities from the Plum Island Ecosystem LTER, Massachusetts, United States - SW1603-30 | ecosystem: Environmental > Aquatic > Marine > Intertidal zone >...
CCGAGAAGACCGCTTGGTTCGGGATATACCTGGGTTATGAATTCGTGGGCCGGGGTCTGGGAACCGATGCCACCTTGACTTTGCTGAAATACTATTTCGAGGAATTGAAGTTCGAGAGACTTTACCTTGACGTGGCTTCTCTTAACAAACGGGCTATCCGATGCTACGAGAAATGTGGGCTTAGATTCGTCCGCAAGAAATACAATGATCACGATCCCAGAGAGAATATTGACGTCTTTGGAGACGACCGCTTCAAGGACATTCGACGGTATTTCGTGAAAAACGGCGACAAGGTGCTAGTGGAATTCGACGAGATGGAGATCACTAGGGAAATGTACGAGACGAAAACCAAGTCACGCTGGTGAAGCAAGGGCAAGAATGCCACATTGGTCAATTTGCAACCTACCGGTCCGGCGGTCCAAGCTGCCGCCGATTTCCGGTAGGTTGTTTCACATATCCTGGATTGACAAAAACGACAAACATGCTATATTACTGGAAAAAGAGGACAGGTCTTTATTCTCCAACGGACAGTCAGTGGGCGTCGCCCGAGCAACCTAACCTCTTTCGTCGCCCACGGGTACGCGAAGAGGAGTGGATATGCCGATCAAGAGCGTAATCCCTTTCTTGGCTCTCTGTCTCATTGCATTCGTCTTCGGTTCCTCCTCCTCAGCCTCGCCGAATGGGTTCCATTACGTTCCTCCGCCGGTCAATCCCGACTCCATTCCGTTTGCACCCGCGGTAGACTATGAGGCAGGGGACAATCCTGCGTCGATTTTCCCGGCGGACTTGGATGGGGACGGTGATCTGGATTTGGCGCTGGTGAGCGGTTGCAGCGGCTGATCAGGCAAAGCTGCCTGGTCAGGCAAAGGTGATAACGTGTCAGTCTGGTGGAACAACGGCGACGGTACTTTTGACAGCAGCGTGAGCTATGAGGTGGGAAACTCGCCCTTTTCCGTCTTCTGTGCAGATCTGGACGGGGACAGTCTCCCAGACCTGGCTGTGGCAAACCATGGCAGCGACAGCGTTTCCATTTTGACCAACAACGGCGACGGGACTTTTCAGGCTGCGGTAAACTACGGCACGGGAGGTGCGCCTCGATCCGTCTTTTGCGCCGATCTGGATGGCGACCAGGATATGGATTTGGCGGTCGCGAATTCCTCGAGCAACGACATCTCCATACTGATGAACGAGGGAGATGCAACTTTTCAGACCAGAGTTGATTACGGCACGGGAATCGAGCCTCGCTCCAACTTTTGTGCGGATCTGGATGGCGACACATATCCGGATTTGGCAGTCGCGAACTGGGCCAGCACGCAGGTTTCCATTCTGAAGAACAATGGTGACGGAACCTTTCAAGCCAGGACTGACTACACCGCTGGATATCTCCCGCATTCCGTTTTCTGCGCGGATTTGGATGCAGACCTGGATCTGGATCTGGCCGTCGCGAACATGGCCTCGCACGATGTCTCCATCCTGAAGAACAACGGCGACGGCACGTTCCAGGATGCGGTCAACTATCGTTCCGGGGACTATGCCGTTTCCGTATTCTGCGCCGACCTGGATGGCGACAGCGATCTGGACTTAGCCGTGGCGAATTATCTGAGCAACGACGTGTGCATAATGAGGAATAGTGGTGATGGAACCTTTCCCACAAAGGTCGACTATGCCGTAGGAGCCGGCCCTCTATGCGTGGTCTGCGCCGATTTGGACGGTGACGGCGATCAGGATCTGGCGGTGGTGAACCAAGACAGCAACAGCGTCTCCATTCTCATCAACAGAACCACAGGATTCACTTGCGGCGATGCCAATGGAGACTGGTCCGTGGACATCGGCGACGTAGTTTGGCTGTTGAATTACTTGTTCAAGTCGGGCCCTGCACCTGAGCCTCTGCGGGTGGGAGATGCGAGTTGTGATGGGATAGTCGATGTCGGGGATGGGATTTACATTCTGAACTACCTGTTCAAGGAAGGGACGGCGCCCTGTCAAGACTTTAATCAAGATAGATAACGGACGACGCGTTGTGGTTGAGCCTGCGGGGGAGGCCGGCTCGCTTGGTTTGTCCAGATCGGTCACATGAAAAGCAGGGGCACGATGATATAAGCCCACAGGTTGGTGAGGAAATGCATTAGAATGCATGGGTAGAGGCTTCTGAATTTGATGAAGAGGTAGGCTGATACGAAAGCTCCCAGGAATATGTATACCATCAGACCGGGTCCGAACATTATGTGAACGCTCGCGAATATGACCGCCGAAAGAACCACCGCTGCCATTACGCTCAACTTCCCCAGTAGTGCGTTAAGAACGTATCCTCGAAACACAAGCTCTTCCGTCAAGGGCGACACGATTACCGGACCGACAAACAGCACAATCCAGTCAAGATGAGTTTTGGCGGAAATCAGCTGATCGCCGCTTCCTCCCCGCCAGAACATGTCAACTCCTATCGCACCGAGGGCGATTTCAGTCAAGTGATATATCAGCAGCACGACCACATAACCCAGGACGGCGTATACCACCTCTCTGGTAGTCAACGATCCCTGGAATCCAACCGCGGTCGCGGACCTTCTCTGTGCTCGAATCAACAATAAGAGCGTAACCGCCGCCAGAATCATCCCGAAATCCCACAGTGCGATGGCGAAAATGGCAATATCGCTGAACAAGTTCCAACTCAAGATGAGGTCGGAAGGATCGCCGCGCACTACCGTGCCCAGCACGAGGAAGACAATGATAGTGAAGCCCAAACTCAACCATGCCAGGTAAAGCCACTTAAGGCTCAAGCCACTGGGGATTGCCGATCTCTCCGGCACAGTGCCTCCGCTTGGACTATCGAACATCCACCCAGTCGATCTCTTAAAACAAAACTGCCGGATACACCCAATTGCCGCCAGCCGAGGCTTGTATCTGAACATACGGTTCTGCGCGCTTCGAGTTCCTCTATCTTCCGAGTATCATTGGAGCCTCCTATGCCAATGAGAGGCGAGTTAAGGATAGTCAACCGCAAGTCTCCAAGTTTGAAGAGACACAGATTCAGTGGTTCCGCTTTCCACTGATTGCGGGTATTGTGGCAGGTTCTTTACGCAATTCGTACGCTACTTAGCCGCATTGACAAAAGGTGTGCTTCGTCTATAATGGTGATGAACGCGAGTTGGGATGTCGAACAAAACCGGACTGCCGGGAGATACCCGGAGAAGGAGTGGAAAGAACCATGGCCAGCATGTTCGCGAAGCACAAGGTGGCGGACTTTGGGAAGTGGAAACGGGTGTACGATGAGCTTGATTGGGCGCGCAAAGAGCACGGCATTGTTGCCGCCAGTGTGCATCGCGCCCCGGAGGACCCCAATCTGATCATCGTCATGCATCGGTTCAAAGACATGGAGTCTGCCAAGAAATTCGCCAACTCCGAGGCTCTGCAGTCCGCCATGAAAAATGCAGGCGTGCAGGGACGGCCGGAGATATGGTTTGGCGAAGACGTGGAGCATGTGACTTATTCTTAACCCGAGTAGACAAAAAAGCCCAGGAGCTCGGTGCCCGGACGCCCAGACGGGCTCAGAGGGAGCCCGTCCGAGCTCCTGGCGCTGGCAAAAACTCGAGGAGACAGATTATGAAAATAGGTGTTCTCGGTACCGGGAACGTGGGCCAAACTTTGGGAAGTGGTTTTGCGAAGCTGGGACATGAGGTGAAAATGGGCTCACGAGACCCGAACCAGGAAAAGGTGAAAGCCTGGGTGAAGAAAACCGGCAAGAAAGCCTCGGCCGGTACCTTCGCCGAAGCCGCTGCTTTCGGCGAGCTGACCGTGCTGGCTGCGGCCTGGGATGGCATGGAGAACCTAGTCCGGATGGCGGATCCGAAGAATCTTGCCGGCAAAGTGGTCATAGAGACCACCAATCCGCTGAGACACTCGGAGGACGGACCGCCAATCCTTGCCCTGGGGTACGATGATTCTGCCGGAGAGCAAATCCAACGCTGGCTTCCCGATTCCCACGTGGTCAAGGCATTCAACATCGTGGGTTACGCTCATATGTTTCAACCCGAGTTTCCTTGCGGCCCACCGGACATGTTCATCTGCGGAAACGACGCCAAAGCCAAAAAGGTTGTGACCGAACGGGTGAAAGCGTTTGGTTGGCCGGTCATCGATCTGGGCGGAATGGAAGCAGCGCGCTATTTGGAGCCTTTAGCCATGATCTGGATTCTTCAGGCAATCAGCTCAAAGTCCACCAATCATGCCTTCAGATTGCTTCACAAATAAATCCCCCCGTGGGGAGCCCGGTGCCTACCCGGACGGGTGCCGCAGGAACGGACGCGCCCGTCCGGGCTCCCCACCCCCCACACATTCCGAGTTTAGCCAAGCTTTCAACACCGGGAATAACTCAAACTGTTTGCCAGACCGGGTGTATCCAAAAGCTATTGACTGGTAGGCCGGGCATCCTGCCCGGCTGATGTCGTCAACACATTGGTCAGGGATCGTCATATCCGTTTCATCCGTTATATCCGTTGACAGCTCTTTGCCTTGTATCTTGCCCGGCCGTTGTCACCCACACACTGCCAATCCAAACCCAATTGTTTTCGATCCGTTCCATTCGTCCATACGGACGCCCCCCGACAGGCCTGTATGGGCGTCCGGGCGTTCCATCCGTTGACAGCTTTATTGATGCTTTGGGGAACGGGAATCCTCGAAGCGCGGTGGCATCAGCGTTTTCTAATACCGACGCATCAATCCGACTCAAGTTATGCTTGACTTCCCTCATCTGTCAGTTATAATTGTCTATGTTGGATGTAGTTATAGCAAGGCAACCCAACCTAGTCTCCTATGACTAGAGAACGGAGGCAGAAGATAGCCAAGAAACTAATAATTTCAGTCATTCTCCTGTTGGTCAGCATGCCGGCCTTTGCCCAATCGGTTGACACTGCTTGGGTAAGAAGGTACAACGGGCCAGGAGACTCCCTTGACCATGGTCTTGCCATGGCGGTTGATGGCTCCGGTAATGTTTATGTTACCGGAGCAAGTATGGGCAGTGCGTCCGGCGATGACTATGCCACCATAAAGTATTATCCCAACGGAGATACCGCCTGGGTGAGAAGATACAATGGGCCGGGGAACAACTCGGATGTGGCTTTCGGCATTGCCTTGGACGGGTCCGGCAATGTCTATGTCACCGGGGGAAGTGTGGGCAGCGGGACAGATCGGGATTATGCCACCATAAAATACGATCCCGACGGAGATACCGCCTGGGTGAGAAGATATAACGGAGAGGGAGACTCCCACGACGTTGCTCTTGCCATAGCCGTGGATGGTGCGGCCAACGTCTATGTAACCGGGGAGAGTTTCGGCGGTTTTGGGACCGACTATGACTATGCCACTATAAAGTACTATCCCAACGGAGATACTGCCTGGGTAAGAAGATACGACGGACCGGCGGACTCAAGTGATTGGGCTCAAGACGTGGAGGTGGATGGATCGGGTAACGTCTATGTGACTGGATGGAGTTACGATAACGCCACCAACTATGATTATGCCACCATAAAGTATTACTCCAATGGTGATGTCGCTTGGGTGAGAAGGTACAACGGGCCGGGAGACTCCACTGATTATGCTCAAGTCATGGCCGTGGATAGTTCCGGCAACGCTTATGTGACCGGACACAGTCACGGCGGTGTGACCTCTTTGGACTTTGCCACCATCAAGTACTATCCCAACGGAGATACTGCCTGGGTGAGAAGGTATAACGGACCGGGAAACAAATGGGACTGGGCTTTCGGCATAGCGGTAGATGGTTCCGGCAACGTACACGTAGCCGGATTCAGTGAGGGCATCGGGAGCGACCAGGACTATGCCACCGTAAAGTATAATTCCGATGGGGACACCGCCTGGGTGAGAAGATACAACGGACCGGCAAACAAACATGACTTGGCTGGCGCCCTGGCTGTAGATGATTCCGGCAACGTCTGTGTGACCGGATGGAGTCGGACCAGCCTGACAGAGGACGATTACATCACCGTGAAGTATTATCCCAACGGGGATACTGCCTGGCTGAGAAGTTACAACGGACCGGCAAACGGGCATGACTGGGGCGGTCCCATAGCCGTGGATGGCTCCGGCAATGTCTATGTGACCGGATGCAGTTACGGCAATGGAACGGATGGCGACTATGCCACCCTAAAGTATGTTCAAAGTACCGACGTGAGGGATGAATCCGGGGATCAGGAAAAACCCGCTGAATTCATTCTCTCACAGAACTACCCCAATCCTTTCAACCAATCCACCAGGATAGAATTCACTCTGCCGCATTCCGGGTTCGTTAGCTTAAACATCTATGACGTCTTGGGAAGAAAGGTCAGGACATTGGCCTCCCAAACTTTGTCTTCGGGTTATAAGTCCGTGTTCTGGGACGGAAGGGACAATTCAGGAGCAGAGGCTGCTTCAGGCGTTTACTTCTACCGCATAGAACTCGCATATTCCGGATTTGACGGGGCTGTAGATTTCACCGAGACCAGGAAGTTGGTTTTATTGAAATAGGTCTCTGGGTCGACCCAATTTGTCATTCTGAAAAGAAAGAAAGTAACTCGAACACCCTTTTAGCCAAGGAGGAGTTGTGCTTAGAGTGCTCTTGGTTTTTTCTTCCATCTTGTTTTTCGCTCAGCCCCTCTTTGCCCAGGTTGACACTGCCTGGGTGAGAAGATATAACGGACCGGGAAATAACTGGGATCAGGCCTATGGCATAGCGGTTGACGGCTCCAACAACGTCTATGTGACCGGAAGCAGCATGGGCAGCGGGACAGAGCGGGACTACGCAACCGTAAAGTACAATCCCGATGGAGATATCGTCTGGGTGAGGAGATACAACGGCCCTGGAAACAGCCAGGATGACGCTTATTCCATGGCCGTAGACGGTTCCGGCAATGTGTTTGTTACCGGGGGGAGTGAGGGGAGTGGGACAAGCCGGGACTTTGCCACCATCAAGTACTATCCCAACGGAGATACTGCTTGGGTGAGACGCCATGACGGACCGGCGAGCAACTACGACGAGGCTTACACCATAGTCGTAGATGGTTCAGGCAATGCTTATGTGACCGGATATGTTTACAGCAGCTCGACAAACTCCTACGACTTCGCCACCATAAAGTACTACCCCCATGGAGATACTGCCTGGGTGAGAACATACAATGGACCGGGAAGCTCCGGTGATTTCGCTCGTGCCATTGCGGTAGATGATTCCGGCAATGTCTACGTAACCGGAAACAGTTACGCCAGTGGGACATCCATTGACTACGCCACCATAAAATATGATTCTGATGGAAACACTGCCTGGGTGAAAAGATACAGCGCCTCGGGAAGCATGACCGATCAGGCCTATGCCATAGCCGTGGATGATTCCGGCAATGTCTATGTGACCGGATACAGCGCTAACGTCGGGACGGACTTAGACTATGCCACCATTAAGTATTATCCCGACGGAGACACCGCCTGGGTAAGAAGATACGACGGACCGGCAAGCTCCGGGGATTGGGCTTTTGCCATAGGAGTAGATGGTTCCGGTAATGTCTATGTAACCGGATATAGTCCCGGCAGTGGAACGTCCCTGGACTGCGCCACCATCAAGTATTATCCCAATGGAGACACTGCCTGGGTAAGAAGATACAACGGACCGGGAAACGGCATTGATGAAGGTCTGGCCTTGGTCTTGGATGGTTCCGGCAATGTCTATGTGACCGGATGGAGCCAGGGCAGCGGGACAAACGATGACTATGCTACCATAAAGTATGATTCGGACGGAAATGAGCTTTGGGTTCAAAGATACGTAGGGCCACAAGGCAGCGATGTGGCCCATGCCATAACCATGGACCATTTCGACAATGTCTATGTGACCGGAGTCAGTCGGGGCACTGATACAGAGAGGGACTATGCCACTGTAAAATACGTTCCATCTCCGTTTCTGCGCGGAGATGCCAACGGAGATGGGATAATCGGCCTGGGGGACGCGATTTATCTGCTTAACTATCTATTCAAGGCCGGCCCTCTCCCGGATCCTTTGGAAGCCGGAGATGCCAATTGCGACGCCAGCTTGAGCTTGGGGGACGCGCTTTATCTGCTCAATTTTCTTTTCAAAGATGGCCCCGCCCCGGGATGCCAGTAGAACACAGGCCGGCTCTAACCCTTCGCTTCCCCCGGAAGCGAGCGTTAGAAGTCGGAATCCAAGCTTAAGTCAGGCCGGGCATCTTGCCCGGCCGCCGTCGCAAGCAGGTTATTGATCAAAAAGCGGGCTGAAGCTGTTTCGATTCAAAAAGGACGCGAAAGCCCCGCAAAGCGGGATCTCCGACAAGCTTTCGCACTCCCAAAACCGCTCTTTTGATGCCTCGGAAATGGAAACTCCCCAAGCGCGATAGCATCGGTAATTCCCAACACCAATACATTAGAGAGAACAATCTCACTGCAATTTCAATGGTGATCGGACGCGTGGCCTCCAGCCCTAACGTGGTAGAGTCGCCCACCCTGCCATTGGGGGAGGGTGTGGGGTCTCCTCTCCCTTGATGGGAGAGGACTAAGGAGAGGGTGACACTTGATGGTTTGGGAACGGGAATTCCCGAAGTACGATGACATCGGCATTTCTCAATACAGATGCACCAGAGTTATTAGCTGGTAGGCCGGGCATCCTGCCCGGCTGATGTCGTCAACACATTGGTCAGGGATCGCCATATCCGTTCCATCCGTCCATACGGACGCCCCCGGGCAGACCCGTCTGGGCGTCCGGGCGTTCAACCCGTTGACAGCTCTTTGCCTGTCATCCAGCCAAAGCCGTGTCCTTGACCGGCATCCTGCAAAGATCGATATGGAGGCGGGAAGTCGCCGGCTCTGAAACCGACTTAGAATGCTGTTGACAAAACCACACAGATGTCTATAATAAGTGTTGACTAACTGGCAAGACGCAGCTTATGGGCGATGCGCGGAGCGAATCTGTCCGGCGCCACGGCGGGCAGGGCCTGATAATGCGGGAACAAAACTATCGACAATCAGGCGCCAATTTGAGGAACGGGTATGACCGCTGGGATTCCGAGATGGTGGATAGACTCTATTTTGGCTAAGCCCTTGAGACGCCTGGTAGAGACACCCAGGAGAATGCTCAAGGGTTGGGTCAGACCCGGTATGACCGTTCTTGATGTCGGGTGTGGAACCGGTGATCATAGCCTGGCGATGGCCAGATTGGTGGGATTGAGCGGACGGGTCGTCTCTGTCGACCTTAAGGGCGAGGCGATCGAAGTTCTCAAGCGACGGGCTGCACGGGCTGGGCTTTCCGAGCGAATCCAGGCGCGGGTCTGCAGCGAGCATGACCTTGAGATTGGTGACCTGGCCGGTCAGGTAGATTTCGCACTTGCTGTGTACGTCGTGCACCACGCAGAGGACGCCCGAAGCCTGATGAGGAACGTTCACGGAGCGCTGAAACCGAAAGGCACTCTTCTGGTGGTAGAACCCGGACATCACGCCTCACCCGCTGAGTGCGAAGCCACCGAATCTGCAGCGGAGGAGGCAGGATTCTCAATCGTCGGCCATCCGAAGTTGTGGCGGGACTGGGCAGTAAGGTTTGTGAAAAGTTGAGGGGGCGAGGTCACCCGTCGTGCTGGGCAAGCCCTGACGTGGTAGACCCGGCTTGGCAAGCAAGCCGGGCCACCCGCCAAGAGAGGTTTTGAATGGTTCAGCAGCAACCAGAAGGATACATCTCGATAATTGGATTCAGCTACTTGAGTCCGATTGTCAGGCTTCTTGAAACACTGGAGTCACTCGACTCGAAAGGTCCCAATCCCGTGCAGGCCTCTCCCCTAGAGAACGGGTATTCGACCGCGATCATCATCCTCACAATGTTACTCGTCGAGTCCGCTATTGCCAGGACGCAATATGTGTTAGGTGAAAAACCTCCTAAAAAGGCCTTGGAGTTCGTGCGCAAAACCTTCGTTAGTTCTGACTTTGTGGATCAACTCGAAGAGCTATTCGTAGTTCGGGATGTGATTGCCCACAATCACGTCTGGGAGGCCGAGTTCATTTGGGACGATCAATTTGGAATGAAACTGATCTCCGCAGCCTTAGAGAAAGGATACGGAGACAAGAAGTACGCAAAGGTCTTCGACTCAGCCACCCGAAAGACACGGCGACTGGGTATCAACCTATTCCCAACAAGGATTTGTCGTGAGGATGCCATCGCTGTGCTGAAGAACGCTGTCGAGTTCCTCAGATTTTTGGAGAGGCTGGACAGACGATATGTTTACATTTCCCCACAACAGGTAAACTTCAGAGGCCGGCCGAGGCCCTTCGTGGATCTGGTGCTTAGCCTGTGAAAGGCGGAGTCATGCTGTGGGTCGGGTATGTCCGCATTCGATCCTACTCGTATCTTAACGCTTCAATGAGGTCCAAAAGAGAAGCTTTTCTGGCAGGATAAAAGTTCGTAGGCTGGGCACCCTTGCCCAGCCATGACTTTCCGCCGAGGCAGGATGCCTCGGCTACCATGTCTTGATATCTATTCGTATCTGAGTGCTTCTATGGGATCAAGAAGAGAAGCTTTTCTGGCGGGATAAAAGCCGAAGAAGATTCCTACGAAGGCTGCAAAGAAGAAAGCCAGAGCCACTGCCGGTATGGAGATGTAAACCGGCCAATGGAGCACCCCCGAGATGACTTCCGAACTTCCGGCTCCCAAGAGTATGCCGATTATGCCGCCGGACAGACAAAGAACCACGGCCTCCACTAAGAACTGAACCAATATATCCCTGCCCTTGGCTCCCACGGCCATTCTCAAACCTATTTCCCTGGTCCTCTCGGTCACCGAAACCAACATGATGTTCATGATGCCGATGCCCCCCACGATTAAGGAGACCGAGGCGATGGCGCCCAAAAGTATGGTCATCACCCCCGATGTGGAACCGGCCACGCTGGCGATGTCCAACTGACTGCGGACGGTGAAATCGTCGTCTTGGCCGGGCATGATCTTATGTCTTTGGCGAAGCAGGGCGGTAATCTGCTGCTCGGCCGCGTCCATCATGGTTCGGTCTTTGGCGGAGACCATTATGGACTGTATATGGGTTATTCCCATGATCTTCTTTTGCGCAGTGGTATAGGGCACTATCACCAGGTCGTCCTGGTCCCGGCCGAATGCGTTCTGCCCCTTGGAAGACAGCACTCCTATAACCCGGAAGGGAAGCTTGTTGATTCTGACTATCTCCCCCACCGGATCTTGACCGGCGAAAAGCTCATCCACCACGGTCTTACCCAAAACGCAAACCTTGGTCGCCCCCCGGACGTCCTGCTCGGTAAAGAAACTGCCCGAGGACAACGGCCAAGAACGGATGGAGATGAAATCGGGACCGTAACCTTCGATGGACGTGGCCCAGTTGAGATTCCCCGCCACCACCTGAGCTCCGGTGCGCACCATGGGCGAAACCTTGGCCACGGCCGGACAGTAATCCAGAATGGCTTGAGCGTCATCGGCGGTAAGATCGGTGGCGGAACCGGCACCGCCCCGTACTCCACCGTGAAAGTGGCTTCCCGAGAATACGGTCAGAAGATTGTCGCCCAGCGAGCTGATCTGGGAGTCGATCATCCTTTTGGCCCCCTGCCCTATGCCCACCATGGCGATCACCGCCCCCACGCCGATGATTATGCCCAACATGGTCAGGCTGGAGCGCATCTTGTTCCGGGTCAGCGCTCGATAGGCAACCTTCAATATCTGGAGGTATCTCATATCTCCTCCTCCAAGTCGCTCGGGGGCATGGTCAGAAGCTCTTCTTTGGCGTTCCGGCGACGGGTAACCATCTCATCTCTGACGATCTTGCCGTCCCTGAAAGCTATGTTTCTTTTAGCATAAGCGGCGATATCCCTCTCGTGGGTGATGAGCACGATGGTTATCCCGGAATCGTTCAGGGCCTGGAAGATATCCATTACCTCCACGGAAGTCCTGGTGTCTAAGTTTCCGGTGGGCTCATCCGCCAGGATGATGGAAGGCTCGTTCACCAACGCCCGGGCAACGGCTACCCTCTGCTGCTGTCCGCCGGAAAGTTGATTGGGATGGGAGTTCTCCCGTCCCTCCAAACCCACCAAGGCCAAAGCCTTTCGGGCCTTCTCTGCCCTATCCTTGCTGGGAGTACCGTCATAGAGCAGCGGCAGCTCCACGTTTTCCAATGCGGTGGTGCGGGGAAGGAGATTGAATGTCTGGAACACGAAACCGATTTTCTGATTCCTGACCGCAGCCAGGCTGTTTCGATCCAGGGAGGAAACGTCCTTTCCCTCCAACAGGTATCGACCCTTGGTGGGCCGGTCTAAGCATCCCAGAATGTGCATCAGAGTCGACTTCCCCGAGCCGGAAGGGCCCATGATGGCCACAAACTCTTTCTGTGCGATGGTCAAGCTTACCCCCCTCAGGGCGTGGATGTCGAACTCGCCCAGGTGATA
>Ga0307445_10001684_pt1 | contig 12374 bp, 16 predicted proteins | sample SalMarSW160330MG_FD_202147 | JGI IMG/M metagenome (GOLD analysis project Ga0307445, IMG submission 202147) | Salt marsh sediment microbial communities from the Plum Island Ecosystem LTER, Massachusetts, United States - SW1603-30 | ecosystem: Environmental > Aquatic > Marine > Intertidal zone >...
CAAACACCGTTGAAACAGTCGACAGCGAACTTCTTGTGCGCTTCCTCTAACGAGTATTTCTCCTCGTCGGCCATGATTCACCTCCCGGTTTTTGGTTCCTTATCAAACCGATTTACTCATGACGCGTCGATGGTCGGTGGCCGCGTTACTTTTTCTCTCCCTCCGCCTGGCCTTTCTTGGCCCGGTAGTCTTTGATGGCCGCGTGCAGCGCATCCGCCGCCAGGTTGGAGCAGTGCATCTTCACCGGGGGAAGCCCTTCCAGCTCGGTGGCCACATCGTTGCGGGTCAGTTTCATGGCCTCATCTACGTGCATCCCCTTGGCCATTTCGGTCACCATGCTGCTGGTGGCGATGGCCGAGCCGCATCCGAAGGTGCGGAATTTGATGTCGGTGATGATGTCGTCCTTGACCTTGATGTACATCTCCATCAAGTCCCCGCATACCGGATTCCCCACCTTTCCGTATCCGTCCGGATTCTCGATCACTCCCACATTGCGGGGATTGGTGAAATGCTCCAACACTTTCTTGCTGTATCCTATCTGTGCCATAGAAATCACACTCCTTCTTTACAAAGGCGAAAGCTGCCTCAGCCTTTGAACCGTCTCTTTCACCGCCTCCACCACCTGCGGAACCTGCTCAAGATGGTTTGATCTTCCCAAGGTCAGAACCATGGAGCCATGCGCTTGTTCATGCTTCAATCCGATGGCCAAAAGCACATGGGAAGGCTCCAGGGTTTTGGAGGAACATGCCGATCCGGTGGAAATTTGGATGTTGTGCTTTAAGTCCATGTTCAAAAGAATGCTCTCTCCCTCTATGCTGGTGAACCGGAAGCTGGCATGGTGAGGTAGCCTTTGGCTGGGATGGCCGGTGAGGTACGATTCTTCTATCTGGGTGATCTCCTGAATGAGCTGGTCTCTTATGACCTGAAGCCTCTGGCTCTCCTGCGTCATCTCCAGTTTGGCCAGCCGTGCCGCCTCTCCCATCCCGGCAATGGCAAAGATGTTCTCCGTACCCGATCTTAGACCTCTTTCCTGCCCTCCGCCGGGAAGAACCGGCTGCAATTTGACGCCGGGCTTAATGTAGAGCGCTCCCGCTCCCTGCGGACCATACATGTCGTTGGAGGAAAGGGTGAGCAGGTCCACTCCGTCCTTCTGCACGTCCACCGGTATGCGGCCTACGGCCTGGATGGCGTCCACGTGCAGATAAACGCCTCGCTCGTGCACGATCTGGCTAATCTTCGGAATGGGCTGGATGGTGCCGATCTCTCCGTTGGCATACATTACTGAGGTTACCACTGTCTCCTTGGTCAGACTCTCCTTCAACTTGTCCAAATCAACCAGTCCGGTGGAATCCACCGGAATCAAGGTCAGCTCGTGGCCGCCCTTCTGCAAGTCTTTCATGGGATTTAGCACCGAGACATGCTCGATGGCGCTGGCCAGAAGCTTTTTCCCTCTGGAGGCATTGCGCAGGGCGGTACCCCTGATGGCCAGATTGTTGGCTTCGGTGGCGCCGCTGGTGAATATGATGCAGGTCTCGTTCTCGGCGTTGATCAGCTCCGCCACCTTCTTGCGGGCCTCCTCCACCGCTCTCTTGCCAGTCAATCCCACCGAATGCAAAGAGGACGGGTTGCCGAATCCATCTTTCAGGTGCTTCTCGGCGAAAGCCAATACTCTGGGGTCCACCTGCATGGCCGAGACGTGATCTAAGTATATTCTATCCATTAACCAACCTCCCGGAAGAAGCTATCCTCCGACAGCCTCCTCCCTTGACGTCAAAACCACATGGTGGCGGACGCATCCAAGGCCAGATCGTTGAGCGTGGCGGCGCCCACGATTTTGACTCCGGGAATCAAATCCACCTTCTCCCATCCCAGCATCCGCTTGGAGGCTTCGCACACCCAAATATCTATTCCCATCTCCAGCGTTTTCTTGATCATCTCCGCCACGCTGGGAAAGGTTCCCAGCTTGATCTTCTCGGCCTCTCCGGGTTTGAGGATCTTCAGGCCCATACCCAGATAGTAGACCTTGGGATTTAAGTCCATGGCCTTGGCCGTCTGCGCCAGGACCAGGGGCGAATATTGTCTTTCCGGCTGATCGCTGGTCTGCACGTAGAGTATGAATTTCTCGTCTTTCATCTTACCCTCCCATCTCCGAATATCCGAGCGCATCCCTCATGCCGCGCGCATCACTTGGTGCGCCTTATGTAAAAAGTCAGGACATTTCCCTCTTTTTCGAATTTAAGAATTTCGTGGCCGGTTCTCTTGGCCCACCTTTTTATGTCCTCCTCCGCCGCCGGGTCGTCCGCCTCCACTTTCAACACCTGTCCCACCTCGATTTTCTCGATCTCCTCTTTGGTCATGGAGATGGGCATGGGACAGAACAGACCCACGCAGTCCAGTTCCGCATCCGGAACGATATCCGAGCTCATACTCGAAATCTCCTCTATTCACCCGACAGTTCAACCAGTCTTTTCTTGACCTCCTCCACGTGCCCCGCCACCTTCACTTTGGGCCAGACCTGTCTGACCTTCCCCCTAGGATCGATCAGAAAAGTGCTTCGCACCACGCCCCAGAACTGTCTTCCATACATGCTTTTCTTCTGCCAGGCGCCGTAGCTCTCCAACACCTTGTGTTCCGGGTCGGACAACAGGGTTATGGTAAGCTCGTGCTCGTCCGCGAACTTACAGTGACTCTCCGGGGAGTCCGGGCTCACCGCCAAAATCACCGCGCCCAGCTTGGTGAATTGGGCCTTGGCCTTGCTGAAGTAAGTGGCTTCCATGGTGCAGCCGCTGGTGTTATCCTTGGGATAGAAGTAAAGCACCACCCACTTGCCCTGAAAATCACCCAGGCAGGTCTTCCTTCCGTCCTTGTCCGGCAGGCAGAAACTGGGCGCCTTGCCACCCGATTGGAGCACGGGAATCGCTCCTATTTGAGGTTCTTGAGGAAGTCCACTATCTCCTTTATGTCCGGCAGCTCTGAAATGGGGTAGATCTTGAAGAAAACGATCTTTCCCTTCTCGTCCACGATGATGTTGGACCTTTCAGATATCCCGCTCTTCTCCCGGAATATGCCGTACAGTTTAGCCACGCCGCCGTGCGGCCAGAAATCCGCCAAAAGCGGAGTTTTCTTTATCCCCAGACTGTCTGCCCAGGCTTTCTTGGAGGGAATCGAATCCACGCTCAGACCGACGGCCACGGTGTTGAGGGATTCGAAGTTGGTCTGGTTTGCCTCCAGCGACTTCATCTGGTCGGAGCAGACGCCGGTCCAGGCCAGCGGATGAAACGATAGCAGCACCCTCTTTCCCTTCTGCTCAGACAGTTTGAATTCCTTCTCGTTCTGATCCTTCAGGGTGAAATCACTGGCGCTATCACCCACTTTTGGTCTTGCCGATTCTGTCATGTCAATCCTCCTTGTGTCATGTAAGTTGCTCAATGGAACAGCAGACTCTCCACTCTCTTTATTCTCTCCTGGCGTGGCAGCCTGTTTTTCACCGGGTTCCAGTCTCCCATCAGTGCCTTGTGATATGGGATTTTGTTCTGTTGGTAGATCACTCCCAGCGCCAATTTGTCCGTCTTCTTGGCCACGCTCACCGCCTCATCGTAGCTGCCCGGTGTCTGATCGAGTATCTCCACGGATTTGTTGTATCTCTGGTAGGTGTTGTTGAAGCTGACGCACGGCTGCAGAACGTCCACGAAAGAGAATCCCTCGTGTAGGACCGCCTGCACCATCAGATCGGCCAGATGGTTGAGCTTCACCGGATAGCCCCGGGCCACAAAGGTGGCCCTCGCCTCCAACATCAGGCTCAAAGGGTTAAGCGGCTCCTCCACGCTTCCCTTGGGCGTGGACGGGCCTTTGAAGCCCTTGTTGCTGGTGGGCGTGAACTGGCCGGTGGTCAGGCCATACACCCCGTTGTCGTGCATGATCACGGTTATGTCCGCGTTCCTCTTGGCGGCGAAGATCAGATGGGATATACCCTCGCCCATGGCGTCGCCATCGCCCGCGAAGGCCACCACCTTAAGGTCGGGGTTGGCCATCTTCATGCCGTGCACCGTGGACATGGACCGGCCGTGTATGGAATAAAGCCCGCTTAATGCCAGATAGTCGAATATCTTGCCGTGACAGCCGATGCCCGCAGAGATAAGGATTCTGTCGCGGGAAACGCCCTTTTCCTCCAAAGCTTTCACCGCCTTTTTGAAGGCGCTCAGTATCCCAAAGTTGCCGCAGCCGGGACACCAGGTGTTCTCGGCATAAGTACCCAGATCGTCCATTTGTCCTTCACCTCCTTTGTGCCTGAGTGTTCATCCGGCCTAAAACTTCCTGAACTTGTCGCTGGAGACGCCGCACACCGGGCACTTCTCCGGCGGGGCTCCCTCATGGGTGTAGCCGCATACCGGGCAAATGTGAATTTCGCCTATCTCCAAATCCTTGCCCTCAAGCGCCTGTTCTTTCGCTTTCTTGTACATCCGGGCGTGTATCTTCTCCGCTTCCAGGGCATAATGGGTGGAAAGCTCGGCGCCTTTTTCCGCTTGCAGTTTGGCCGTGGCGTTGAAAACCGGGTACATCTCCTCCACCTCGTAGGTCTCGCCCTGGATGCAGGTTTCCAAATTCCCTTCCGTCTTCTTCAAAATTCCCAGATTTCTTCCGTGGTTGGTGGCATGCACCTGCTCCGCGTAGGCTATGGCCTCAAACAGCCGGGCGATATTGGGCATACCCTCTTTTTCTGCGATTTCTCTGAAGATCAGATAGCGCATGTGCGCCATGGACTCGCCGGCATATGCTTCCTGCAATGCCTTCTCCGTCATCTTCCTCATCTTAAATCACCTTGTTTTTGTCTGGTTGGTTCCGAACATGATTTCCTGCTTGTGTTAGCAACGATGTTTCAAGTTCCGTTTATCAGAGTTTCAACTCCCTGGAATTGGACCACAAGCCGTGTATGTTGCAGTAAGATGAAGCAAGCAGAACTCCCGGCTTATCGGTCTTGAAGGTGACGGTCATTTCCGGATGGGTAAAGACCGTGCTGGTGTTGGGTCCCTCCGCCGACGCCCCGTGAGATAGAAACTCGCATCTGCCCAAATGGTAGGGGAACTTCTCCCCCTCCGGATGGAAATACAGATCTATCCACACGATGTGATGCTCCGTGGTGTTGGGATGGGCGATCTGCTTCCCCACGCTCACCGTGACTTTGAGATTCTCGCCCTTCTTGGCCTTATCCGGCAGATCGATGACCGGAACGTGTTTTTCCTGTTTCCAGTCTGCAGTTTGCAATAGTTCGGACAACTGTTTCACTTTGTCGCCTCCTTGATTTGCGCTGACAGCTCAACCGGATCGAACGGCCGGCCATCGTACTTCTTGATTACCTTCCTGGGTGCAATCCCGGCTTTCTCCCGGAGCAGATTGGCAAACTGTCCTTCGCAGGTCTGCTCCAAGACCACCGCGCCTTTATCTTTATACTTCTCCAGTTCCCACACGGGCAAAGGCTCCAGGTAGATGGGTTGAACCACCACCGCCTCCATGCCGCCGGCCTTAAGCGCCTCCAACACGCTCAAGGTGGTCGAGCCGTAGGTTAAGATCACCGGACCTGTCTTGCCGTAAACGTTGACCGTGTGCATTCCCTTCATGTGCTCCGCCAACGCCTGCCCCTTCTTCCGTCTCTTTTCCACCGACCGGGCAATGGTGACTGCATCCTCCGTGGTGATCCCCTTCTGGTCGTGCTCGTAGCTGTCCCACTTTATCAGTTCTTTGGAAGGAGGGAACAGAAGCGGCGATACGCCATTTTTCGTATCCAAGTATCTTTTGTACTCTCCGCCCTGGTGCATCACCGGCTCCGGCCATTTGGCCTTGCCCACTTCCAAATCCAGGGTCATCCGGCTTTCGGCCAGATGCTTCTCGGTCAGCAGAATTCCCGGCACCTGAAACTGCCACAGCAGATTCAACATTTCCGCAGCCAGATAGAAGGCCTCCTCTATGCTTCCGGGCGAAGCCACCACTCTGGGAAACTCTCCGTGGCCCTGGTTCACCGCGAATCTTAGATCGCCCTGCGAGGTATAAGTGGGAACGCCGGTGGACGGCCCGGGCCGTGATCCCAGACAGCACAAAAGGGGCGCCTCCACCATTCCCGCCAGCGAGAAAGCCTCCTCCATCAGGGCGAAGCCGCCGCCGGAAGTCCCCACCATGGAGCGGGCACCGGCAGAGATGGAGCCGATGGCCATATTGATCACCCCGATCTCGTTCTCCGGATGAACCGCTGCCAGACCCAGCTGATCGCTGCTTGCGGCCAGGGTGTGGAGGATGGATGAGGACGGAGTCATGGGATAGGCGTAGTAGATGTCCAACCCTCCCGCGGCCGCGCCCAGAGCGATAGCTTCATTTCCGGTGAGGATGGGTCTTTCTTTGTCTCCCTCATCTAAGTGAAACTTGTCGCATATCTGGGGACAGACTAAATCGAAAATGGTGAAAGCATAGGCCACGTTGTTTTCGTTGTCCCTGGGATACTCCTTTTCGATTAGAACCTTCAGCCTCTCCTTTTTCCATCCCGCCGCCGCCGCCAGAATGGCCACCGTGCCTACGCCGATCCGCAGGTTGGGATTGGGGTATTTCTTGGCCTCCTTGGAAAGCGGCACGGCCATGCCTTTAGCATCCTTCACCGTGTCGGGATCGTGGACCAAAACCCCTCCTTCCGCCAGATCCTCCCGGTGAACGTCGTAGCTTCTCTGGTCGGGCACTACGATCAGGTCGGCCTTGGCGTAATGGCTGGTGATCCTTCGGTTGGCCGTGCTGATCAGGGAGAAATTATGTCCGCCTTTGATCAAACTGCCGTAATCGTCCAGGTTGAACACCTGGCGGCCCATACTCGAGAAGAGGTGCGCCGCCACCGACCCCGCTTTCCTCACTCCCTCACCGGCCTTCCCTGCCACCAGAAAAGTGAACATTTCCTTTTTTGCCATAAATCACCTCCTGCCTTAATCCCTGGTAGATTAACTCCACCCAGCTCTTATCATCGTTACAAACGGGCCTCTTTCCTAGCCCGGTCAATCCTCCTGGTCCAACAGCCTCTTCCTACTCCCCAGCCTCCTGCCAAACGTTTATTGGGATGTCAACTTCCCTGATTCTCCATGAACCGTTCGATCTTGGTTTTCAACTGATCCCGCACCTGCCTGAATGTTTCTAATCTTTCCTCTTCGCTTCCCTGGGCTTCCGCAGGATCGGCAATGTCCCACTGCAGCCGCTTCCCCACTTTGCCTAAAAACACCGGACACACGGTTTTGCTGGTCGAGCCGCAAAGCGTGATGGTGAAGTCAAACTGCTGCCCGGAAAATTCAGTCACGGATTTGCTCCTTTGACCCGATATGTCGATTCCGATTTCTGTCATAACCTGTACCGCCAGAGGATGAACCGAAGTAGCTTCCGCTCCTGCGCTATATGCGTCGTATTCATCTTTGCCCAGAGATATCAAGATACCCTCCGCCATTTGGGAGCGACAGGAATTGGTGCCGCATAGGAAGAGAACTCTTTTCTTCATGCCTCGATCTTCTTAGCCTGCCTGTGCCACATCCAGACACGGGCTGTGCATGTTGCCCGGTTACTTTTCGATGTCTTTCAGTTTGAAATCCAGCCAGTCCTTCATCTCCAGCACGTTCTTGGAGAGGTACCAGCGCCCGTTGGCGAAGGAGCCGTAATCCGCGCCCATCATGGCCGAGGCATAGCGGGTGGAATTGGCAAAAAACAACCATTCCTCCACCCATTTCCTCTCGATGGCCTCGTCGAAGATGGGAGCCTGCTGGGGCAAACCATGCGCCGCGCCCTTATCCCACGCCGTCTGCACAATTTTGGTGGCGGTCAAGGTCATCTGATTGGTGGTCTTGATGGTATGGTCGAAGCGGGCCAGTTGGTTGCCCACCCATTGGCTGCTGTGGCAGGCGGAGCACACCTTGCTCATGGTCTCCCGGCGGACATCCATCTCATGTTGGTCGATCAAAAACCCGGATACAGGCTCGCCGGTCAGTTCGGTGGGCAGCGGAAATCCCGCCTGGTTGACGATGATGGCCGTATTGGGCGACTTGGGGTGGGGATGGGCATAGATCAAGCCCATGATCCTCCACCACAGCCGGTCGTTCATCCGATGGGAGCGCTCGGCCACCACGGTCTGGTCCTTGGTCACCGTCAAGCTGACGTGACAGGCGGCGCAGGTGGGAGCGGTGAAATCCTCCCCCACAGTCCAGGGCACCGACTCAAAATTCCATTCCTTTTCCAGCGAGGCAAACAGGTTGGCGTGCTTGCTCACCTCGTACACGGCAAAAGCCGGCACGTCCGGCCCCTTATGGCATTCGGAGCAGGTGTGCGGGTCTCTGGCCGTCTGGATGGGGAATTGATGCCGGGTATGACAGGCCGCACAGGAACCCTGGCTTCCGTCGGGGTTGAGCCGCCCCACCCCCTGATTGGGCCAGCCGGAGAGCACCGGGAACTGCATCTCACCCAAGCTCGTCTGGCGGGTGGCCAGGCCTTCGACCATAACCTCGGTGCCGTGGCAGTAGAGACACGACTCGAAGTCGGTCATCTCGTCCGGGTCGGCAAGCGACATATTCTTGCCGTCGAAATCCCAGGCGCCATTGGTGGAAACCCGCAAGCTGTGATAAAGCTGGTTATTGGTCAGATTGATATGCGCAAACGACATCAGGTTTTCCCGGTATTGCGACCTCTCCACCGGATGGCAGACCGCGCAGTCCTCCGGCGTGACTACCGTATGCACCTGATAGCCGGAGTGCTCAAAGGTGTCCCGATGCTTCTCCGGGTTCATGGTGTGGCATTCGGCGCATCCCACGGTGGTCGAGAGATATTGCTCGGGGATGCTGTCCGCAGATACTCTTCGCATCAGCGGTTCTTTCAGCAGGGCCTCCGCCGGAGTCACCTGCGAGTGGCGACTCTTATGCCAGTCGCCGGTGATTCCCGGACTCATGCTCATGTGGCAGCCCAAGCAGCCCTCGGTGTCGCCGCTGTTGGCTGCCGGCTCCTGAGTTTGTCCGGCCGCCGTCCTAAGGGAAAACATCAGCGGCACCAACGGCAAGAGCATACTCATCAGGATTTGTCGAAATACCTTTCTACGGCAAAAGAACATGTCACCCTCCATGTCTGAAGTTCCCCTCAGCAGATCCCCAGATCCTTGTGTTTGGACAGAATCAGGTCGGCCAGCTTGTCCAGCTTCTCCAAATCCTCATCCTTCGGATGTCCTTTGACTAACACCGGCTCCAAAATCTCCGCCTGAAGATTGGCCAGCAAGCCCTTGATCTGCTCCACGGTCTTTCCGCCCCAACCGTAGGAGCCTATCAAGGCAGCAAATTTCACCTTGGGTCTGAGCGCATTGGTCAAAAAAGCAGCATAAGCCGCGCTGGGATGCGCGCCCGCCAGAACCGTAGGGGTGGCGATCACCACCGTGGCCGCATCCACCAGAGACATGGCCAACTCCCCTACGTCCGCCACGGTCAGGTTGAAGGGCTCAACCTGTATGTCTTTTTCCATCAACGCCTCTATCAAATAGTCCACCATTCTTCTGGTGCTCCCGTGCATGGAGACGAACGGTATCACCACCTGGTTTTTCACCTCATCCGACGTCCATTCCCGGTAGGCGTTGACGATGAATTCCGGCTTGTCGTGAACCGGGCCGTGGCTGGGAGCGATCATCCGGATATTCAGGTTCTTGATCTTCTCCAAGTTGCCTTTGATGGCCGCCCGGAAGGGCATCATTATCTCGGCATAGTACCTCTTGGCGCCGTTTATCACCAAGGCCGCATCCTTGACGAAGATTTCGCTGCTGGCTAAGTGAGAGCCGAAGAAATCGCAGGAGAATAGTATCCCTTCCTCCTCGAGATAAGTGGACATGGTCTCCGGCCAGTGCACCCAGGGAGTCAAGATAAACTGCAAGGTCCTGTCTCCTAAAGAGAGCTTATCCCCATCGTTGATCGTCTGAAACTTCACCTCCGGGATATGCAGCAGGTCCACCAATAGAGATTTGCACTTGGGGTTGGTCACCAGCTTAGCTTCGGGAAATCTTTCCAGTATGGTGGGAATGTTCCCCGAATGATCCTGTTCAGCGTGATGCGCAATCAGATAATCTATGGTCTTCACACCCGAGTTGTCAAGATTTTCCAGAAGCTCCGCCGTCTTGCTGGGGTCCACCGTGTCCAAAAGAGCCGTCTTTTCGCTTCCTTTTATCAGATAGGCGTTGTAGCTTGTGCCCTGAGGCAGCGGTATCAGCTCGTCGAACAGCCTGCGGTCCCAGTCAATGGCCCCCACGCAGAAGATATTCGTTCCCAGCTCTCTGCATGCCATCCGATCTTCTCCTTCCTTAGATAATCCCCGTCCGCCATTGCGGTCAGAACTTGCCATCCATCTTGAACTCGGCCATATCCAGCCAGAATCCGCTATTGCTCACCGAATCCAGCTGAGCCTGGAGCAATGCGCAGTGCAGCTTCTCCTCCTCGCAGATCTGTTTGAATATCTCCTGCGCCTTCTTATCCGTGCTTTCTTGGGACGATCTTTCGAAGAACTCCACGGCGTTTCTCTCTAAGTCCATGCCTATGCTGATGGCCTCCAACTCGCCCGACTTATCGCCCTTCTTGACTCTGGCCTTCAGGCCTTCGATCACCGAGGACGGCCCTTTGATCTGCTGTTCCCGGATGAACTGGTCCCACTGGTCGCTGCCGATCATCCGGCTGAATAGCTCTCGGAATGTCTCCAGATGCCTGACCTCGTCCTGAGCCAGCTTCTTGAACATCTTCTTTCCCAATTCGCTGTGGGTGGCCTCTTCCGCGTGTTGGAAAAAGGCCCTTCCGTTTATCTCTAACTTGATGGCCTCCCGCATCACCTCGCGCACCTGATCGCTGATCTCGGTCATGTTCTCCTCCGCCTGTGATGTGTTTGCGCCCGCCCTGACTCCGCCGACTACTTCTGCGGCTCGAAGAGGCTCTTATCCGCTCCGCACACCGGACAAACCCAGCCGTCCGGCAGATTCTCGAAAGCCGTTCCCGGATTGACGCCGTTGTCCGGATCGCCTTTTTCCGGGTCGTAAACGTAGCCGCACACCGTACAAACGTACTTTTGCATCAGTCCCTCCTTTAGAAGTATTTTTTGAATTCCTCTATCTGTGCTTTTCCCGCGAAAACCTCCGAGGCCGCTTTCATGGCCTGGGCATCGTTCACCACTATCGCTCCTATGGGCCGGCCACCCTCCAACACCAGCTTTCTATATGCGCCGTCATGGTCCGAGCTCAGCACACTGCGCCCTTGGCCCGAATTGAAATCTCCGGCCGAATAAAGGTCGATGCCCGTGACCTTCAGGGTGCTGGACGGGGTCGTCCCCGCATATTCGGTCGTCCGACCAGCCATGTTCAGCCCGGCCGCTTCACCCTGTTCCTTGGCCGCCGGCCACAGCCCGTAAACCCGTTGATTGTGCTCGGCGACGTCTCCGGCCGCATAGACGCCGGCTGCCGAGGTCTGAAGGTGATCGTCCACCACTACTCCTTTGTTCACCTTCAATCCCGCCTCTTTGGCCAGCCGGCTTCTGGTTCTGATACCGGCGCAGATCACCACTAGGTCCGCGTCCAGTTGCCTGCCCGATTTTAGAGTTACCCTCTCCACCCCATCTTTTCCCCCGAAAGAAGCCGCGAAATCGGGGAATACGAAAGACAAACCCTTCTCCTCCAGTAAACGCTGCAAAAGCCGCGCGCCTTCGGCATCCAGTTGCCTGGGCAGAAGCCACTTGGCCACCTCCACGCAGGTGACTTCAAGGCCCAGCTTGCTCAGACTATGAGCGGTCTCCAATCCCTGCAAGCCGCCGCCTATCACCACCGCCTTGGCCTTGCCTTTAGCATACTCTCTGATTTTGTCCGCGTCCCCCACCGAGCGCATGGAAAATATCCCTTCCTTGTCGACTCCCTCAATCCGGGGAATAAAACAGCTTGCTCCGGTTGCCACAAGCAGCCTATCATAGGGAACTGAGGAGCCTTCCTTGGTCATGATCCTATTATCACCCGGGATTATCTTGGCCACCTCGGTCGAAAGCACGTTTTTGATGCTCATCTTCTCATAGAAATCCTGCTTGTGGATGGTGAAGCTGTCCAAAGTCGCCTCTCCGGCCAGATATTCTATCAGCCTGGGGCGATAATAAAACAGGTGGCTGGATTCCGAGACGATGCTGATCTCAGCCTGCGGATCGGTTTTCCTGATGGCTAAAGCGGCCTGCGTCCCGGCCACGCCGTTTCCTATGATTACATGCTTCACTCTTGCGTCTCTCCTCCCCGGATGGCTCAAATCGGGCAGGCTGGAGAATCCGACTCCGTCGGGTTGTAGCCTGCCTCTTTGATCTTCTTCTCGATGGTGCCTCTA
>Ga0307445_10001686_pt1 | contig 12356 bp, 10 predicted proteins | sample SalMarSW160330MG_FD_202147 | JGI IMG/M metagenome (GOLD analysis project Ga0307445, IMG submission 202147) | Salt marsh sediment microbial communities from the Plum Island Ecosystem LTER, Massachusetts, United States - SW1603-30 | ecosystem: Environmental > Aquatic > Marine > Intertidal zone >...
GCCTGTGATGGCTGCTGGTTTTTTTTGGAGCCTTTTTGTTTTTCGGACTGTTTCTGCCGGTTCTGCGGTTCCTTGACCATCCGCAGGGCCAGGGCGAGGTTGTTCAGGACGTCCGGATCGTGCGGCCTGAGTTTGAGGGCCTGGGCGTAATACTCCAGGGCCTGGGCGTATTCCTTCTGCTGGAAGAGGGTGTTTCCCAGATTGTACCAGGCCTTGGCACGCAGGCCCCGGTCCTTGGTCCGCAACGCTTCGCGGTAGGCCTTTTGCGCTTCCGGATATTTTTCCAGCCGGTGATAGGCATTGCCGAGGTCATACTGGACCACCGGGGATCCGGGGTCCTGAATTTGCGCATCGCGGTATTTTTGCAGGGCCTGCTGGTACTGCTTTTTCCCGTAGGCGCGGTTGCCCCGGTTGACATCCGCACCCGCGCCCGCGTATGCCGGGATGGCCGCCAGGCAGAGGAAGGGGAGCAGGAGCAGCCAGGCGCGCTTGCGTTGCGGCAGCCAGAAGGAAAACAGCAGGAGGAGCAAGGCCGGCAGCAGCAGGAACTGAAAGCGGTCTTCCTGCACGCCGTACCGTCCCGAGGAAATTTCCCGTTTCTGCATGCGCTGAATGATCTCCGCCAAGCGATCCGCCTCCAGGCTGCCGGTCCGCGAGGGCCAATAGGCCCCGCCGGTGATCTGCGCCATCTCTTTGAGGGTGGTTTCGTCCAGGTGGGAGACCACGGATTCCCCGCGCTCGTTTTTCAGGTAACCCGTGACGCGGCCGCCGGCTTCGCGCAGCGGAATGGGTTCCCCCTCGGGCGTGCCGAATCCCAGGGCCAAAATCTTCACCCCGGCGGCCTTGGCGGCCCGGGCCGCTTCCAGGGGCTCGGAATGATGGTCTTCGCCGTCCGTCAACAGCACAAGCGTGCGGAAACCCTCGCTATTTTTAGGGAAGGTTTCGAGCGCCAGCCGGACGGCTCCGCCCAGGGAGGTGCCCGGAATGGGAACGCTGGCCGGAGTGAGATAACTCAGAAACATCTTGGCCGCCGTGTAATCCGTCGTCAGCGGGCAGGCCACCTGGGCGCTGCCGGCAAAGGCGATGACGCCGATCCGGTCGCCGTGCAGCTGGTCAATCAGGGCATTGAGTTCCTGCTGGGCCCGCTGGAGGCGGTTGGGTTTGATGTCCTCGGCCAGCATGGACTTGGAAACGTCCAGGGCGATGATCACGTCCTGGCCCCGCTGGTGGATCTCGACCATCTTGCTGCCCCATTGCGGCCCGGCCAAGGCGAAAGCCAACAAAAACAGCCCCAGCATGAAGGTCAGGGTTTTCAGGATGCGGCGGTCGGCCGACCAGTGCGCCGTCAAGCGCGCCACGGCTTCCGGGACTGCGAAAGCCCGCAATTCGCGCCGCCGGCGCCACCGGGCCAGCAGGCCGGCGGCCGGCATGAGCAGCGCCAGGACCAAAGCCAGGTAAAGAAAGAAGGGGTGTGAAAATTGCATGGTCACCTCGCCGCCGTGCAGGCGGCACGCGCCTCTTTAAGGGATGCGCCGGAAAACGGTCTCGCCCAGGACGGCCGTCAAGGCGAGCAAGAACAGGGCGGCGCCGAGCCACCCGGGATACAAGTCCCGGTAGTGGGTGAATTTCCGGATTTTGTACTGGCTCTTCTCGAGCTCGTTGATCTTGCGGAAAATCTCCTCCAAGCCGCGGCTGTCCTTGGCACGAAAATACAGGCCGCGGCTGGCGGCGGCCACCGCCTGCAGGGTTTTTTCGTCCAGTTCCTCGCCCGGGATGCGGACATAGCGGGTGCCGAACAGCGGGTCCTGCACGGGCATCATGCCCCCTTCCGGTGAGCCGGCGCCCACGGCGTAAATTTTGATGCCCAGGGCGGCGGCCAAGCGGGCGGCGGTCAGGGGGTCGATGGCGCCCTGATTGTTCCGGCCGTCGGTGATGAGGATGATCACCTTGCTTTTGGCATGGGACTCCCGCAGGCGGTCGGCGGAGGTGGCCAGGGCCATGCCGATGGCCGTGCCGTCCACGTGCGTCATGTCAATGGAAACCTGCTGGAGCAAATCCAGCAAGGCCCGTTTGTCGGTCGTCAAGGGGCACACGGTTACGGCCACGCCGCCGAACACCACCAGCCCGATGCGGTCCCGCGGCCGTTCCTCGATGAACTGCTTGGCCACTTCCTTGGCCGCACCCAGGCGGTTCTGCGGCTTGAAATCGATGGAACGCATGGAACCGGAGGTGTCCAAGCAGAGGATGATATCCACGCCCCGGCCGGAAATCTGCTCCGTGGTCAGGCCGAACTGCGGACGGGCCATGGCGATCACAGCCACAACCAGTGCCAGCACCGTCAAGCCGCCCAAAATTTCATCCGGCCCCACGGCGGGTCGTGGCCAGGCCCGGTCGATTGTTTCCAGTTCCGAGTATTTCAGGCCCAGCGGTTTTTTGGCCCTGAACCAGAACAGGGCCCCCAGGGCGGCCACGGGCAGCAGCAACAGCAGCCACCAGGGATCCGCGAATCTCATGGCCGTCCTCCTTTCTGCAGCGGTGTTGCCCCGCCGGGGCCGGGTTCCGGCGCGGAGGTTTCGTTCCCGGGCACTGCGGGTACGGGCGTTGTGCGCACGATCCAGTCATCGGCGGACCGCCAGTCAAGGTCCGCCTCTTTTTCCCCGGGGCGAAATTTGGCGAATTTGACCATGTCGCTGCGTTCCAGGACTTCCCTCAAAACGGCGGACTCCGGTCGCTGCAGGTCGGTGGATTTTAAATTTCGCATCAATTCCAGGGTGGTCCGGTCCATGGCTTGAACCCGGAAGCGCCCCTCGACGTAGCGCCGCAGAATGTCGGAGAGCTCGCTGTAAAAAATCTTGAATTCACCGCTGGCCGGATAATTCCTCGCGCGCAGGGTTTCGAGCCGCTGGCGGGCCAGGACGTCCGGCGGCAGCGAGGGACGCGACTCCTGCCCCTCGGCCAACCGCTGCTTCCGGCGAAAATACCACAAACCGCCGGCCAGTCCCGCCCCCAGCAGGAGCGCGCCCACCACGACCAGCCACAGGGGGAAGAAGCCAACGGGACGTTTCAGGTCGTGCAGGAACTTGGGCAGGTTGGCGCCGGGCACCGGCGGGGGCTGGACCTGCACGGGCAGGGGCGCGGACCGGTACTCCCCCGTCTGCCCGTCGGCCGAGCGGAAGCGGGCCGTCAGCGAGGGCACGGGCACGTCGCCCTGCGAATAGGTCAGCAGGGTCAAGCGGTCCTCGCGCGTCCTTGTTCCCCGCTGATTTTTCGTCTTGCCCTGCGCGGCCTTCAGAATCACCCACTCCCCGAGGGGCTGGGGATACGCCGGTCCCGACAGGGTTACTCCGGCCTGCGCCCGCGTGCGGACCGCGATTTCCACGGGACGGCCAGCCTGGGGTTTGGGGGTGACCATGGCGATTTCCACGGCCACCGGCGGCGGTCCCGCCGGTTCGGCCTGGACGACGGCTGTATTCGCGGCGGTTTCCACCTGCAGCGCCGGGGCGGAGGCGGGAACCGCCAAACAGCCGATGACCAGCAGGGTTCGGACGGCGCAGGATTTCATTCTTCACCTTTCCGGTTTTATTCTCGGCCGGACCGTTACCGGAAACGCCGGGCCCGCATGCGGAAGAAACTCAGCAGCGGTTCGACGTAGGGACGGTCCGTGAAGAGTTCAATGCGGTCCACGCCCAGCTTGCGGAAAGTTTCCTGCCGTTTCCCGCGCAAGCGCGCCTGCAAATCGGCCAGGGCTTTCTGCCCTGCCGCCGTCCCGGTCCACACCAGCCGGCTGGTGTCGCGTTCCAGGTCTTCCAAGGCCAGGTAGCCCAAGGACGGCAGCCGTTCCTCGCGGGGATCACGGACCTCAAACGCGATGACGTCATGGCGGCGGTTGGTGACGGCCAGGGCGCGTTCGTAGTTCTTGGCGAAAAAATCGGAGATGATGAACACGATACAGCGGCGCTTCAACACCTCGTTGATGAAATCCAGGGGCGGATTCAAATCCGTGCCCTTCCCTTCCGGTTTCGCATACAGGACGTCGCGCAGGATGCGCGACAGGTGCGTGGTCCCCTTGGCCGGCGGGATGTATTTTTCCACCCGGTCCGTGAACAGCAGGGCACCGACGCGGTCGTTGTTCTTGATGGCCGTGTAGGCCAGCACCCCGGAGAGTTCGGCCGCCATCTCCATCTTGGTTTGGGCGCGTGTGCCGAACTGCTGGGAACCCGATGCGTCCACCAGCAAGAGGATGGTCAGCTCGCGTTCCTCCACGAACTTCTTAATGTGGGGCCGGCCCGTGCGGGCGGTCACGTTCCAGTCAATGGAACGGATATCGTCCCCCGGCAGGTATTCCCGCACCTCCTCGAACTCCATGCCGCGGCCCTTGAACACGCTCTCGTACTGGCCGGCAAACAGCTCGTTGACGATGCGGCCGGTGCGGATCTCGAGGCGCCGGATCTTGGCCATGACCTCCTTGGGCAGCATGGTTTACGGCACCTCGATGCCGTCGAACACGCTCTGGACGATATTTTCCGAATTCACCTGCTCGGCTTCGGCCTCGTAGGTTACGATGATGCGGTGGCGCAGGACATCCAGGCCGATGGTCTTGACGTCCTCGGGAGTGATGAACCCGCGGCCGCTTAAGAAGGCGTAGGCCTTGGCCGCTTCGGTCAGGCTTAAGGTGGCGCGGGGCGAGGCGCCGTAGGCAATGAGGCCCTTCAGGTCCTTTAGGCCCGCGGTTTCGGGATCCCGCGTCGCGAAAACCAGATCGATGATGTATTTTTGCATTTTCTCGTCGACATAGATCTGCTCCACGAGCTTGCGGGCCTTGAGGATATCCCTGGTGGTCACCACTTTTTCGGCCCGCGGGGGATCGCCCGTGGTCATGCGCAGCAGGATGGCTTTTTCCTCCTCGCGGCTGGGATAATCGACTTTGAGCTTGAGAAGAAAGCGGTCCACCTGGGCTTCCGGCAGGGGATAGGTTCCCTGCTGTTCAATCGGATTCTGGGTCGCCAGCACCAGGAACGGCTCCTCCAGGGGAAAGGTGTGGTCGCCGATGGTCACCTGGCGTTCCTGCATGGCTTCCAGGAGCGCGCTCTGCACCTTGGCCGGGGCGCGGTTGATCTCGTCGGCCAGGATGAGGTTGGCGAAAATCGGTCCTTTTTTCACCGTGAACCCTTCGCCCTTGGGCTGGTAGATCATGGTTCCGATCAGGTCGGCGGGCAGCAAGTCGGGCGTGAATTGCAGGCGCTGGAAACTGGCGTCCACGCAGGCCGCCAGCGTCCTGACCGCCAAGGTTTTGGCCAGCCCGGGCACGCCCTCCAGCAGCACATGGCCGTTGGCCAACAACCCGATGAGCAGGCCGTCGACCAGGCCATGTTGCCCCACAATGACCCGGCCGATTTCCTGCCGCAGGGCTTCGACAAATACGCTTTCTTTCCTGACACGCTCGGTCAATGCCCGAATATCCTTGTCCATGACTTCCTCCCGTGTTTGATAGCAATCGTTCCCGTGCGACTGGCTGATGATTCCTTCGCCCAAATATAAGCTCCCGGGGCTGGTTTTCCAAGTCTGCAGCCGTCTTTACGGCTCCAGGATTAAACCGCTCTCCACGCGTTCCAGGAGGGAACCCGGGCGGCTGCCGGTTCCCAAAGACAGGTCCGATACGACCACGCGGGCGACGCGGCGGACAAAATCGCCGTCTTGGTCCTGTGCTTGAATTCCGTACAAATTGTGGAGGACATAAGTTCGGTTCCCTTCCCGTCCGATCATCAGCATGATATGCCCCGGCATATATAATAAGGAAGACCCGGCAGGCAATTCCGCCAATTTTCGCTGTTTGTCCCGCACGCTCTTTCCCAGGGGGACTTCCCGCAAGGCCCTGCGTACAGCGGTCGTGCTTCTGGGCAAGTCCAGGCCGCACGCCAATCCGATCCGGCGGATCGTCTCGGAACAGTCTCCGAACCCGGAGGTGCCGCCCCATCCGTACGGCTTGCCCAGCAGGCGGAAAGCCTGCGTCAACAACATCCGCCGTGTGCACGGCAGCGGCATCGGCGCGATTGCTTCCGGCTGCAGCGGCCGCGCGCGGACGAAGTTTAAGGCTCCGTCCGCGGAGCGCGCCGGCAACCACCAGGTTTCATTTCCTGCGGGGCGCAGGCGGCAGCCCATGCGGGCGCTTTGTTCCCAGCGGCTGCCATCCGGCAGGACGAAGAAAATTTCCGCCGCTACGACCACGGCGGTGGCCCGCGCCCGGTATTCATCCAGGCTGCGCCGGTCCGCCGCAAGCGCCACATCCCGCGCCGGCACCCAGCCTAAACCCGGCTCCGACGCCACATACAACCAATGCCCGTCCCGGCTGGCATGCAAAACCGCCACCGGTTCCGCCAAACGCAACCCCGAATGCATCAGCACGTTGAATTCCAAATCCAGCGGCCTGGTGGTTGCCAGCAAAAATGCGGGAACCAGACGCAACGAAGTCCGCCGAATCGTCAAACCCCAACGTGTTTTTTTTGACCCCTGTACCGCGGAACGGTTCACATTGCGTTTGAGTTCGGCAAAGACCGCGGGTCCAATCCGTTCGCCCCGGCGATTGTACCGGGCCACGCGCTCCAGGTAGGAGTCGTTTTCCGCCAGCCACGCAAGCAATTGCGGGGCGGACACGAGGTCCGGAAAGCCGTTCAGATCCTGCAGGAGTCCCTCCCGCCGCCAGCGGTCCCGCAAGGCCTCCGTCGCGGCGGCGGAAACGATCACCCGGTCGGGGTCGGGCGCGCGTTGAATCCAATATTCCGCCCGGAGCATGGACCGCGCCACGTGGGGCAGGTGGCTGGGGCCTTCCACGATCCGGAACGGGGTTGCCCCGGTCAGCAGGAACAGGGCCGCGATCCAGAGGGTTTTCGCCCTCATGGTTGCAGAAGATTGATCGTGGTAAGACGTTGCAGCAACGACCCCTTGGTGCTGCCGGTTCCCAAAGAAAGGTCGGAAACCGCGACTTGCCCGATGATGAGAATTCGGTCCTCTTCCGGCCGGTACGGCAGCCGGTAGGACCAGATGTCGTGAATGACGTAATACCGCCCGCCTTCGCCGCCGAGATAAAGCATCACGTGTCCGGGAAACTGCAGCAGCGCCGGCCCCTGGAGGCTGTCCAGTTTCTGCTGCCGCGCGTCGATGTCCTCCTTGGGATCCAAGAGGATCCGCTGTCCGCCGACCAGGGCCTGCACGCTGGAATTGCGCGGCAACACCAGCCCGAACAGGGCGTACAGGTCCATGAGGTATTGGGAACAGTCCTGATATTCCCCCTTGCCGCCCCAGGCATACGGCTCCCGCAGCTGCGCGAACGCGCGCCGGTAGAGTTCGCGGGCCGTCAGCGGCAAGGTGCCCGCGTGCACGCCGGCGGTCACCGGCAAGTAGGCCGTCCGGCAGACAACCTCGCCGCCGCGGGTCGAAACCGGGCATTGAATCCGGTAATATCCGTCCGCTTCGCCTTGCAGGTTCAAGGCCGTGCCGCGATAAAACCGCGCCGCCGTCCGCGTCGTGCCGGGTTCCCACACCGCGGTCACGGCGTGATCCGTCACCAGCAGCCGGTCCGGTGCGGCCAGAAAATTCCGGAGGGCCTCCGGCTGGCAATCGGCCAGGACATCTTTCCGTTTCACCCACCCTCGGCAAAAAGCGGTCACCACAAACAGCCAGTCGCCGTCGCGGCTGGCATGCAGAATGGCCACCGGTTGCATGGCACGGACCGAGGAGGTCTGCAACAGGTCGAAGTCTGAGTCCAGCGGCTTGGCGGTCAACACCAGGTCCGAGGGATAGTACCGCACGTCCGTCCGGCGGCGCACCAGGCCGTAGCGCACCGAGTTGCTGTCCCGGATGGCCTTCAGATTCAAGTTATCGTCGAGCCGGGCAAAAACCTCCGCGGGCACGACCGCCCCCTGCGGATCGTACCGCGGCTGGCGCTTGATTCTTTCGGTTTCATCTTTCAAATACGTGTACAAGGTGTAGCCCTCCAGCCGGCCCGGACTGTAGCTCGGAGCGGCGGCTGGCCGGCGGGCGAGGTCAAGGTTGCTGTCTTCCGGCCACTCCGGTTCCAGGTACTGGTAATCCCACAGCTTGGCGGAAAAAACATCGGTCAGGAGCCCGCGGGCGAAGGTTTGGGCATTGAGGCGCTGGATGTCTTCCGCCGTCAGCAGGAGGCGATCCGGCTGGGCCAGCTTGGAAAGCCAAAACTGGGGCCGTTCCATGGCCCGGGTGCAATCGGGCAGGGGCAGGGAGGCGCGCTGCGGACGCGGAGGTATCCCCGGCAGGGTCGCACAGCCGCATAGGCCCGCCAGGCAGAGCGCCCCGATGAGCGGAGTCCACGAAAGCGGAAAGGCTTGTGGGCGAATATTGGGGAGTCGCATCTCCTCGGTTCGTTGCGTTCTGGGCACGCAATCTTTCAAGTCTGCGCGGGGGGAACGGCAGCCGGTCTAACCCGCCGCCCGCCGCGGCCGGGTCCGGCCGCGGGCGTCATTTTACCAGGCGTTCCAGTTTTTTCAAATCCTCGTTTTTCCCCACGATGACCAGGGTATCGTCCTTGCCGACCGACTGGTCGGGAGTGATGAGGACGTCATACTGCGCGGCTTCATGGCCGACGCCTTCTTTGTCCAGTTCCAGGTGGCGGTGCTTGACGGCGATGACGTTCACGTTGAAGCGGCTGCGGAGCTCGGTTTCACGCAGGGTTTTGCCGATGATTTCCGTGGGCGCCGGCACCTCGATCACCGAGATCCCCTCCGCGAGTTGAAAATAATTCAGCACGCTCGCGGTGGTGAGTTCGCCCACCAAGTCGATGGCGGCCTCCCGTTCCGGGAAAACCACCCGCGTGGCCCCGACCCGGTCCAGAACCTTGGCGTGCAGCAGGTTCGCGGCCTTGGCAATGACCTCCTTGACGCCGAGTTCCTTGACGATCATGACCGCCATGACGGAGGCTTCGATGCTCTCGCCGATGGAGACGATGGCCGTGTCGACGGCGTCCACGCCTGCGGCGCGCAGGGCCTTTTCGTCCGTCACATCGGCGGTGATGGCCTGGGTCACCAAGTCCGACATTTCCTCCACCCGCTCGGAGTTGCTGTCAATGGCCAGGACCTCGACCCGCGCCCGGACCAGCGCTTCCGCCACGTGCTGGCCGAAATTGCCCAGCCCCAGGACCGCGAAGGCCCGGCGTTTCTTCCTTTCCATGCGCGTGGACAGGGGCCGGACGGTCTTCAGCCAGTCGTCGAATTTGAACCAGTCCAGGTCCGCCTTGGCCGTGGGCTTTCCGTTTTTTTTCCGCTTGGGCGCTTTCATCCGATATTCACTCTCCCCTCGGGGTATTCCACGTGAGCCTGTTGAATTTGCGAGGCCGCGGCCAGTGCCAGCGTCAGCGGGCCCAGGCGTCCGACCAGCATCGCGAAAATGACCAGCAACTTGCAGGGCTGCGAAAACAGCGCGGAATAGCTTAAGTTGCCGCCGTCGCCCACCGACAAGCCGACCGTGCCGAGGGCCGAAGCGATCTCAAACAGCACGTTGTGCACGGGTTTGCCTTCCCACGCCGCCGTGACGAAGGTCAAGGCAACCAGCAAGGCCGTCATGATGACCATGACCATGAGGGCCCGGTAGATCGTTTCCAGCGTCAGCCGGCGGTGGAAAGCGATCACCTGCCTCCGTCCCCGGAGCATGTTCCACACGGACAGGCACACCAGTGCGAAGGTCGTCGTCTTGATTCCTCCGCCCGTGCCGCCCGGGGAACATGAGGGGGATGATCAGATACATGGCCTGCAGGGGCAGGGCGCCCGTATCCTGGATGTTGAATCCCGCGGTGCGCGAGATGGAGGATAAAAACAAGGCCGGGCCCCAATTCAGGCCGCAGACCGCATGCAGACCGACCATGCCCAGCAGCAACAGCGTCGCGGTGGTTGCCAGCACCATTTTGGTGTGCAGGGAAAGCCGGACCGGATTCCGGGTCCGCCGGAACAGGCCCAGGATTTCATTGAGCACGAAAAACCCCAGGCCGCCGACGATGGCCAGGACCATGATGGCGGCCACGGCCACGGGCTGGCGCCCTTCGCCCATCAGGTTATCCGAGAAAAGGCTGAAACCGGCGTTGTTGAATCCCGAAACCGCGTGGAAAACTCCCAAGGCCAGGGCCCGCCCCGGCGAATGGTGCGGCCAGTAGGCCCAAGTGATCACCAGGGTCCCCAACAACTCCAGGCTCAGGCTGATCAGGATCACCTTGCGCACGAAGCGTCCCAGGCCCTCGGCCGTATCCAGGTTCATGGCCTGCTGGATGGTGATGCGTTCGTGCACGCCGATGCGGCGGCCGGCTAAAACCGCGGCCGCGGAAGCCATCAGCATGTACCCCAAACCGCCGATTTTGATCAGGATCAGGATCACGACCTGGCCCCAGGGCGTGAAGGCGTGGGCCGTGTCCCGCACGATCAGGCCGGTCACGCACACGGCCGAAGTGGCCGTAAACAGGGCGTCCACCCAAGGCAAGGAGGCCGAGCCCGGCGTCGCGGCGGGCAACCACAGCAGGCCGGTGCCCGCGGCGATGAACATGACGAACGTCAACACCAGCTTCTGGGCCGGCGACATGCCCAGCAATATCCCCACGCGCGCCTTGCTCTGCGCCTGCAGATTTCTCGCCGTGGCCTTCCCGTTCGCCGGCATGACTATCGGGGTTCCTCGAATCTCCGTGAGTTAAACAGGCGGCGGGTCTGAAAGCCCAGCGCCCATCGAAACAGAAGAAAATATCCGCCCCACCGGACCCCGTTGCCCAATTGATCCAGCAGCAGATGATGCGCCAGGCCAAAGGCCAGGCCGCCGGTCACCGCAGGAGCGATGCCGCCCCAGGCCGCGCCCGCAAAAACCAGGAGCAGTTCCCCGCTGTGCAGCCATAAAAAAACCCGCGGTTCGGGGTACTCCCGCCAGAATTTCGAAAAATCCCGGACGGACGGATGAGCGCGACGGGCAAGCCCATATTCGACCAAATGATCCAAATCCAAGAAAACTCCGCTCAAGACGGAACAGCCCGCGGCCAGCCACGACCCGCTCAACAGGCCCAACGCCAGTCCGCCGACCAGGGATGTTCCCGCGTGCACGGTTACCCGCATGGCCGGGATCCGTCAGGCGAAAAGTTCGTCCGACTCGGGAGCATGGCCGGCTTGCAACCTGGAAGCATCCCAGGGATAGAGGGAAAGAATGAACGCGGCCGCCAAGGTGGCCAGCAGCCAGCTGACGCCGATGCCCACCAGTGCGGAGGCCGAATAATGCCCGTATCCCTTGGCGATTTCCGCGGCCAGGGTGCGGACCAGCATGGCCAGCAGGATCGCGGGCGTTACATACTTTACGATGACATCCCAGCCCCGGTTGAGTTTGTGGCGCGCCTGCTGGTTGATGTGCCTGCGCAGGACATCCGCCTTGAACAGGTAGCCGACCACGAGGCATTCCAGCAGGCCGGCCAAGACCAGCCCGTATTGGTTCAAAAAATGATCCAGGATGTCCAACCAGTACAACCCGCCGCCGGTGGTGAAGACCAGGGAGCCCGCGAAGCCGATCAGGCAAACGACCGTGACCACGAGCTTGCGCGGGATCTTGAATTTATCCAGGAGGCCGCTGGTGAAGGCCTCGATCATCGAAACCGCCGAAGACAGGCCTGCGATCACGAGCGCCGTGAAAAACAGGACCCCGAACAATTCGCGCAAATACGGCAAGCGGGAAATGGCCTCCGGGAAAACGACGAAGGCCAGACTGGGACCGGATTCGATGACCTGATCGATGGGCAGTCCCTTGGCTTGGGCCAGGTAGCCCAGGATGGAAAAAACCGCGAATCCCGCCACGAAAGAATACAGGCAGTTGACCAGGCTGGTGGTGACCGCGTTCGAAACCAAATCCGTCCGTCGGGGCAAGTAGCTCGCGTAGGCGATCATGATCCCAAAAGCCAGGGAGAGGGTGAAAAAAATCTGCCCGTAGGCCGCCATCCAGACCCTCGGGTCGAGCAACCGGCTCCATTGGGGCAGCAAATAGTACTTGAGGCCTTCCGCGGCTCCCGGCAGGGTCAGGCCCCAGGCCACCAAAATGAGGGTGGTGGCCAGCAACAGGGGCATGAAAATCTTGCAGGCTCTTTCGATGCCGTGGTGGATCTCCTGGTAGCTGATCCACCAGGTCGCCAGCCACATCAGGGCCGTGGCCGCCACGATGGACGGCCGCAGACCCCCGAGACGGGCCGGAGAGGCGGTCAAGCCCAGGTAGTGGTTCAGGAAGAAGTCCTGGGTATCCGCGCCCCATTTCAGGTCGAAGGAAAAAAGCACGTAATTCGCGCACCAGCCGATCACGACCTCGTAATAGAACATGATCCC
>Ga0307445_10001691_pt1 | contig 12332 bp, 12 predicted proteins | sample SalMarSW160330MG_FD_202147 | JGI IMG/M metagenome (GOLD analysis project Ga0307445, IMG submission 202147) | Salt marsh sediment microbial communities from the Plum Island Ecosystem LTER, Massachusetts, United States - SW1603-30 | ecosystem: Environmental > Aquatic > Marine > Intertidal zone >...
CTGGGGGCGCAACGTACTTTGAAACAGGACGACCGATCGCACCGTGAACGCATCGGTTTGAAAACGCCTCAATCCTTCCAAGGCCTCCCTGAGCCTGGTCGTGTCCAGGCGACCTTTGACCCGGCCGAGGGTGAGATGGCCTTTGAAGGGTCGCTTCTCCTTTGGAAAACCAAGACCTTTGAGCTGAGATTCCAGATGAGCCTGAAGGGCAAACAAGACCTCCAAGTCTCCTGACAGGCCTGTCCAGATGACACGCGGACGCCTGGGGTCCGGAAAAACACCCATCCCCTCCCCCGCCAGGACAAAGGGCGAAGAGCCCTCGGCGGCACGCTCCATCGCCATCTGAATTTTTTCCACGTCGTCCCTGTCAACATCTCCCAGAAACTTGAGGGTCAGGTGGATGCCTTCCTTACGGACCCATCTGACGCCATGTCCTAATGTCCCAAGCGTCTTCTGGGCCTGGCCCATCGCCTGAAGCACGGATTCCGGCAAGCTGATCGCTATGAAGGTCCGTATCTTTTCACCCATGTTTCACAGATTGATAACTTGGTAAAAATTCAATCTTACTCACTACGAAGCATACAGGCAATCCGATCATAAAGCGAGGCACTGTTTGAGCGCGGTAGTGAGCGTTAAGAAAGAACAGCAAGGGTGGCGAGTTCTCCCCACTGGTCGAGGGGTATCTGCAGGTTATCAATGCTATTTCCAAGCCTCAGCCCCTGTTCTTTCTTTACGCTCAGTTGTGCGCGAGTTTGACACGCTTTAAAATCGGATTGCCCGTATGCGGATTGCATTTTCAAACGGCTAAACAGATTGACAGTAATCTCGTATCCGTAAAAGGGCTTCCTCAGACGTCTGCCCTTTGACCTCTCTGCGCCCACCTTTGAAAACATACTGCCAACACGTCACATCCTCGTCCCAGGCCAAGGCCATATGAACCGTACCCACTGGTTTCTCGGCCGTGCCGCCCGTGGGGCCGGCAATACCACTGACCGCAAGGCCCAGGTCGGTGTGTGCCAGTCGCTTCACGCCGATCGCCATGGCCCGGACACACGCCTCGCTGACCGCTCCGTGGTCCCTGATGACCTCCTTCGGCACGCCCAGGAGGTCGATCTTCGAGCGGTTGCTGTAACTTACAACCCCGGTTTCCAGATACTCCGAACTGCCTGAAATGTTGGTGAGTCGATGGCAAATCAGCCCCCCGGTGCAGGACTCGGCTATAGCAATGGTTATCTTCCGGAAAACAAGCAGCCCGGCCACTTCCTGCTCGAGGGAATTGTCCTCCATTGTCTTGTCCGGCATCTAGTGTTGTGTCCCAGAAATACTTAGCATTACTCGGACGCAGTCCAAAGCCTTTTTTCGAGCGACATTGAGCATTTCGGGAGCCAGACGGATGCTGAACGGCGCGTGAAGAATCACAGACTGTCTGAGGGCCTAAAGGCCCGAGTTTCTGTGATTTAGCGACGTTCGGTAGGCGTCCCCAAAATGGTCACGGAGTGAGGCAAAGGGCTTTGGACGATGGCCACTGCATGATTTGCACTTCTTCAACTTATTGCTGGGACACAACACTAGAAAAGTCTCATGACGAACCTTGATGGTCTCGTAAAAAGTCTTTTGTGAGCGAAATTGAGCATTTTGGGGAGAAAGCACTTGATGTGTTCAGCGTTAAGAAATGCTAACTGTTTGAGGGTGTTAGCCCGAGTTTTAGCATTTTAGCTGAGCACCTCAAGGGCGCCCAAAATGTTCACGGAGCGAGCAAAATCGACTTTTTACGAAACCATCAATCTTAAGATAACATTGGCATAGACCCCTGCAAGAACGTCATCGCCCACGACACCCCACCCGCCAGGCCATGTTGATTCCAGCCTTCTGATAGGAAAAGGCTTGGCAATGTCCATAAGCCTGAACAGGAAGAAACCAATCACCATGTTTTTCCAGCCCCAGGGAATCAGAAACATGGTGACCAGAAACCCGGCCATCTCGTCTATGACGATCAGGCCGCTGTCTTTCATCTTGAATACCTTTTCTGCTTCACCAGAGATCCATACGGCCACTCCCCCAAACGCTCCGATGAAAAGGATCCCCTCAAGCGGCCCCACTATGGAAAGGAGATAACAAAGGGGAATGGCAACGAGCGTGCCGAACGTCCCCGAAGCAACGGGGACATATCCTACATAACAGCCCGTGGCCAACAGAACCACACATTTTTTTCGAATCTCAAGCAAGATGAACTCGTAAAAAGTATTTTCCGAACGACATTGAGCATCAATGTCAAAAAACCCTTGATGTTTAACTGATTAGATGCATACCATCAAGCATCACTTTAAATGTATACCCTATCCTGAGGTCTCCCTGGCAATCGTGTCGTAGACCACCTTCAGAGGAATCCCCTGCGCCAGGGCAATCTTCTTGCAGTCCTCATATTCAGGGGCCACCGACACAGATCCATCAGGACTCACGATCTCCTTGACACGGACATCTCCGTAGGATGTGGCAGCTATTCTGTGCCTTCTTGGGAGCTTGCATCGACGAGCTCGATAGTAACGCACCCCAGTGGCCGTCGTCTCTGAAAGGAGCCGGCGGATCACCGTCTCTCGGTCCGTTTCTTTGCATATCACCCGGATGGCCGTCCCCGGTCGATTCTTTTTCATGAAGATCGGAATCCAGGTCACATCCAGGGCCCCGTCTTCAAAAAGCCGTTCCATGACAAAGCCGAAGATCTCCGGATTCATATCATCAATATTGGTCTCTACCACGATCACCCGATCATACTCATAGGCAGAGTCGATCTCCCCCACCACGATCCTGAGCAGGTTCGGGAACTCTTTGAGTGTCCGGCCCCCTACGCCATAGCCCGCCTGACGAATCCGCATCTCCGGCATGGGACCAAACTCGTCGGTCAGGCACGTGATGATGGCCGCCCCGGTTGGGGTGACCAGTTCATGAGGCACGCCCGTACCATAGACCGGGACCCCCTCCAGAAGCGCCACGGTGGCCGGGGCCGGCACGGGAAGCCTGCCATGACCGGAGGTGACGAAACCTTTTCCCACCGGGATCTCTGAGGCCGCTGTCCTGGAAATGCCGAGCCACTCCACGCCAAGGGCAGCGCCCAGGACGTCCACGATAGCATCCACGCCGCCCAGTTCATGAAAGTGGACCTGGTCTTTGGGGCAGTTGTGGATAGCCGCCTCCACCTCTGCCAGCCTGGCAAAGATCCTGAGGCTGAGATGCTTGACGCTTTCAGTGAGGTGACTTTCCTCGATCAGGGTCCGGATGTCTTGATAGTTCCGGGTGCGACGGTCTTCTTTTTCAACCACCACCCGGACCCGTCGGCCGTGAATCTTCATCCGCTCGGCGGCGCGGATGTCCAGATGAAAGGCTTCAAGGGGAAGGTTGTGAATGTTTTCTTCAATGAAATCGCCTGGCACCCCCAATTGGATCAGGGCGCCAAGAATCATGTCTCCGCTGATCCCTGCAAAGCAGTCAAAATAGGCGATCTTCATTCCCAATGCCGTCTTGCCAGCCCTCGAAGGTGCCTTGTATATGTTTGCTGTTTGAGACCTTGTTTGTCGACAGCTCACGACATAAACGATGGTGTTTGTCTAGCATACAAGCCTTTGAGAGTCAAAGCACACGGGGTGGGCGCGTCTCGTGGAGAAAACGCTTAGGGCTCGCGCGAGCCCTAAGCGCCTTTTGCATGAAGCTGTATGATTTCCATGAGAAGCTCTGCACACTTTACCATGTCGTCCAGCCGAATCGACTCCCGTACCGTGTGCATGTCCTTCATGCCCGTGCCGAGGATGCCCATAACAATACCATGTTCAAAGAATATATTCGCGTCGCTGCCGCCGCCACTGGTCTTGGTCTGCATGTCACGTCCAAGGCGCGCTGCCGCCGCCCTGGCCAGGGCGATGACCGGGTGATCGTCAGGGACCTTCATCACTGAAAAGTCGGACCGAACCGCCGTCTCAAGCCTTGGAAGTCCGTCCTCTGAGGGGAAGGCCTCTTTATACGTTGAGACTTCTTCTTCAAAACACTCAACGATTTTACGAGTCTCATCTTCCAGTTTCTCCGGGCTGTGGCTGCGCACCTCGCCGGCCACCGTCACCAACCCTGGGACAATATTGGTGGCCGTGCCTCCTTCAATCCGTCCGATATTGGCCGTGGTCTCGTCATCAATCCGGCCGAGACGTGTCTTCGAAATGGCTCGACCGGCGAGCTGGATCGCATTGATCCCTTTTTCAGGGGCCGCCCCGGCATGGGCGTCCCGGCCGTAGATCTTGAATTGGAGATGATTGGCGGCGGGTGCCCGGGTCACAATGCCATCGGTGTCCGAGGCATCCAGGCTGTACCCATGTCGTGCCCTGAGCAAAGAATAATCCAGGTGTTTGGCGCCCAAGAGGCCGATCTCTTCGCAAATCGTGACAACTAGTTCCAGCGGCCCGCAGCGAAACTCGTTCTCCTGGAGGACCCGGATGGTCTCAATGATAACGGCCAGGGCCGATTTATCATCCGCCCCCAGCACGGTGGTTCCATCGCTTGAAAAAACGCCGTCTGAAAAAAGGATCTTTATCCCCTTGCCTGGTTGGACCGTATCCATGTGCGCATTGAGGAGCAGTGGCGTGGCCCCGGTTTCGGCACCTTGAAATCTGGCGATGAGGTTGCCGGTATCCCCTTCGACCTTGGCCCCGGCCCCGTCGATGACGACCTCGGCGCCCATAGATTCAAAGGTCTTCTTCAGGTCCTTGGCTATGGCGCCTTCTTCCCTGGAGACACTGTCTATTTCAACCAAGGCCCTGAAGACATCGCCCAGACGTTCCTGATTTACCATGGCATCCTTTCCCTTTCGCGACGACGGTCTCTTTATGTGCACAAAATCGTTGACAGATTTGAAAATCAGCCGGTAAAATAGAATATTAAAATGCGGAAGTGGTTAGCTCGCTGGTGGGGCTCCCGGACTTCAAATCCGGTGTGGGGCGCTAAAACCGTCCCGGGTGGGTTCGATTCCCATGCACTTCCGCCATTATTTTTTTCCATTTCAGTTAGTTATCCCATCGATGCCCCTCGGAATACTACCAAAAAACCACCAAAGATTTATCTTATAATCTAGATAATGGCCATCCATGAAACGCTATCCGATCAATGGGCAGAGACGTCAGTTTCCAATTCAGAAATGAGCATTTTTTGCTTTGAGCAAGGTCGCACAAGGGTTTACGCCGAGGCGTACTTTTCGTACGTCGCAGGCGAAAACCCGCGGAGAACGCCGCTCAGAGGGAAAAAGGCCATTTATGGATGGAAACTAGATAATACCTCATAAGCGCCTTGACGTACATCCTTGTTTCTCACGGCAACCGTTTATCACTTTTCCCCTACATTATACACTATCAGTGCCTTCTTGGGCGGATTTCAATTTCTCTTTGGCTGAACTATTCTGCCCATATTCTCGTTTCGAAATCAGACTTGGATCAACTGTGAAGCCTCCTGACCAAAGGTGGCCGCTTTCGGCAAGCAGGACGGACAATCTTTCAGAAGCCTTCAAAGGCGCATCCAGGCAATTTCTGCACCAACGTACCCAAAGTCTTCCATTCCCATCCCCTCTCTCCCCCCGCAACTTAAGGACTGAGGGGCGTTCCCCTTTGTTTTCCGTTTTCATCAAAAAGGTAGACCTGTCGCATCGCTACTTTTAGTTTGAGGCTGTCGCCAGGCTTGATGGCCTTGTGTCCGGTGAGACGAGCAACCAATTTAATCGTTGTTTTCCTGTCTGCATTGCTGGCTTTGGCAGGTATGTCGCAATAAACCAGAGTTTCATGGCCCAGAGGTTCCACAGACGTGACGGTAACCTGGATATGGCTGCATTCTGTTGAACCTTCTTGCAAGCTGAAAGCTTCAGGTCGGAAACCCACCAGGAGGGGTTTGTCGACGCAGCTTTTAACCTGTTTGTGCTGCTTGAGAACAGAAGCATCCATGGGGAGAGATTCTTGGCCAAAATCCATGCACAGCTTGCCATCTGCACGGTGTCGCAATGTTGATTCGAAAATATTCATACCGGGATTGCCGATGAAGGTTGCTACAAAAGTATTGGACGGGTTGTCGTAGAGTTCCTGGGGGCTGGCGACCTGTTGGAGTTTTCCTTTCCTGAGCACTGCCACACGGTCGCCCAATGTCATTGCCTCCAACTGGTCATGTGTCACATATATCGTTGTGGTGCCCATGCGTTTTTGCAGGGCTGCGATATCCGAACGGATCTGTATGCGCAGTTTCGCATCTAGGTTTGAAAGAGGTTCGTCCATCAAGAAGACAACGGGATTGCGCACGATAGCACGCCCCATGGCCACACGCTGGCGTTGCCCCCCCGAAAGCTCTCTTGGCCTTCGATCCATGAGTTCCGTGAGGCCAAGCAGACTTGCCGCCTCTCTGACACGAGCATCCATTTGATGTTTACTTAACTTCATCATCTTCAGCGGAAATTCAAGGTTCCCCCTAATCGTCATGTGTGGATAAAGCGCATAGTTTTGAAAAACCATGGCAATGTTTCTCTCCTGAGGCCGCGTCTCATTAATCACTCGACCGTCAACCAGGATCTCACCTTCGGTGATGTCTTCCAAACCTGCGAGCAAGCGAAGTGCAGTTGATTTTCCGCACCCTGATGGGCCGACGAGTACCATGAGTTGGCCGTCGTCAATCTTGAGGTTCAGGTCAGCAACAGCGCGCGTGCCGTCAGGGTAGATCTTGCTGACCTGCTGAAATGCCACGCTTGCCATGATGCTATCCTTTGATGCCTGTTGAGGCGACGCCGCGAACGAACCAGCCCTGGAACACAACAAAGAGCACCAAGATAGGAGCTACCATCATCACGCCAAAAGCGAAAATGTCACCCCATTGGAGCGGAGGCAGGGTATGAAACGCAGCAAGGCCCAATGGCAGTGGTCTTACGGCTTCGGCCGTGGTAACCATCAGAGGCCACAGGAATGAGCCCCATTGGGTGAGGAAAGTCAACACAGCCACCGTCGCAAAGGCCGGTTTTGCATTGGGCGCAATGACGACAAGAAAAGTACGCAATACACCGGCCCCGTCCACGTGTGCGGCCTCCTCAAGTTCTTTGGGCAAACCAAGAAAAAAGGTGTAGAAGAGATATATGGAAAAAGAATTGGCTATGAACGGCACAATCTGGACAATATAGGTATCACGCCATCCCAGGAGAGTGACCTGATAGAACAGCGGCACAGCAATGGCCTCCAACGGGATGATCATCATAACAACTACCATGGCAAAGATCACATCACGACCACGCCACCGCAAACGGGCAAAGGCGTAACCGGCTAACGAATTGAGCACTAATCCCCACGCCACAATCATGGTAGCAATGAACAAAGAGTTGAACATGTACCGCCCGAAGTCGACCCGGCGAAATACATCGCTATAGTTCTGCAGGGATGTGCTGTCAGGCCAGAAGGCCTTTATACTACCGGCTTCAACCAAGATGCGATCATCTGGCTTCAGACTGCCGACCAACATAAAAATTATGGGTGCAATATATAGCACGGCGAGCAACACCAACACAGTATAAGAAAAAGGCACCCAAAAAGGCAGCGGTGTTGACTCCTTCATGCGACTTCCCGCTCCTGTCTTGCCACACGGCGCTGCAGCAATGTGAGCAGCAAAACAATTAGAAAAAATACGACAGTCATTGCCGAACCTCTTGCGACTTGCTGCCTGGAAAAAGCCGCTTGTACGGTTTCGTACATCACGGTTGTAGAAGCCTTATTGGGCCCGCCTCGTGTCATAATCTGCACCTGATCAAACAATCGAAAGGCAAGTATGGTTGTCACCAGCACGACGAAGATCAGCGTGTTGCGCAGCTGCGGGAAGGTGATATACCAAAACGTTTGCCACCTATGGGCACCATCCACGATTGCAGCTTCATACAACTCCTCAGGAATGGCTTGAAGCCCAGCGAGCATGATGACCATCTGAAACCCTACGCCTTGCCAAAGTGAGGTCAATGTAATGGCCGGCAAGGCGAGTCGTGGGTCATGAAGAAAGTCGCGAGGCGACCACATGTTGAAAGTGATGAATTGCAAAAACGCGTTCATCATGCCATTCGGCCCGGGTGCAAAGATCAACACCCATATCACTGATACCAAAGACAGGGGAAATACGACCGGCATGAAGAACAGGGTGCGGAACAGTATCGCGCCCTTCAAGGACTGGTTAAGCAGTAATGCCAACAGAAGGGCCAATAACGTTTGTAGAGGGACGACAATCAGGGCGAACAAGACATTGTTACACAGGGCCCGCAGAAATGCCTGGTCAACGAAAATCCTCTTGAATTGTTCAAAGCCAAAAAACTCCACGCCCAGAGGGGAGCCGATGCGCAAATTAGTGAAGGACAGAAGAATGGCAAGAAAAAAAGGTAATACGACAAAGAGCAGGAGCCCTCCCAATGCCGGCGCGCACATACCTATGGGCCCATAGGCCTTGAGATTAGATGTTCTTTTACAAAATGTTTGCATCACTTGGAGACGTCACGAGCGGTTCAGAAACCACACTGCTACAAATCATCTCTATCTCAAACCATAACCTTTATTGTCCTCAATATCTTGATCAATGACCTCCACGGCCCTGTCCAGCGCCCTTTTCACGTCTGCGTTGTTGCGGATGGCGAGGAAAGCCTCTTGAAACGCCGCAGTAACTACTGGATACCCTGGTGTTTGTGGGCGTGGCACAGAGTACCCACCTGTAAGTTGATCGGCGAATAAACGCAGTGGGCCACCTTTTCCGTAAAGGTTCGACCGCGCAATGGCGCTGCGAGTGGCAGGCACTGCACCATTGGCTTGGGTCATGGCCAATACTTCGTCCCTTTGCAGGAGGAATTGGATAAACGCGGCTGCCGCCTTTGGATGGTTTGTGTTCGTTGTAATGCCCCAGCTCCAAGAGCCCTGTCCGGTTCTGGTTCCATGGCCGAAGTCGGGCAGTGGAAGAACTATCAAATCACCGCCAAAAGCCCGCGCATAACGTGGATATTCCCAGTGCCCCCCCCATGACAGTGCAACTCGACCACTGACAAATGCAGCGTCGTCGACATTAGGATCTACGTAACCCTTTTGGATCCATGTCTGGAGCCGGCGCATAGCGGCAATCGCACGTGGACCGTTCAGGACATCCTTTGCCGACTGATAGTCTCCCCGGTTGAGCAGATCGCCACCTGCTGATTGGATGATTGGTGAGAAGGCATAGGTCAACCATTCACCGGGATAGTTGAGCTTCAGGTCCAGCACTGCACCATCTTCGTCATTGATGCTCAGTTTTGCCAGAATCTTATCAAATTCTTCAACCGACCACGCATCCGCGGGCGTGTCAGGAGTGTTTGCCTTGACTTTTGCAAGCTGACTCCTGCGAGCGTATATGGCAAGCCCGGAGTCGAAAGTGCCCACCGAATAGAGGTGGCCTTGATATGTGCCCTGTGCCACTATGGATGGGATCAGATCTTCCTTGACGGGTTCGGATAATAAGTCATCCAGCGGGAGGAGGTGACCTTGCCAGACATAGTTGTATAGGTACGGCCCGTCGAACTCCAGCAGGTCAGGCAAATCCCCAGCCAGGGCCGCGGCCTGGACCTGAGCATTGTAGGAACGTTCAGGAATAAAGGTAAGCTTGACCTGGATGTCCTTATGTGCCCCGTTGAATCTAGCTGCTTGTTCCTGGATGGCGGTCCGTTCAGCTTCTTGGCCGGAATGATACCAGACTGCCAGGCGTGCGACATGACTTGCCCTGTGTTCCGGATGCTTATCACTGTCACAGGAGGCAATCAAAAAGAACAAAACACACAATGTGAGACAGCCCGTGACGATTGTCTTGGCAGTGTACACACACATAAGATTTGATTGCCGCCTGGGCTTCCCTTGAGCTTTCATTGCGGATACAAGACGTATATCCTGTCGGTCTTTCATCCTACGATTTCTCGCCAATGATGTCCTGGACCCAACTTAACGCAGCAGACACAGCGGGGAATCCGATGGTTCCTGCATGTCGATGTAGACATTAATAGTGCACTGCAAGCCAGATTGTGTCGCACGAAGAATCGGTCCACTCAACACGATGCTTTACATGAGAACCGATGTTCAAGTAGTCACCTGCCTTCAGGACCACAATGTCATCTTCGCCTTCGAGCTTTAGGCCCGCACTGCCCTGCACAATCAAAACAAACTCATTTTGGTCCTGATCGTACCAGAACCCTTCGGGTGAAGCGTGTTGTCTCGATACGATTCTCTCTATCTTTACAGTATCTGTCGAGCATATAGTCTCAAAGAGTTCTTCAGGTAATTCTCCTGGTATAGCTTCGAATAGCGACCCCATCCCCATGAGCCCATTCCTCCTTGACGCCTTGCGCCATGATCGTCACTCAAGACACTTTGCCAGGATAGTTGTCAAGCCGAAAAGGCGAATAGTAAAGATTTAAGATGCGACCCTCTATCTTTTTCCACCTTCAGGTTCCGTAGTCAATATCACTATCACCTAAGACGTGACCATGTCGTCCCCTTGTTTTGTCAAATATGTAGGTCTGACCCCGCTTTGTTCCCCCTCTTGACTAAGAGTCAACCGTAGACTTGATAATCATATAAAGGGCTTCGTTCTTTACCTGTGCCGTTAGTGCTTTGCAGGGGAGACACCTCCCTATCCATAGCAAATGATGCTATGGAACCAAGGAAAAATAGTGGATTTAGGAGGTGTCTTATGAAAGCTTACGCTGGAATCGATTTGCACGCAAGTAACAATTACATCGGGGTTATTAACGATCAAGATCGAAGGCTCTACAGCAAGAGGGTCCCTAATCGTTTGGACGCCATTTTGTCGGCTTTTGAGCCGTTTGAAGACCAACTCGTCGGTATCGTTGTTGAATCGACGTACAACTGGTACTGGCTTGTCGACGGGCTGCAGGGTGCTGGTTACCGAGTTCATCTGGCCAATCCGTCTGCCATCAAGCAATATGAGGGCCTCAAACATACCGATGACCGTTGGGACTCATTTTGGTTGGCCCATATGCTTCGTCTCAACATACTGCCCGAGGGCTATATTTATCCGAAAGAGCAACGGCCTGTAAGGGATTTACTACGCAGAAGGCTTCTATTTGTCAAACACAGAACAGCTCATATTTTGAGCCTTCAAAGCATGGTTACCAGAAATGTTGGTAGTCGGATGTCATGCCGTGCCATTAAGAGACTCGCGGAATCAGATGCCGATTCCTTGTTTGACTCAGCCAACCTGGTATTTGCAGCTAAGAACAATATAGCGGTCATTAGCTATCTGGCCGAGATAATCAAAAGCATAGAAAAACAAGTAATGTCTGAAGTTAAGCTGCGCGATGAATTCAAGCTATTGCTGACTATTCCTGGGGTTGGCAATATACTGGCCTTAACAATCATGTTGGAAGTTGGAGACATAGGACGTTTTGCTAAGGTTGGAAACTATTCTTCCTATTGCCGGTGCGTAAGAAGCGAGAGGCTTTCCAATGGCAAGAAAAAGGATGAAAATAACAGGAAGAACGGCAACAAATACCTATCATGGGCATATGTAGAAGCAGCAAACTTTGCCATCAGATTCTGCCCAAAGGCAAAAAGGTTCTATCAGCGCAAAAAGGCGAAAACCAACGGGATAGTTGCTGTCAAGGCGCTGAGCAACAAATTGGCCAGGGCATCCTATTACGTTATGCGTGATCAGGTACCTTATGATGCAAGCAAGCTTTTTGATTAATCAGTTTGGATGCAGCAGTGAACCGGTACGGGGGTTGGTATTAAGCCACAAGGTTTGATTGGGATCTGCTGCATCCACATAACAGACGTCTGTTAGACGGTATTAGTTTTTGCTGCTGGTTCGCCTATGCCGTGAACCACAAAGGGGTTGGCTAAAAACCATAAGATTTGTAATACGTCCAATTGGACACGGCATGGTACCGACGATTTTCTGGGGTCCGCTTTGCGGACTAGGGGCCGTGTTTTAAGCATGTTGCATAAGGCACACTGGCCTTGATCCTGATGGGTGACTGGTGCGGATCAGCGTAGTCTGACCCAGAACCAATGAGACAGAAGTAACGGGCGCGCAACAGGTAGGCGAAAACGATATCGTCGTGGTGCGGACATTGAGGCCAATGAAAAAAAGGGGAGATTTTTTCGACAGGAGAGGTGTTTTTTCTCTTGACCAGCCCTTTAATGGGTGACCCCATAACCTTCCCCGCCGATTCTGATATGGCATCTCAAGTCTTCAAAGATCCTTATGTTTTTGATTTTCTGGGAACGGCTGAACCTCGTAGGGAGGCAGAGCTAGAGCAGAAGCTT